>Ga0056115_1001034_pt1 | contig 12731 bp, 13 predicted proteins | sample WorMetOlspDAHAB1_FD_77007 | JGI IMG/M metagenome (GOLD analysis project Ga0056115, IMG submission 77007) | Marine gutless worms symbiont microbial communities from Max Planck institute for Marine Microbiology, Germany - Olavius sp. DAHAB.1 ... | reverse complement strand
GGGTTACCGGCGGCAGTGCCGGTTCTTTCGTCGTCATCGCCTCAGTCCAACCGCGGAATGCCGTCCTGGCCTTCGACCGCGCCTTCGACCTGCTCCGGGCCGTCGGCACCCTCCACGACGATGTTGAAGATCAGGGCGCCCAGGCTGTTCAGGGCGAACGGCGGGAAAATGACCTTGTTGTGATCGATCCGCGGGCGGTCTGGCGGATCGCCCTTGTGCTTGACCGATTCGGCGAACTCCGCGCGCAGGATCTCGGCCGTTGCCGAAAACTCGCAGGCCATCGGTTTCAGGAAGTCCGCCGGGGTCAGGGCATCGCGGCCGCGGTTGAAAAAGCCGATGCGCATCAGATAAACGCGTCCCCCGCCGCCGGGTTCCACCGTTCCGAACTTGGCGCTGAAGTCCGGGCTCGCCTTGTCGGCCGGTTCGACCACGTATTCGTCGGCGAAATCGCGCCGGTCCAGATACAGCGTCGGTTTCCGCCGGTATCGCAGCATGATCATGAAGAACCCGACGATGACCACGATGCCCAGCAACAGCATCGGGTCCAGGCCGACCGACTCGGTCATCTGGCGCAGCTTTTCGGTTTCGTCCGGTTGCACCGGTCCCCGTCTCCGTCACGGCAGGTGGTTGACGTTGACCACGCGCCAGTAAATCCCGGTCGGCGTGAAAATGTGATCCAGGCGGCTGACCGAGAGATTCTCGATCGACAGCCTCAGCGCGCTCTCCGGGTCCAGGCCCAGTGCAAAGCCGATCGCGGCGCGAATGGTGCCGCCGTGGGTGACCGCGATGATGTCGCGGCCGCGGTTCGCCTCGGAAAGCCGGGCGATCACCGGGATCGACCGTGACATCAGATCGGCGAAACTCTCGCCGCCGGGTGCGCGTTCGTGCGCCGGGGCGGGCCACAACCGGTGCCCCGAAAGATCGCGGTCAGGCCAGATCTCCTCGTAACGCTTGCCCTGCCAGTCGCCGAAACTCTGCTCGCGCAGATCCGGCTCCACCACCGGTTCCAGCATGGGAAGACCTGCATCGGCAATCGCCGAAGCGGTCTGGGTCGTGCGTTGCAGGTTGCTGGTGACCAGGACCGATTCATCGGGAAGGTGCGCGGCAAGCGCGTTAAATCGGTCGGTGTCGTCGGTGTCGCAGGGCAGGTCCCGCTGGCCGTAAAGGCGGCCGTCGTTCGCCGTAACCGGTGCGTGGCGCACCCACCACCAGCGCGTGATCTCAACAGTCATGTCGTTCCCCGAAAGACGGCCGCGGCCGCAAGAAGAATCCCGATCTCCGCGCCCTGTTCCACGGCGCCCAAGACGTCCCCGTTATACCCGCCCACCAGGCGGTGGGCCAGCCGGCACAACAGCCAGACGATGACCGCGGCCGCGGCGACCGCCGCCGGCGCGGCCGCGGGCACAAGCAGCACGGCCGCCGCAATGCCGATCGCGAGCGCCAGGGCGGCGCCGACCGCATCGGGCTTGCCGGCGTCGGCCGCCAGGCCGCGGACGCTGGCCGTCTGCATTCGCCACATCACGGCCGGCAGGCAGGCGCGGGCGCCGGCATGGGCGGCGACCAGCATCGCCGCCGCCTGTAACGCGCTCTCCGCGCCGGCCAGCGCCGCGACTTTCAATCCGGTCGCGAACACCAGCGCCAGGACGCCGAATGCGCCGGTCCGCGGGTCGCGCATGATTTCCAGCCGCCGTTCGGGCGTCGCACCGCCGCCGAACCCGTCCGCCGTGTCCGCCAACCCGTCCTCGTGCAGGCCGCCGGTGACGATGCAGGTCGCGAGAACCGCCAGAAGGGCGGCGATCCAGCTCCCCAGACCCAAGCCGTCGGCGGTCCAGTAGACCGCGCCGCCGACGGAGCCCACGACGGCGCCGACCACGGGAAACAGGTAGGCGACCCGGTGTAGAGGGCGGTCGCCGTGACCGACCGGCAGCCGGGTCAGAAAGCTGAACGCCGTCCGCAGATCCGGCAGCGGACGGATGCGCCCCGCGTCACTTTTGCTCTTGTCGGTCATGCCAGGAATTGTCTATTCGCTTGGGCGCCATCCTGCCATCGTAATCGTTCACACAGCTATCCCGGATCCGCCGCCATGCCAACCGAACCGTCACTGCCCGAACCCACGCTGGAGGAGATGCGCGGTCTGCTGCCGTTGCTGCCGGATGCCGATGCGCAATCCGGCGAAGCGGCGCTGGCGCGACAGGGGCGGTTGACCAAGCCGGCCGGTTCGCTGGGCGTGCTGGAGGACCTGGCGGCCTGGTTCGCGGCCTGGCAGGGCCGGGACCCGGTGCGGCTGGACCGGCCGCGGGTGGCGGTCTTCGCGGGCAATCACGGGATCGCGGCGCGCGGCGTGTCCGCCTACCCGGCCGATGTGACCGCGCAGATGGTGCAGAACTTCCAGGCCGGCGGCGCCGCGGTGAACCAGCTTTGCCGCATGGCCGATGCGGAATTGCGCGTCTACGAAATGGCGCTGGAGCACCCCACCGCCGACTTCACCGAGGCGCCGGCGATGACCGGGGAAGAATGCGCCCGCGCCATGGCCTACGGGATGATGGCGGTCGAAGAGGGCATCGACGTCTTATGCCTGGGCGAGATGGGGATCGGCAACTCCACCAGCGCCGCGGCGCTGGCCTGTGCGCTGTTCGGCGGCGATCCGGCGGACTGGACCGGGCCGGGAACCGGCGTGGCGGGCGCCGCGCTGGAAAACAAGATCGCCATGGTCCGGGCGGGCGTCGACCGCCACGGCGGCGACGGCGACGGTTTGGACATGCTGGCGCGGCTGGGCGGGCACGAGCTGGCCGCGATCGCCGGCGCGGTCCTGGCCGCGCGCATGGGGCGCGTGCCGGTGATCCTGGACGGCTTTGCCTGCACCGTCGCGGCGGCGGTCCTGTTCAAGCTGGACCCGTCGGCCCTCGATCATTGCCTGATCGGGCATCTTTCGACCGAGCCCGGCCATGCGCGGTTGTTGCAGGCGATCGAAAAGGAACCGCTGTTGACCATGCGCATGCGCCTGGGCGAAGGCTCGGGCGCGGTCCTGGCGCTGGGCGTGCTGCGCAGCGCGGTGGCCTGCCACCTTGGCATGGCGACCTTCGACGAGGCAGGCGTCAGCGAAGCGTGAAGCCGACGTAAAGCGGCGACGGCGCACTGCACGCCAAGTGCTATATGATCCATCGATGACATCCACTCGGAACGACCGCGCGCGATGAGCGCCAGCGAGCAAGGCCTGGCCACACCGCGGTCGCGGCGCGATGCGGACATGCGGCTGGAACGCGGCCGGGGCATGAACCTGCGCACCCTGGTCCTGTTGCGCTGGGTTGCGATTCTCGGCCAGGCCGCGGCGGTGCTGACCGTCTATTTCAGCCTGGAGTACCAGCTGCCGCTGATGTCCTGCCTCGGTGCGATCGCGGTGTCGGCGGCGCTCAACCTGTTCCTGATGCGCGACAGCACGGAACGGGCCCGCCTTACAGACCGGCACGCCGCCCGGGTCCTGGCCTTCGATCTGGTTCAGCTTTCCGTCCTGCTGTTCCTGACGGGGGGGCTGGAGAACCCGTTTTCGGTGATGATCCTGGCGCCGGTGATCGTGTCCGCGACCATCCTGTCGCGCGGCGCGACAATCGCGCTGTGCGTGCTGTCGCTCTTCGTGAACACCTTTCTCGCCTTCTATCACATGCCGCTTCCCTGGAGCGAGCCGGGCGGTTTCGTGGTGCCGCTGCCCTATGTGCTGGGCATGTGGACCGGCCTTGCGGTCGCGACCGTTTTCATGGCGACCTATGTGTGGTCGGTGGCCGAGGAGGCGCGCCGGAATGTTCGGGCCCTGGTCGCGACCCAGGCGGCGCTGGCCCGGGCCCAGCAGATGTCGGCCCTGGGCGGGCTGGCCGCCGCCGCGGCCCACGAGTTGGGCTCGCCGCTTGCCACGATTACCGTGGCGGCGAAGGAACTTCAGAAGGAGGTGCCGACCGACAGCCCGTTGGCGGAGGACGCGGACCTGCTGGTCAGCCAGGCGGAACGGTGCCGCGACATCCTGGCCAATCTGGCCGCCAGTCCCGAGGTCTCCGGCGGCGCGCCATACGAGGAGCTCAGTCTGTCCGCCCTGGTTGAGGCCGCGGCGGTGCCCTACGAAACCGACGAGATCGAGCTCGACATCGTGGTCGAGGACGATGTGGTGGGGGAGGAACCGCAGACGCAGCGGTCGGCCGAGGTTCTGCACGGTGTCGGCACCCTGGTGCAGAACGCGGTCCAGTTCGCCCGCTCGGCGGTGGAGCTTCGCCTCTACTGGGACGACGACATCGTCCGGATCACCATCAAGGACGACGGCCGGGGGTTTCCGGGCTGGCTGTTGACGGCGCTGGGCGAACCCTACATCTCGACCCGAGCAGGCAGCGGCGAGCATATGGGGCTGGGCGTTTTTATTGCCCAGACCCTTCTGGAACGGGTCGGCGCGGCCCTGGAGTTCCGCAACCAGGGCGGGGCGGAGGTTGTCATAACCTGGCCCAAACCTAGATATCTGGTCATGTCGGCCTGACCTCGCTATGTTCGGGTCAGTCCGGCCGCAGGACCAAGAAAGCTAGATGACAGACAATGGTAATGGCCGAAGCGTTGCAGTCCCCTCTGCATGAAAAAACGTTATTGATTGTCGACGACGACGCCCCGTTAAGGAACCGCGTCGCGCGCGCCATGGAATCGCGCGGCTTCGTGGTGCAGGCGGCGGCCTCGGTGGCGGAAGGGCTGCATGCCATGACCGATACGGCGCCGGCTTACGCCCTGATCGACATGCGGCTGGAAGACGGCAACGGTCTGGAGGTCATCAAGGCTCTGCGCGAGGCGCGTCCGGACATCCGGATCGTTATGATGACCGCTTACGGCAACATCGCCACCGCGGTGGCCGCGGTGAAGGCGGGCGCGATCGACTACCTGCCAAAACCGGCCGACGCCGATCAGATCTACGCGGCGCTTACGGAAACCAAGAACCCGCTGCCGCCCCCGCCGGAAGACCCGATGTCGGCCGACCGGGTCCGCTGGGAGCACATCCAGCGGGTGTTCGAGCAGTGCAATCGCAACGTCTCCGAAACCGCCCGGCGGCTGAAAATGCACCGGCGGACCCTGCAGCGGATCCTCAACAAGCACGCGCCGCGGAACTAGCCTTAGGGCGACGGTTTCCCAGGGATGTTGGCGGATCCGGCCCGCCCCGTTGGCATTGGCGATCGCCCCCGCCAAGCCTCGTTGGCATTGTGACAATTCTGCCACGCGCCGTGCCCAATTCCAGCGCCCCTGCGTATCAACCTTGATGTGGCCCGCGCCAAGTGGGACGACAGAGGCAGGAGTATTGTTCGTGCCGCGGCACGTGACCTTTCCGAAAGCGGGGAAGGAAAATGCGCAAGATCATGGTCCCCTTGGCGATTGCGGCCGCTCTGGGAATGGCGCTGGCGGCTCCCGGTGCCGCATTTGCGGACAGCCACGCTTCCGATGCGATGAACGACGAGGCGGCTTCCGCCGACAATGGGGGGTGGCGGTTTGAGCTCGGCGCCGGCGTCGGCGTTGCGCCGGACTACGAAGGATCGGAAGACTACCAGGCGGTGCCCCTGTTTGCCGCCAGGATCCAGAAGGATAACTACTTCGCGCGGCTGCAGGGCACAAAACTTCAGGTCAACGTCATCCCGTCGCGCATGTTCCGCCTCGGCCCCCAGCTCAACTACCGGTTCAAGCGGAATGACGTCGATGACGACAGGGTCGACGACCTGAGGACCGTTGACGAGGCCTGGGAGCTGGGTCTTTTCGGCGGCATCAGGTTCAGGGACGTCGCCGGAAAGAACATCACGCTGGGCGCAGACGCGTCCGCTTCGCGGGACGTTGCGGCCGGGCACAACGGCTGGTTGGTGGACCTGCGCGGTCTCGTCAGGTTTCCGATCGCCGAGGGCTGGCGCATGGGCGTTGGCGCCGGCGGAACCTGGGCCAGCAGCAACTATATGGACGAGTATTTCAGCATCGATGCCGACAACGCCCGGCGCAGCGGCCTTCGGGAGTTTTCGGCCGACTCCGGTGTGAAGGACGTGGGCGTCGATGCCAATGTCGACTGGGGCTTTACGGACAACTGGGGACTCAGTTTCCGCGTTGCCTATGACCGGCTATTGAGCGATGCCGAGGACAGCCCCATCGTCGATGACCGCGGTTCGGAAAACCAGTTCTTCGGCGGCGTCCTGATCGGATACAAGTGGTAACCGGCGAGCCGTCGGCGCCTGTTTCTCCGCGGTATTTGCCGCTCCGCTCCTCTGCATGAGGTCACACCTCCCCACATCCTGAGGCGACAGCGCAGCCGCCGTCTCGAAGGGTGTGGCTGCGACACGCACAGAGTGCTAGAACCGGCGCCATGAGAACCCGCTAGGGCCAGGGGCAAATAGGCCCGGCCGCATTCGCGGCCCCATCGGCACCCGAGACAGACGGACAGGGGCAAATATGTCTGAGACCACCGGTATCATGATTTGCGGCCATGGCAGCCGCGACGCGGGCGCGGTTCGGGAATTCGAGAACGTCGCCAAACAGATGGCCGCGCGCCTGGCGCCGCAGGCGGTCGAGTTCGGCTTCCTGGAATTCGCGACCCCGATCATCCGCGACGGTCTGGATGCCCTGCGCGCCAAGGGCGTCACCGACGTTCTGGCCGTGCCGGGCATGCTGTTCGCCGCCGGGCACGCCAAGAACGACATCCCGTCGGTGCTGAACCGCTATGCCGCGGAGCATGACGGGATCTCGATCCGCTACGGGCGCGAGCTGGCCGTCGACCTGAAAATGCTGCAGGCCGCCCGCGACCGAATCGGCGAAGCCCTGGCCGCGGCGGGCGGGGACGTTCCGCTGCACGACACGTTGCTGGTGGTGGTGGGGCGCGGCGCCTCCGATCCTGACGCCAATTCCAACGTCGCCAAGGTGACCCGGATGCTGTGGGAAGGCATGGGTTTCGGCTGGGCCGAGACGGCCTATTCGGGCGTCACCTTTCCGCTGGTGGAGCCGGGGCTGGAACACGCCGTGCGCCTGGGCTTCCGGCGGATCGTGGTGTTTCCCTATTTCCTGTTCACGGGCATCCTGGTGAACCGCATCTACGACGCCACGGACCGGGTCGCAGGGCGGCATCCGGAGATCGAGTTCGTCAAGGCGTCTTATCTGGGCGACCACCCCCGCGTCCTGGATACGCTGGTCGAACGGATCGACGAAATCGAGGCGGGCGCAAACGTGATGAACTGCCAGATGTGCAAGTACCGCTCCCAGGTGATCGGCTTCGAGGACGAGGTGGGCCTGCCGCAGGAAAGCCACCACCACCATGTGGAAGGCATCGGCACAGGGACGACCGGGCACGCTCACGATCATCATCACCAACACGATCACGCGCACGGGCATGACCACGGCCACGCACACGACCACGGTCATCACCCCTATCCCCACGCCGACCATCCCCTGGGCCCGGTCACACTGAAATCGGACTGAGGGTCATGCCCCTGTTCGACGTCTACGTGATGGTGGATTGGAGCGCCGCCTCGATCCCGAAGCAGGGCAAGGATTCGATCTGGATCGGCGCCTTCGCGCGCACCAAAAAAGCGATCACGCGCGTGTCCCTGGAAAACCCGAGCACCCGCGAGGAGGCGACCAAACGCCTGTGCCGGATCTTTGCGGGATGTCTCGAGCGTAACCAGAGGGTGCTGGCCGGGTTCGATTTCCCTTTCGGCTATCCTTCGGGCACCAGCAAACGATTGGGCATTACGGGGCTGAAGTGGCGGCACATGTGGTCGCTGTTGTCAGAGCTGATCGAAGACGATCATCGAAACGCAAGCAACCGGTTCGACGTGGGCGCGCGGCTGAACCAAACCATGTATGGCGAAGCCTTTCCGTTCTGGGGCGACGGGACCCGCACCGCCCGTCCCTTTCTCAAGAAGCGCGGCCGACGCCCGCATGGACCGGACGATGTTCCCGAACGGCGCCTGTGCGAATTGCGCATGCCGCGAACGCAGCCGACCTGGAAGCTCGCCTACACCGGGTCGGTCGGCAGCCAGGCCCTGACCGGTATTCCGCGCGTCTGGGAAATCAGGCGGGATCCGCGGCTGGCGATGGACGCGCATATCTGGCCGTTTGAAACGGGCCTTGCCGTCGACGACCGGGTGTCGCTGGTCCTGGCCGAGGTCTATCCCTCTCTGGTCGAACCCGCGCCGTTGAAGGACAAGCCAAAAGATGCGGGCCAGGTCGTGGCCATCGCAAAGCACTTCGCGGCGCTGGATGCGGAGGACAGGCTGGCGCCGCTGTTTGCCGGGGATCCGGCATTGAGCGACAGCGAACGGGACGCCGTGGTGTCCGAGGAGGCCTGGATCCTGGGCGTGACCGGGGCTGCGGCATGAGCGGGAAGTATGCCTACATCTCCGACCCGGCTGAGATCATGCGCGCCTCCTTCGCCTTGATCGAGGCCGAGGCCGACCTTTCGCGCCTGCCGGAGACACTGCACCCGATCGCCTGCCGCATCGCCCATGCGCTGGGCGAGGTTGCGGCGATAGACGATCTTGTCTGGTCGGGCGACGTTGTCACGGCGGCGCGCGCGGCATTGGATGCCGGCGCCCCCATCCTGGTCGACGCCGAGATGGTATCGAAGGCGATCATTCGCGATCGCCTCGCTGCGAACAACGACGTTCTGTGCACTCTGAAGCTCAGCGGGGTCGCCGGTGCGGCGCGGCGCCAGGGCCTGACGCGCTCGGCCGCCGCGCTTGACTACTGGGAACCCTGGATCGGCGGCGCCGTGGTCGCCATCGGCAACGCGCCGACGGCGCTTTACCGGTTGCTGGAACGCCTTGACGGCGGCTGGCCGCCTCCGGCCGCGCTGCTGGCCTTTCCGGTCGGCTTCATCGGCGCGGCGGAATCCAAGCAGGCCCTGATCGACAGCGGGACGGGCGTGCCTTTCCTGACGCTGACAGGTCGCAGAGGCGGCAGCGCGGTCGCGGGCGCGGCGGTCAACGCCCTGGCGGGGGGCGGCCCATGAGCGGCGCCTGGATCGCAGTCGTCGGGCTCACCGAGGCGGGCCTCGATGCGTTGCAGCCAGAGGCCCGCGCGCTGGTCGACGAGGCGGAGGTGCTGATCGGGGGCGCCCGGCACCTGGCGATGGTGCCCGACGGGCACCCGGCGGAACGCGCCACATGGAAGACGCCGCTTTCCGACACCATCGACGATATCCGCGCCATGAAGGGCCGGCGCGTCTGCGTGCTGGCGACCGGCGACCCGATGCATTTCGGGATCGGCGTGACCCTTGCCAACGAATTCGGGCCGAAAGCGTTGACCGTGATCCCGGCGCCGGGCGCCTTCTCGCTGGCGGCAGCGCGGCTGGGCTGGCCGCTGGACCGGGTCGATTGTCTGACCCTGCATGGCCGATCGCTGGACCTCTTGAACCTTCATCTCCGCCCCGGGGCGCGGCTGTTGGTCCTGTCGAATGACGGCGCGACGCCTGCGGCGGTCGCCGCCCGGCTGCGGGAACTGGGGTACGGGTCCTCGGCGATCACCGTGTTCGAGCATATGGGCGGGGACAAGGAGGCCCACCGCAGGGGCACCGCCGACGGCTGGGACGACAGTCCCTGTGCCGATTTCAACACGGTTGCCGTCGCCTGTGATGCCGGCCTGCAGGCCCGGCGCCTCTCCCGCGCCGCCGGTCTGCCCGACGACGCGTTCCAGCATGACGGCCAGCTGACCAAACGCGCCGTGCGGGCGGCGACGCTGGCCGCGCTGGCGCCGCATCCGGACGAACTGCTGTGGGACGTGGGCGCGGGGTGCGGCTCCATCGCCATCGAATGGATGCGCGCCGGCGGGCGGGCCGTTGCGATCGAGAAGGACCCTGCGCGCACCGAGCTCGTTCGCCGTAACGCCGCGGCCCTGGGAACGCCGCTGTTGCAGATCGTGCAGGGCAGCGCGCCCAATGCGCTGGCGCCGCTCGAGGCGCCGGACGCGGTCTTCATCGGCGGCGGCATCGCCACGGACGGAATTGCCGAGACCTGCTGGGATCGTCTCGTTCCGGGCGGCCGCCTGGTCGCCAATGCGGTGACCGCGGAAGGCGAGAGCCGCTTGTTCGCGCTGTGCCGCGGCCTTGGCGGCGAGATGAGCCGGATCGCCGTTTCCAATCTGGTTCCGGTGGGGGCGTTTCACGGCTGGAAGCCGCATATGCCGGTGACCCAGTGGACGGCGGTGAAACCATGAGCGGGCGGCTTTATGGCGTCGGCGTCGGACCCGGCGATCCTGAGCTGATGACCGTGAAGGCGGTGAACGTGCTGCGCGCCGTTCCCGTCATAGCCTATCCCGCCCCGTTGGATGGCGAATCGCTGGCGCGTTCCATCGCGGCGACGCACCTGACGGAGGACAAGATCGAGGTGCCGATCCGCATGCCCATCGACCGCAACCGTTTTCCGGTCCAGGCGGTTTATGACGAGGCCGCGGACCATCTGGGCGGGCATCTGGGCGACGGCCGCGACGTGGCGGTCCTGTGCGAGGGCGACCCGTTCTTCTACGGCTCGTTCCTGTACCTGTTCGCGCGCATGACGGAGCGGTTCCCGGTCACCGTGATCCCGGGCGTCTCCTCGCTGACCGCGGCTTCCGCGGCCCTGGGCGCGCCCCTTGCAGCCCTGGACGACGTCCTGGCGGTGCTGCCGGCGACCCTGCCGGACGACGCCCTGACCGCACGCCTGCACGCCGTCGACGCCGCAGCCATCATTAAGGTCGGCCGGCACCTGGGCCGGGTGACCCGGCTGCTGGACCGCCTGGGGCTTGCCGACAAGGCCCGTTATATCGAACGCGCCACCATGGCCGACGAACAGCTCGGGCCGCTGAAGGCGCTCGGGCGGGAGCAGGGGCCCTATTTCTCCATGATCCTGGTGCACAAGCGGGATGCCGCATGGCGATGAGCGCGGAACTGATCGCCCTGACCGAGGCCGGCCTCGCGCTCGCGCGGCGTCTCGCTGCGGTCCTTCCCGGCGCGCGGGTCCACGGCCTGGCGGGGCGCACGTCGGGCGCGGACGTGACCTTCGACAATGCGGGCGATCACGTACGCGCGCTGTTCCTGGAAGGACGCCCGATCGTCGGCCTGTGCGCCGCCGGAATCCTGATCCGCCTGGTCGCACCGGTGCTGGGGCACAAATCGACAGATCCCGCCGTGGTCGCGGTCGCCGAAGACGGCAGCGCCGTCGTTCCGCTGATCGGCGGCCATCACGGCGCCAACGCCCTGGCCCGGCGCTTGGCGAAAGCGACCGGCGGGATCGCCGCGGTGACGACCGCCGGCGACAACCGGCTGGGCTTTTCGCTGGACGATCCGCCGGCCGGCTGGCGTGTGGAATCGCCGGAACGGGTCAAGGCCGTGACGGCGGCGCTGTTGGGGGGCGCGCCGGTCAGGCTGGAGCGGGATGCCGGCGTTGAATGGCCGCCGCCGGAAGCCTTTGCGGATCATGGCGACCTCGCTGTTGTGGTGTCGGACAGGACCGGTCTGTCCAGTGAGAGCGACGTTTACATTCGGCCTCCTATGCTGGCGCTGGGGATCGGGTGCGAGCGCGACGTTGCGCCGGAAACCGCCGTCGCGGCGGCGGCCGCAGCGTTGGAGTCCGCTGGCCTTGCCCGGGGCGCGCTGGCGGCTGTCGGGTCGATCGAGGTCAAGGCCGACGAGCCGGCGGTCCATGCGGTCGCGAACGCCTTAAACGTCCCGCTGCGGATCTTCTCGCCCGGCCGCCTGGAGGCCGAGACGCCGCGGCTGGCCAATCCGTCCGACCTGGTCTACCGCACCGTCGGCTGTCACGGGGTCGCCGAGGCCGCGGCGCTGGCGCTGGCGGGCGACGGCGCAACGTTGGCGGTGCCGAAACGGGCCGCGCACGGCGTCACCGTGGCCGTCGCGCGGGCGGCCCGGCCGATTGCCGGCGCGCTGCCCGGCCGGGCGCCGGGACGTCTGTTCGTGGTGGGGATCGGTCCCGGATCGGCGGCCTGGCGAACGGCGGAGGCGGTCCGCGCCTTGCGACTGGCCGATCACGCGGTTGGTTACGACCTCTACCTGGAACTGGCGGCGGACCTGATCGGCGGCGCCGAACGCCACCCCTTTCCGCTGGGCGCCGAACAGGCGCGGGTTGACCGCGCCCTGGACCTGGCGGCGGCCGGTCGCACAGTGGCGCTGGTCTGCTCGGGCGATCCCGGCATCTATGCGCTGGCCACGCTGGTCTTCGAGACGCTGGAGACGGCGACGAACCGCGCCCGGCGCGGCGTCGCGGTGACGGTGGTGCCGGGCATCTCGGCGTTGCAGGCGGCGGCCGCCCGCGCGGGCGCGCCCTTGGGCCACGATTTCTGCGCGATTTCGCTGTCAGACCTGCTGACGCCGCGGGCGCAGATCCTGGCGCGGGTGCATGCGGCGGCCGAGGGCGATTTCGTCACCGCCTTCTTCAATCCGCAAAGCCGCCGCCGGCGCACTCTGCTGGGCGAGGCCGTCGCAGCCTTTCGTGCGGCGAGACCGGCGCGAACGCCGGTATTGGTCGCGCGCAATCTGGGACGGCCGGGCGAGACCGTCGAGATCGTGCCGCTGGACGGTTTCGATCCCGACGCCGTCGACATGCTGTCGATCGTCATCATCGGCAACAGCGAAAGCCGGATCGTCCGCACCGTGTCGGGCGACCGCATGGCGACGCCGCGCGGTTATCCCGGTGCGGACAGCGAAAAGGCGGCGGGAACATGACCGTGCATTTCATCGGCGCCGGGCCCGGCGC
>Ga0056115_1001033_pt1 | contig 12734 bp, 6 predicted proteins | sample WorMetOlspDAHAB1_FD_77007 | JGI IMG/M metagenome (GOLD analysis project Ga0056115, IMG submission 77007) | Marine gutless worms symbiont microbial communities from Max Planck institute for Marine Microbiology, Germany - Olavius sp. DAHAB.1 ... | reverse complement strand
TTGCCGTACCACAGAAATACCACAGACACGTCTCCGAACAGTCTCCGCCTCCGAAATGACCTATATTGTGTCGAGTCGGGCGTTAAACTCTACTCACTCACTCACTCCGAACAGTCGACGACCGAGCGTTTTGTGTTGCGGCGGCAAAAACCTGGAACAGTCTACCGTTAGAATTGACGTCGTCAGCGACTCTGTGGACATTTAAACTTAAACTTAAAACTTACCTTTTTTCACTTTCATTCCCCGGCATGTAATATCTCCTTATTTCCCCATATTGCTGTACAGTGAATGCAATGCTTTTGCATTTGTTCGCTTTAAATTTTTGATGTGATATGATATGATGAGTTGTCGTGAACGTGGTGGGGTTTTGATGTCTTTCTTTCTTTTTGTGTATAATTTTGCATGGAGCTGTGACACTTAACAACTTCCATCACGCTGAACATCTTGTGTGATGTTACAGATGACCGGATGCAGAGTCAGGGGAGACTGGTGTGCGAAAAGGTGCGTGATAACGACTTGGCAAAGTGGAGACCGGAAGGATCTGCAGGGAACTCACGCTCTGATCACCTGCTGCCAAACAGTCATTACACCATGATGGCACGGGAAAGTGGAAATACGGTACCGGCTGCCGGCGATTCAGTCTACTGCTTCCAGTACAACGCAGCCAGTTCGGAAGTGCCGTGTTTACCGTATTCGGTGCGTTTTGCACCGCAAGCAACCGATCACCAGCAGTTTATGTTTCGAAGTCCAGACAACACCGGAGACACGATGCAGCGGAGCGAATCGTCGTATTCTGGTGACGGTGGTTATAAGACCGATTGGTTTTTAAGCCGTCAGAACAAGCGCTTGCTTCACACTATCAACTATGAACGTGATTACAACACACTAGAGCATTGTTTTATGTCGGATGCTAAACCGAGAGCATACGGCCTTTCTGGCGTCGTGGACCCAAAATTGCTTAAGGTATCAAGTGCCAACGACTCTGTGAGTCCGGGAACAGCAGATTGCCTCAAAACGCTACAACACTACGTACAGTTACAGACAAATTATCGCGAAGAAAATTATGGTCCAAGTATTTCGAAAGCGTCAGAAAGACCGGTTTTTGAGCCTGACAGAATCGCCGTGAATGGTTACGGGCGCAGTGCTGTAGCTGCTGAAAGCACAGGAATGGATATTCCGATGGAACAGCGCCGTGTTGTGTTTGACGCTTCTAACACAGCGGCTTTTAAGCGGCAGGCAGAATCTGCGGGCAGACTGGAGGAGTTTCGCAAGCCTGTCGATAGCGATGTTCCTTCGCAGTGGGGCACGAAGCCTCTTGACGTGCCGCAGATAGTTCAGATGTCTCGTGACAACGATGGTGGCACAGGAAAGTCGGTCTTTCTTAAGCATATGGAATGGAGGGATGACAGGTGTCGTACGCCGGTGGCAACTAATAGCGGTATAAGTAGTAGCATTCTCCCTACTGGTATGCCTTTGCCGCTGGCGTTTACTGAGCCGTACGCCGCTTTGAATGGAAAGGCGTATCTCCCACGTCGCCCTAACATTCAGGTTTTCTCTGACATAAGTGATGACGATGACGTCTCTCATACGAACAGGGAACTTACTTTGTCCTCGAATACGTACGGAGAAAATAATCGATTGTTGCCGAGGAAAAGTGAAGTCCAGCTGTCAGAAGAAAGTGGTCATACCACGAATCCGACTGTAGCGGATGATGAGGAGAGCAGTTTAGTCGACCGAAGTTGCACGCAGGCTGCTGCTGCAAATCAGAATCGGAATGTTGTGGAATATGAAGACGGTTGTGAAAATGCGTGGAAAGAATTTCGATCCGCAGATCATCAGAACAATGACGAATGCTTATCTATGATGGACGCTGGAGAGAAGGACTGCAACGGCGCCGCACTGTTGGACTTGTCTCCGGATAAAAGAACCGAAGAAACGTCCGCGAACGATTCGGATGATGCCAAAAGGCTGCGGACTAGTGGCCGTGAAGATGACGTCTTGCGTTCGCCGATGGAGGCTGGCGACTCTGCTGTTGCGCTTGAAGTGTGGGATATTGGGAGGATGAAGCGACGCAGGCGAACGAAGTCGAGCAGAAAAACACTTTCAGACGTGGTGGAAATGCTGCGGAGGACACACGATGTGCCCGAATGCGACAGCCAGCCGGCCGAACTGGGAACTGCTGCCGAACAGACTGATTGTCGGAACGCGGAAGAGGTCGATCGAGAGCCGGTGGTCGCGGAACCTAGTCCAGAGCCTGCCGCAGCGTGCGAGGAAGAACCCAGCTCGCCGCTGGACGAAGCGCCGCCGCTGCTCGCCATCACCGACTTCTGGAAGGACGGCGCTAACGCCACCGAGCTGAGTCGGACCGAGAAAATAATCACCGCCGCCAGCGTTGGCTATGACAGTGACGACGCCGAAGCTGCTATGCCGGTCATCGAGGACATGCGGTCCCTGCTGCCGACGGAAAACCAGGAAGAAAACGGAATGCTCTTCGAAAATGGTGAAGAAGGAACGGGCGGATGGAAAATTCTCGGGAAAACTCGCAAAACGTCGAAGCCGCGCAAGAGAGAAGTGGTTTCAGCGGTGAAAGACGCGTTCGATGTTGAAAGAACTCGAGCGTTGGCGGCCGTTTGTGACCGATGTACGTTCAGCTGCAGCACCGAAGAGTCTCTGCACCGGCATGTCAAAGTTTGCCACCGAACGACCACCAAAGAACCGGCACGCTATGTCTGTACGGAATGTGCCACATCGTTGGACGATCTGGAGTCCTTTTTAGATCATTTGGCACATCATCCTGGACAGCATCCTGTCCGCTACTACATGTGTTCGCATTGCGGTGCGGATGCTGTTGACATGGAAACGATGGAGCAGCACGTGGCGAGCAGCCACGAAGGGGCAACGCAGCGTTTCGAGGTCGTACGAGAACGCGTCGCGTATCTCGATAACCTCGTGAACTGCCCCCTCTGTGGCGCCGCTTCCAGATGGAAGAAGAATTTCGTCAGTCACATCAGAGAACATCACCAGCTGGAACAGTTCGCTGTGCATCTGGAACGCGGCTACCAGGACCGACTGTGGCCGGAGAAGCTAACCGTTTTCAGACGTGACGTTCTGGGACAGTCGTCGCGCAACTGTTTGTTGGAAAACGGCTCTTCGAGCACGACCCGCGATGTTTCGCGCTATCGGGATTTGTGCTTCAACTCGTCGTCGAGCGTCATTGTTCACATCTGCTGTAGATGCACCTTCAGCACCGACGATCTCGACTCGTATCTCGAGCATTACGCCGGCCACTTTTCCAAGTCAGGCACTCGACCTCCCAAGCGTACTAACGCCCCGAAAGATTCCGTCACCTATGCCACAAACTCCGGTGCCGATCAAGAACCGAGAACCGGCCAGCCTGGACAGAAGAGCAGAGGGCAGTACGCTTGCCATCTTTGTCCGTTCAAGACTCCCAAGCGAATGTTCTATCACCGTCACATGGCAATCCACGAGCGCAATGACGGCATGACTGACGGATTCCGGTGCGGATACTGTCAGTTCGCCCATCCGCGCATGCAATGCATCACGTTCCATCTCGGACGGTATCACGGCAACAGGCCGACGAAGGTCATACGAATTTCGGGCGGCGTTGAGTCCGAAATCTGCGGGGACGGCCAGGGGGATGCCGATGAGGACGAACCAGCCGCCGAAAGATCGACCGGCACCAGAAGTGCGAGCAGACAAGTCTCCGGCTACGGATCCTTGCCGAATTATCCACCGCCCTTCGCCCAGCCGCCGTCCTTCAACGCACCCCAGAAGCCCAGAGAGTTCGCGAGTGACCGCGTGAAAAGACTGAACGAGTTTGAGCGCCGGCTGCCTCCGTCGATGTTCTACCAGGAGCCGGTGAAGTGCCCGCTGTGCACTTTCACTAACAACGTCCGCATCAATCTAATTCGACACCTGCGGACTCACAAAAACGACGACGAAGAGCAAGAGGACGACGGACCGGCTGTCGACAACCAGAGCAGAGCGGCTTTCGTCGCCGATTTCTGGCAAAACGGAGCATTCACGCAAAGACCAGTGACAAACATTTCGGCGAATACGAGTGAAAAAAGAATAACCTCGTCCATGATCAAGCAACCGCATTTGTCTCAACCGTTCATTGATAACTGCTTGGTGAGTCATTCACGCGTTTAGTTGATTGAACATACTCGATTAACTTACTTCAGTACATGAAACTGATACATTACTTATTACATAACAAGTTTCTTCTTACACTTTTAGTATAATTTTTAAAATTATTTTTGCTTGTTTCAGTGTAGCAGAATTAAACTATTTTTCACGTCTAGTAGCTTCACCAATATAGTTTTTAAAACATCAACCACTTCGAAATTCTGACGGTGTAATCTCAACGCGGTGCCAAATATGGGTAAACACCTAAAAACCTAATCTTGTTTCAGTTGTAAAAAAGAACCACATTTTAAGCTACATGTAAGCTATGCAGTGTTTCGTCAATGTTTCTGCACTACCTTGTGAAAATTTAAAACATCATACACTACATGTCGCTGTCTAGAATGGTGCTTACTCTGTAGATCTTAGCCGATTACTAAATTCTGTCACTGTTATAAAGAGAATTAATTAGAAATAATTTACACAAGTTCAAAACCCGAAGGTGTGATGACTGTTTTATTATTTTTACGTCTTAAGCGTACCATCATTTCTGCTAATTTCATGCATACAGCACTGAATAATGAGGCATTTCTTTTCAAACAACATATAAATAAGATATAGCGGAATATGCTGCACGTATTTTAGTGTTTTAACAGTGACGATTGTTTTGCAAATCGATTAAGATTTAACTAATTTATTGCCCGAAGTAAAAGAGGTTTTTGTTCCAGCAGAAACTTCTGTTACTTTTACATCTCATAGGTAGCCTGCTGTACACAAGAGAAAGAATCGGAAAAATATGGCTTTTAATTTTAACAGTTGACCTACTGTATACTTTCCACGTCTCTAGAGATGTAGCATGCATACGCCGAAATGCACTATCAAATATACGTGCGCTATGCAAGAAGTAGTAATTTGGCAACGGCGCCAATTAGAAAAAAACTTTACGACAAAAAAAATTACAGTAAGCCGTGTCTGCAGTGTCGTATAACGCTGTTACCAACAGGCTCGACTGACCTTTAAAAAGTCTATCAGTCGTTACTCGTCAAGTCACGAACAAAACATTACACATTACCTGCTATTGCGTAGTAGTCATATCAAGTCAGGTGCACTTTGCGATGACGTTGAATTACCTTGAAGGTCATTTCCATTATTACAAACATTGTATAAATTGTGATTACGAATGCAATATTTACAAATATTTTTAATATGGCAACATCGTCGAATATTAACATAGCTTTTTTTAAATTGTGGTTACGTACGTAACAACGTGTCCGCGATCTCGCAGCATAATTTTTCTTTTTCTTAAGTCATTAATTTTCTTTACACATTAAATAGGCATGGGCCAATGTTTTCACCTTATGCACATACGGTGAACTTGCACCAATGTTCTTATAAGTTTTTAATATTCGTCTTTGTCGTTGTTATCAGCCATCATCTTTTATTTTCACATGAAGCGATAGTGATATTTTGGTAAATTTTGTAATTACACATGTAATATGTGTTATTGTCAAATGTTAAGGATAGATTTGTTAAACGTCGTATACTTATTTATATCAAATACTGTATAATTTTAAACAAATGGTTGGATTAAGTTTACTAATATTTGTATATTTGTATAAATCAACCATCTTACGTTTAGTATGTTTTTCACTAAAGTTCAATTTTACTGTACACAACGCTTGCAGTATTTCTTTTATCCTGTGAACATGTCTTTGGGCATCGTTTAATGTTATTGTGATATTCGCGCGTCAGCTTATATCTCTGTTGTACAAATGATGTTGAAGGCGAAATCCACGGCGCACGAAGGACTTCATCGAGAATCCGATTTCGCTACCAGAACCTTGTCAGGCGAAGGACAGTTCACGCGCTTCAAGGCGCTGACCGCGGACGAGTACTCCGATTTCTGCGTGAAAGTGCCGCGCGAGGAGCTGTACCAATGTCGCGGCTGTTCTTTCGTGCACCGGTTCCCGTCGAAGGTACGACGTCATTTCCACTACCGGCACTCCGTCGTGCCGCCGTACCGCTGCGGCCACTGCTCGTACAGGGCGGTCGAACGCGGCAAAGTGGTGAAGCACTGTCGGTCGGCGCATCCGACGAAAACACTGTCAGTGCTCAATCAGGACGACGGCGTAACGCAAGCTCATTCTAACTCCAGAGGTGACGACGATACGTTCCAACGTACCGACGAAGGAAGAACGAACGACCTGTCCTTCCTGAGGAATATCAGTCCGCCATCGGTCGCTAACAGGTCCTCTAAGGGTGGCGGAAATTCCACTAAGAGCGGCAGTAGAACGGCTGGTGGGCGTTCGTCGGAGTATTTGGATGACAACAGCATGGACGAGTCTGACGACTCGGATGACGACGAGTCTTCGGACGAATATGAACCTCCGAGTTCGAAAAAGAAAAAGTCGGACGCCAGGACTCGCGATGAGGGGGACGACGAGAACTGGAACGAAAACGATAACGATAACCGGAACGAAAACGACGAGGAACGCGCCGAGCACATTCCGTGCGAGACGATTTTCGCGATCAACCGCGAGACGTATCGTCCGCACCGACGGTCGCAGACACCGTCAGATCGGGAAGAGTCGAGCACGCGCCAGCCGAGCGCGTCTGTGCCGGAGACGGTTCATATAAAGACCGAACCGAAGGACGACTACGAGTACCAGTCTGCAGCATCCAGCGCTTCGGTCCAGACACCAACGGTGTCGCCGGTGCCCGAACGGCGCTGCGATCCGGTTCGGGTGCCCGTGGGCGCCGCGACCGGTGCTCGCCAGTTTTTCTGCGTCTACTGCGGCCTGTCGTCCAAATGGAACCGGCGCGACGTCCGCCTGCATGTGATGCACGTCCACGTCGGCGTCCGCGCATTCAGCTGCGGTCACTGCGGCTTCGGCAACAGCAGGAACCGCGCCGTGGTGCGCTCGCACTGCGCCAAGTCGCACCCCGGTCGCGAACTGCTCCTGATCGACAACGAGCACGTGTTCGAGGCGATCGACTCAGTCCAGGACCACGGCAACCTCGTGTCGATAGCTTTCACGAAGTCGGACGGAACGCCGCTGCTCACCATCGAAGAACTCGACGAATATCTCGCGACGAAGGGAATTAAGTTTCGAACTCCCAGCACTACTCGAAAAACGTCGGAACCAAGAATATCGGTACCTGAAACTCTACGTAAGAATATCCGCAATTCCGTCCAGAATCAAAGCCAACCGTCGATCTCGATGGATGACAGCTGTAACGATTCACAAGCAGAGCCGCTAGGAGACAGTTTCAATTCTTCCGGGTTTTCGGTGGACAAGGACCAAATGGAGCAGCTTAACTGTAGATGGAAATGTCGCCAGTGCGATTTCAGCGATCTGGGGTTTGAGCAGGTGGAAAACCATATTGTGAAAGAGCATCTACGGTTAGAACTGTACAGTTGCTTTCACTGTCAGAAGTACTTCTCGGAGTCGCAAGCGGTTTTGTCTCACGTCAAAAACGACCACGCGGGCTTAGAACAGCGAGTTGTTTCAACCGTCGACGAAAAATCCAAGTATATTCGTCGCAACATTGAATGCGCCTCCGTTCAAGAAAAACCCGCTAGCGGGGAAACAGAGTGCAAGACAAGTCGCGCCAATTCTGACCAATCGGTGTCAGCTAACGCGCACAGTGTGATGGCAAACTCGGAAAAACCAGAATCGGAAAAACCCGCTGCCGGCGTTCCGTCCGAGTCTGGAGACGAACATCACGAAAGCTGCCGCAGTTCTGTACTCGCCGAACCTGTCCAGACTGACGAGGTTTCGCCTATCGTTGAAAGCGAGATGACGCAAGAAAAAGAACCGTCTTTTGTCAGCGACAGCATCCACAACATCCTCCAGTCTACTCAGGAACATTATGTCGCGACAACAAGTATTCACAATGCAGACAATCAAGATGAAGAGCTCAGAAGCGAGGTGTGCAGCAGAGATGAAGTTACCAAAGTGGTGGACGACGTTCCAGAATTTGAGCTTTCGAGTGATAAGAATCTCCGCGACAAACGACTAGATGTTCGTAACAAGTTCGCCGGAAGTGACGTTACGACGACCAATGATGTGGACGACGTTGTCAGCGACGCTGCACCGTCGTCGACCGAAAAGCACAGCTCACTGACAGATTTGCCACTTGGCTCGGAACATGCTGGATCCGCAAGTAATTTGTCGCTGCCAGCAACTACGTCCAATATCACTCTAAATGAAGGACATGCGGACGACCTGAGAACCACTTGCGCAGAACTCGTCAGAGCTGACGGTGTGCTGGTGTCAGCTAATAAGAAAGGGTTTCCAGAAAGTCCATCAAGCAGTGATGAGTGCACTAAAGAAGTCTCCGATGTTGCAGTGCCACCGGTGACCTCGAATGTTGCCGTTAACGAAGAAAACTCTGGCATCGTGATGGCCAGTCGTGAAGAACCCAGCGCTCCGGAAATATCAACTGATGAGTTCCGGCTGTGTTCACAAACCGATAAGCACATTCAGCAGTCTGTTACTGCTCACGTGTTATCATCTACGTTGAATACCAACACGTGTGAAGAGAAAAATAACGTTGAAGAGATTATCTCGAAAGCTGTTCCCGTTTTAAGCGAACTGGAATCCGGAACTTCTATGCCGGATCAACATGCCATACAGTTGAGTCATTCCCAGTCTTCGGTGATTAATAACGACAGGGAGTGTGTGGATGACGAAAGAAATAGCAATGGTGAAGAAAAGCATCCTCCGCTTCTCAACACGGATTCCGACGCAGCAGGCTTTGAAAGCGGTGATCGACTACCTTGTAACAGCCACACAGGACCCCGTGACGATTCGGCTGTGGGTCAGGCGAGTCCACCATACGGCGTCGAGAAAAATCTGGAACCGGCCACCACTGACGCGATACTGAGCCCTTCAAATGCTTCGAACAGAGAAGAACCAAGTGGTAGTTCAGCTGAGGACCGTGGACACAAACCATCCGCTGACGCTGCGTCGAATGAGCCTCATGCAAGAGATGCACAGCTGAGCAGCAATCCACTGAACGTCGAAGAACCACGCGGTCCTCACCAGGAACCTCATGCAGCAGGTACTTGTTTGATATATTGAGTTGTTGTTATCTCCATCTTTATCTCCATTTATTTCGTTCAAATTAAAGTAATGCAGTCAGTGAATCGTCAAGTGAACAGGACAACTGTAGCATATAAAATGCTCTGACAGGTGCCCGCTCTAAACGGACAGTAAATGATAAAAACAATACAATACGAATGCAAAGATCGCATATAACAAACTAATTACTGACTTGAAATCTCAGAAATTATGTGAAATTGACACGCTTAACAGTACGCTTGAAACGTGTAAAGGAACTGATGTCAAAACTGTCGGGAAGTGAGTTCCAGCATTCAACGACACGCTCACTGTAATTGATATATACATGTAGTTTTAATAATTATGTTCTTATTGCTGTATCGTGAAAATATGACAACACAGTTATTATTATGGAGAACGGTATGGTCTTGTGGGAGTAGTTATATTCCAAATCTTATTACGATATATTGTATTTATCCATCACTTGGCAGCATAAAATACAAAAATAGAAAAAAAACAATCAACATTAAATCGGGCTTGATAAATGATTAAATAAAAAATAAATTAGCGATTATAATACACATTAACATTAGAAAAAAATGTATATCCTTTTAAGCCTACTGAAAATCAAGTCAGCAGCAATCTCAGAATTTACAAATCTACGTATTTTTTCTAATTAACAAGTTGGCGCTATATAAGCTTTCACTTAGGCCTATTATTTTGTAATAATAGCAGTTTCATTATTATCGTTGTTATGTAGCAGGTGCGCGGAATGACGACGGACTCAGCAGTGACTCGTCGTCGTCGGACGAAGACTCTCCGACGTGGAGATGCGACGACTGCTCGTTCGTGGCGTCAAGCGAGTCGCTGTTGGTCTCCCACCAGCGAAGTCGCCAGCAGTACCGCTGCGTCTACTGCCCCGACTTCCTGCACTCGTCCGTCGTCCACCTCCGCCACCACTGCCTCACCCGACACCCGGGAAAACCCATCAGCTACAAGCACACCGTGCTGCCGTGCTCCGAGATCAAGTCCGGCACGTCACCCGGTAACTCAGATCGCGCGCCCGCCGTAGCCGCCGCCGCCTCTGCCAAGAGCTCGGTCACCCAGACGACTGCGGCTCCGGCTAAAGAGGCGCGCGCACCGGTCGATGTCACATCGTCGGCAGCCGTAACGAAACCCAGCGCAAAGCCGGAAGATTCTGCCCGCCCAGCTGAAATCCCGGACGACAGCTACAATCTGGATTTTGAGGACTTGGACAGCGAGGAGAGTGACAACAGCGAAGACGACGACTGGGATGAATACGTGCCCAAGAAGAAGAAGAAAAAGACGAAAACAAAAACGGCGCCAGTGACGAAGAAGACTGTCTCCAAGCCGGCGGCAGCGACGAATTACGATGCTGGCCCGACGACGGCTGGTGCCGCTGGCACTGCTGGCACATCGGGGACCATTGTCTGCGACATATGCAACTCGTACAGCACTCCGTACTCGACGGTGATGCGGCACCACATCATGAGCCATCTGCACTACTTCCCGTACTACTGTCCGCACTGTACCTCGTTTCGGTCGGTGCGCAGTTTTCCGATCATCAAGCACATCCGCATGAAGCATCAGGGACAGGCGGAACGCTTCGAGTGCGATCCAGACCCGGAGCTGGAGAAGAAGGTGAGAACGTCGTGTCATCGCGTCAAGTCGGACCAGAAGGTGCCACGGGCGGCACCGGTGATGGAAGAGCGCGATGCTCCTCAGCCTCCGCAGCCGGAAAAATACCGCGTGGAAACCGAGGTGATGGACAGTCCCAGAAAACCGGAGGAGCAAGAGCCGACGATGACAACAGCTCTTTCAGCCGCTGTTAACAATAAGAGCAGGAAGATCCTGTACAAGTGCAAAATCTGTGGGCTCAGGACACATCTGAGAGGCGACTTCCGCCATCACGTAATGCGAGAGCTTCATTACAAGCCGTACAAGTAAGCATCCGTCGTTGTTGTCTTGCTTGTTTACAGGGTGTTACAGAAAAATATATCGCCACATAAGCTGCAATTTTTAAATAAAAAAAATAAAATTACCTTATATTTTAATGCGGTAAAGTGGATATAGGAAAAGTATAGTCACTGACACGGAACCATATTGTATGGGGAAAATGTCGTAAATATCCGGTAATTCGGCCCAAACGCATTCATTTGCTGCCAGGTTGCATTATATTCCGCTATTCTGTGGGGAATAGTGATGGCTTCCGCGATATTTTTCTGCCGCATCTTCCACAGTGTAATAAAAGTTGCTGTACGGAGACACAAAGAGCAGTTATTTCAGACGAAGCTACGACTCTGATTTTCTGTTGTTTTTGTATTCTTTGAATGCAAACATGTCTGAACTCGAACGTATTAATGACACAAGGCATTCGGCCAATTTCCGTGTCTTATAGTGGCTAATAATTAAATTTGTTGAGCATTTGAAGAAAATCTATATAGGAAAATTAGTTAATGGTTCAAAACCATATTATGCGAAAACAATGTCATCCGATAATATGCGCCCCCGAGCGAATGGCAAATCAGTATACACACGTTTTATAGACAGCGGGCCTTCATAGTCATCATCATCATCATCATCATCATCATCATCATTGTGTTTATTATTTAAGTTGACATACGCAACCCAAGTACATGCGCAGCGCGATAAACATACACGGCATAAACAGAGTAGCATGTGCACATGACATAGCACATGGCATAATACATTGCAATACATAATACATGGCATAATAATACTAATAGTGACGGTTGTGGTCGATTAGGGTTTTGTAGCGATAATGAGTGTAAAGATTAACTGCCATTTCGAGTGACCGTGATCACGGCGTGGTGTACATTTCACTTTGTTGCTGGTTGGTGCAGATGTGCGTTCTGCGACTACTCGGAGCCGTGTCAGTGGAGCCTGCGCAAGCACTTCCGGCTGAAGCACCCGGGCATCGCACTCAATGTATGCGAATCTCGCGACGCCGAGAAGGACGCACTCGTCGAGGCGATGCTGGAGGAGTGCGTGATCCAGCTGCACTTGGCCGGAAGCGAAGTGGCCGCCGAAGCGGACTGTACCACGTGGAGACCGCCGGGCGCGATGGCGCAGCGAGGCATGAGAAAGCGAGGCGGAGCCACCAATCCAACGCCGCCGCCGCCTTATCACCGTCCAGTCGTCGATCATATACGACCTTCGCCATCGCCGTCAGTTGGACAGGAGACTCTACCGCGGTAATTCTGTCGCATCAGTCAGTGGCGTCAACGGCTCGGTAACTTTGGGGGGATGGATTGACGCAAAGTGGAAGGTATCCTGGGGGACGGAAGTCACCCAGTGGGGTCCAAGGGCGAAGACCTAATAGGGGGTCTAGTGGACGAACTCCCAAGCTGATACTTATTTTGGAAATGGATGTAAAACTGGAACTAGTGCTGTCAACAGTGACTAATCCGATGGGCTCACTGTAGGCGGGCGCGATTTGATTGTGTTGGGGGCCGGACGGCTGTCCAGTTAACCATCCGT
>Ga0056115_1001032_pt1 | contig 12739 bp, 7 predicted proteins | sample WorMetOlspDAHAB1_FD_77007 | JGI IMG/M metagenome (GOLD analysis project Ga0056115, IMG submission 77007) | Marine gutless worms symbiont microbial communities from Max Planck institute for Marine Microbiology, Germany - Olavius sp. DAHAB.1 ... | reverse complement strand
GGGCGTTTGCTGTTGCTGCCCCCCGCGTCTGGAATCGTCTGCCCACCGAACTTAAGATTATGCGATCCACGCCTGCTTTTAAGCGACATCTCAAGACCTATTTGTTTTCTTTCGTTTATGGACCGTCTTAAACACGACAATTTGACTGTGTAATGCGCCATCGGACTAATTGTAGGGGGCGCACTACAAATTATTCAGTTACAGTTACAAAGAAACGGTTGACAAGATGAGTCTGGAGTCCAGACTCATCTTGTCAACCGTTTCTTTGCCGATTACTGCAGTGGTTTTGTTGTCATTATCGGACTCTTTAATCGCTAACACTTACTAATTTCTCACTGGAAGCAACCACGCATGTGACCCTCACTCGAATTGCTTTGCGTTGATTCAGACACGCCCACTAGAAAGGAACATTTGTATGTAAATAAATCAGCGAAATGCGTCAGACAGGCTGCCAACTATCGTTTGTCACAAGTCCATGAATATTAAAGCGGCAACGAGAGGACTTTCGTGTGGAGTGATACTGCCGTCGTAGCGTCGCGACGGACTACAGCATTCCACATTACGAAAAAAGAACTTCAACAACAACTGAATCTTTGTAAGACGATATGGCAGCAGGAGCAGCAACGTGACACGAAACGTATGTCAGTCGGCCAACGGAATTGGCCCATTTAAACAACACTAACCGACAAGCGTAATATTGTGAAATCTTACGTGATCACATAGCATCCGATTTAAGCTTTTAATAGTAGTAAGTGTATATTTTTTTCTCTCAAAACAATTGCACTTATGGCGCCTACTTGTATTCTGGTAATTTTTAATATGAACCTTTTTTTGAAAACTGGAGATCTGTCTCCCTTCTAGCGCTTTCCGTTTCCCTTATCGTGCCCCTTAATCCCTTCCTCTCCGCTCTTCTTTTCCTCTTTCCTATCATAGCTTTTCATCTCTGGGACTCTACGCAGCTGGGCTGTCCGCTAGAGCTCAGTCACCGAACGGCAAAGCCAAAATCGAAACATGATTTTGAACCACTGAAGTGTGACTGCATGGCAGTTTTTAACTTTACATAAACGCACAGTGACTCATCGAAATACAAAATCTGGACAAACACTTTTTCGCTTCTTTGCAGACATGGACATGATTGATATATAAATATTGCCACACTTCCCTCTGTCGCATTGCTTCAAATTACATTTCGGGGGTTTTGATTAACTTCGGGTTCTATGGCGTTCAGACTATACACCCCCAGGGTATGGACGGGGTATACTCTGGCCTGTAACATCGGCGTGTATAAAGAGGGTAAATTAAGTTTCGTGCCTCCTTAACGGCACTGTGTGTCACAAGCAGGGCTGTTGTTTAGACAAGGCCACAGCTCAAGTCCGCGCTCACGGACTTTGGCCTACAGCTATACTGCAGCAGGTACTTGTTGACTTCCACCCATGCATTTCTCCTCTATAAGCGCTCCTTGCAAGTCACTCGCGAGGCATCTCTATAACCAAGCAGCATAACAACGTATACTAAAGGGCAGTAATGTTCTCCGATCGGCAAGATAGCCGCGGGTTATGTGTTGAATTCTTTGGCATAGGCAGTACGTGGCGTGGGAATGAACACCTACTGTTGGTCGCTCACCCTCCAAATGTCACAATTCTGGTAAGAAGATGGGTCCCCATGTTGTCGCATGGACGCTGTTTCCGGTCGGCTGATGATGTAACACGAATGACGGCAGGCAGTTCATCGCAGAGCGTCGACGTCGAGTGTCAACGGAACAACGACGAGGAACGCTTTACGGATCTTGACGGAAACAATTCTCGGCGGACGCGCGGACCGTGTAGGCGTCGGTCTGTAACGCGGCTGCTAAACTCGTAACTTACAGGCCAACAGTCGGTTATTGTCACCATTCGCTGCTTGATGATGGTGGCGCGGGTACACACACCACAGCATTTTAAAGGCATTTTTACATCTACGCGGTTTTTTTATTTCCATTTGCCGAACGCTTAGTGTAGTGCTGCATTTGATGTTGAAAGTCGCTCTTCTGCTCACACAAGATCAACCTTTTCACTTGAGCGCAAAATATGCTTTTACATACTGCACAGGACAATATGGAACTTTGCAAAGTCCCAATTGTGACGGTCAATCTGAATAAGAGAACTGTTGGCTTACATACTGCAAGTTTAATAACTTGTAGAACATGTCCCAAGAACTCGAGGTGGGTAGCGGATAACGACAATACCAATAGTGTATATAGGCCTATTCACATTAATGTCATGAGTATAGTTGCCACACGTAATTATTAACACAGTATATAAATGGTATAAAGTGAGCGTTATAGAGACATTTGGTCATTTATTCGTTCATTCACATTCGTTTCGTTTCATTACGATGCTCTTTCTCAGAGGATGTATACAAAAATGTGAAGACTTTTCAGTACGGTTTGCTAGAACATTTTACAGGACAATCTATGGATATTCGTTGCACTAGTTAACTGCCTTTGCAGTTAATGCGACGTTAAGTTCGGTTGATATCCAGTAAATGGCAAACCGGTCGTTCGGCCTACTTTTCGTTCGACCTAATTTCCGTGATTCCTGGAAGACAGATGAACACAAATAACTTTTCCACTTTACCTTTCCAATCGTTAGGCTCGGCCTATATATAGGCCTATTTTCTAAGCATAGCCTACAGTGAGTTACCGTTGATGACTCACCGCGCAAGCCGGTTTTCCGACATTTGGTAAGGTATAGTAGTAGAACGCGGCGAGACCTATTTGTTGACCGTGATAATGTTTTTGCAATGTGATCTGGCGTGGGCGTTAACCGTGTCATCACACAACTGCTGCTAAAAGCCTGTAATGTGTTGAGCGTCTGAACAGCATGCAAAGCAGCAGCAAGTAGTGCTGGACCTTTCGATTCTGTTCATGTGGATTAACTATTCGGTTAAACAAACCGGAAGTTATAGCAGATGATGTGCAGTTCAACAATCATATCAGTCTCAGAGGCTTTGGTGTATTTGCCCCAATGAGAGTGGTACACACCAAAGTGATCTCGGAGTCTCTGGCACACTGACGCTCCAAAAATTGGCGAACACCCCGACCAAAAAATTATCTACAAAATCCCGTCAAGCAGTAGGCTATTACTGCAATCGGGATTGCGGATTCGGTTTCGACGGATTTCCCTAGAAAATCAAATACCGTGTCAATAAATCCGTGATGTAACAACCGCAACGTCCGAAACAATACTAGGCCTACAATATGTAAACCGCCGTGAGAAATGGAAAGTATTTACACAGTTTTGAATTACCATCTGCGTTACTGAATAGAATAATGACTGCCGTTTGCATTCATCCACTTTTCTCTTCATTATTTTGTGCACTTGACTTTGGTGCAGCGCAAGCCTAGTCTATGCATTTCTTGCGGCTATAGTATACGATTTGCGACGGTTTAATTCACGAGAAAGTCTCAACTTTTCAGCAAACTCTCAAGAAAAACTGCTTTCTTTAAGCGCTTTTCACTTTCAGAGATAGTTTAGGTGTACGTAGGCCTAACGTCGTTAACAGTAACAGCTTCATCAATATTTTCAGCGCAGATGCAAATTCAACTGGAAGCAGTAATAAGTAAAGCAACGAAACTCGATTAGATTACAGTTCCGAAATGCCCAACTCAGCAACGAAGTTCTCGGGTCGTGATGCGTGCAGCTTCAGCAGCCCACTTTCGATAAAGACGATGACCTGGTCGATGACGTACTTAGCAACGTGATCGCCGGTTAGCGTTCATAGCAACGGCCGATGTTGCATTGACAACAACAGCTGCAGACTCAAGATGTATCTCTGAGTGTGTGTAGAGGATGGACTCTTTCGCACGAGGACTCAGATCCACGCCAAGTGGCATTTTAAAATCTCATTTCCCTTCCGCCAAACGCTTCATACTGCATTTGGAGCTGAAAATCGTGCTTCTTTCGACATGAAATCGATATTTTTGACTGCACTAATTTGATTTTACAACTGCACACAATCTATTTAAAACTGCAATTTTGTGTAGATCTGCACGCGAAAAAGCAGCTAAAAGCTCGACATTGCAAAACCCCTAAAGACAGAACCAAAACAAAAACGGAATTAAATTTCGTATTGCAAAAAAGTGGGCATCTTCAGAGATTCTGACACGCGCCTGTCATTCAGTTGTGTGTATAAACTATAACTCTGCTGTGAGAGGAAATTTGAAACAGCATTTGTGAGCTGTAGGGCTATAGCTGCATGGTGTAAGCTCACTTACTTATCATGGTCACGAGTGAATTTTTGTCTACATGAAGACGACAAAGTAGGGCGTGATTGGAAACACTGCAAAATGCTCCAGTCCAAATAATTTATTATCCTTATCTGCTTAATGCATGATCGTGTTGTATTCAGGGTTCCCGGATACTGGTTCATTAATTCCTCAATTCATAACTGTTATCAGTGATGTACTGTATCACCACAGGCCTGTAGTCGATCGGATTAGTTAAAAACGCAAATGAAATGACTCTATTCTATAGTCGTTAGATTCATTGTACAAGTAATAAAAATATAAAAGATGTCCAAGTATCCTATTGTGCTTTAGACTGTTCTGCCGCAATTAAGCTGCACCAATAGCTGCACGTGCGTAAGTACATAGTAAAATATTCATTAAATATATTTAAAGCAGTGCGTTTGCGTTTATATCAGAATCAAATCTTCGAGAAAGCCAAAATTTATATATAGGCATATGTGGGGTAACTGGGCCTTAATGTAATCATATTTCCAACATTTACAGAAACTATTCAACGGTAACTTTTTCTTGTCGAAATATTACATTTATTCGTGATACCATATTATCACATCAATAGTAATTCTGTTGCTTATTTTTAGAAAAAGGGACGTACAACTGTAACTTCGTAAAGTATTAAATTGAATTTTCGATTGCCGTATTTAATGTGAAAATTTGAGTTATAGTCAAAAATAATAGCTATATATTTAACACGGACGTGTACATTATTTTATTGATGTAATTATGCGCGTAAGTTCATTCTAATTTCTTATACATTATTGCACGCATTGCTTGGACGGACGAAAGTTTCAATGAACAAAATGCTGTATAGGCCGACCACCTGCAAGAAAAAAAACACAGAAAAAGTACTAAATAATAAGAGGCGTGTCTCTTTGTCGTTTTCTGTTTCTGGTTGGATCGCTGACATTGAAGCACCTTGTGATCTATGTGTGTGGGCGCCAGCTGTATACAGGGTGGTCCAAAAACTAATGATTCGTAAATCGTATTAAATTGTATTTAATCCTGTTAACGAGATTAGAATTTTCGTCAAAATTAAAGTGTCAAATAAGCAACTTAATAATTTTATCAATTGGTATTAAATATTTTATGTGTGACGTGATATGTGACGTCAATTACTGAGCGTCTGAGATATGGCGATATAAGTGTTAATGATGTATTATTTCACTTATGAATTCCACTCTTAGATCATCTTGTGAATGGAAATTTGTGTAAAAAAATTCTTTTGTCTCCGTATTTTCTCTTGTCAATTAAAGTGTTCGGTTAAAAAGACTATCGTATGCACTTTTACCCATATCGTCGCTTCAAGCAGTGCTTCAAGCACAGTGATTGATGATGCCGTCATATACCACCCATTTATTAAATATTTAATACCAAATTATAGTTGGGCCTATGCAGTAGGCCTATTTACGTTGCCGACCTACCAAGTCGCCGAGGGTTTCGCTCTTCGTGCAGCGACTGCCTCTTTCAGCCTCCGGTTCACCGTTCCACTGTCGGCAGCCGAGCATTTTTCGGTTGCTGGTCCTCGGGTATGGAACTGCCTGCCACCGGAGGTCATGTCGGCACCATCTCTGACAACCTTCTGCACTCGACTCAAGACGTTTCTGTTCACAGAGTCATATTCTGATATTTGGCTCATCTGACATTTTTGTCTACACACTGTCTAATGTGGACCTAGCAGTGTTTTAAATACTTAGGCCACTCTGAATATACATGATTGATTGATTGCTTGATTGATTAATATTCTAGTGCCTTTACTTTCTTAAATTTGCCGGAAAAGCTAGCCACATTGGCCGGTTTTAATACACTTTTACTGGTAATTTTTGGTTTTGGTTTTACTTTGTTTTATTTTACATACTTTACGTGGCTGTGATTTTATGTTTTCATGTTTCGCATTTTATATGCACTGACATCTCGTTTTCGTATCAAACATCTGCATAGCACTCATTGAAATGGCGTTTTCGCACACCAGTTAGCCCAGTCCGAGCACCGCCGTCAGCGCCTCTGCATCTTCTGGCTACAAGGCGCGAGAGGTCATTTCGAGGGGCAACGTGTACGAACGGCGTTCCCATTGTTAAATGTTTAAGAACTCCAAAATGCACTAGATTGCAAGATTTTGCATATAAAATTACAATATTTTCCCGAGGTGATGCCCCCGGATCCTCGCAGCGGGATGATCGATCCCTGCACCCAATCCCAGCATGGCCAAAGGCCGTGAACGGGGTCGCGCGGGGGGGGGGGGCTCTTCCTCCCCGGTGCTTAGACCCCGACACCCATTTTCCATTGTCTCGCCAGCGTTCCTATTGTTCCTGTTTTACGAAACTTTTACGAAACCTTTAATTATTATTACTATTATTATTGTAGTTCTTATTATTATTATGAACAATGTTCAAAAAATGACTGGACAAGTTTCTTAAATGCTTCAAACGTCGGCAATGCCAACTCTCTGGCAGGTACGACGACAATACAATTAACGCTGCACTTTTGGCACCAAAGACTGAAGATGTTCCACTGTTGGAATGTCATATGAGAGTGCTTTCCTTACTGATGAGTACGGAATGTAAATTGTTTCATCGCCATTATTATTAGTATTATTATTAAAAAAACTTCTCGCCCGCTCGCTCGCTCACATTATGGATAATTCGGCCGGGGATTCACGTTTTTTGGACCCACCCTGTACGTACGTGGGGCGCCAGCTGTACGGGCAGCGGGGCACGGAGCGCCCTCTGCCGGATGCAAGACAGCCATTCTTCTGACGGCCAAGCCATTCGTCACTGTGGCCAGCGTCGCGTGGGGGCGCTGACTGACGCCGGTCCGACGAAAACCGTCGTTGCATTTTGCGTGTGTTCGTTCGTTCGTTAGCTCGCTCGCTGGCGCTGCGTTGAGTTGAGTTGAGTTGATCTACTGGCGCAGTTTAGTCGCGTGTCGACGCCGCCGCCGCGTCACATCTCTCGTTGGTCGTCATTTTATTCAGCAATACGCCGCAGTTCGCGCTTCCCAGAGCGAGGTATGTCGTATGTCGTCGCCGGTTTCGCGCGGATTTAAAAACCGCGCTTTCTTGTCAGCGCCGTCACTATACGTTGAGACACAGTTGTTTCCGGCGAGGGTACCATTTGAGAAAAAAATCGAGACCCCTGGCTAGATTTAAGGGGCGCTGTCGTGGACGTGCACGTAACTAGGCAGAAAAAGCACCGTCACAGAATATGTAACCTAATAATTAATAATTAATTGTTTAATAGTCACCAAAAAATCAGCCCAACCCTAATCCTAACCCTCACCCTAACCCTACTACTACCAATAGCTGTTCTGTGGAGCAGTTACGTGCACTTCTACGGGAGAGCCCATTTAGCGAGGAGTTTACATCGATATAAAAATGTATTAATTTTGATTTATAAATAATAAGGTCTCAATATATAATCGAAGGTCTAACAGACTGAGTGGTCTCTCAACTGTACGTACGTTTTTTTGCGTTTTTTTCAAAATAAAAAAATGGTGACTTTTACGTTTTTCTAACACTGGTTTTGGGCATAATTATGTAAGTAATACAAAATTTGGATGATTGTTTCCTTCCAATGTCATTCCTTGTTCTGTGTTCGTCTAAGTCTACGCTATGTTCGATGTTGCATATACTGTAGTTCGCGCTTTTTACACCAGATTTGTCGCTCATGCAAGTCAATATCTTGCCATGGCCTATGTAATAGGCCCTATACCGATTTTCTAATTTATTCATTATATGTAAATCATATAGGCCTATATGTTACAAACCCCCTCTGTTGTTCCATGTTAATCTTAGTTCGTAAAAGATGTTGAAGAATGGTTGATTATGGTAAATTGTAGACTTTTGTCATATACTCTACCATAGCAAAACCAGTTTTTGACATCTTTTACGAACTAAACTACGCATTTAACATGCGATAAATAGAAAAGTATATTTTAAAACTTATATTTATGATTTAGACTACGAATAAATTAGGAAATCGGTCTAATTTAGTAGTCTTTCCCTTTGCTTTTAATTGCTTGTTAAGTCCACACATTCCGACGTTCGGAACTGCAGAGCGGATGTATCTTACATAAGTGAAAACTGTGAACAGGGTAATGGCTGATTACCACCGTCACGTATCCGTAGCCGTTGCCGTAGCTGTTTCCGTAAAACCGTGTCCGTACCTGCCGTTTATGTCGTTGCTGCTGGGGCGTGTGCGCGGCAATAGCGCGGCAGGCCCAGGAGGCAGGGCGCCGAGTTTCCCACGCAAAAGAGTGGGCGGAGCTCCAGACGCGTACGAACGGCAGGGACGGAAAAATAGAACTCGATCTTATATGAACGGATGAACGGCAACAGCGAACTTACGGAAACGGAGAACGTTGTTTTTTACGCAAGCTACGGAGTTCTTACGGAATTCTTGCGGATGAACGTAATTCTTACGTACTTTGCTACGGAAACGGCTACGGCAACGGATACGTGACGGTGGAAACAATTAGGCATGACAGTCTGGTTACAAGCTACTTAGATCGATTTGCTGACGTCTGTTTTTGCGTGTGTAACAGTGAAGTGAGGCACTGAGGACCCCCATCATTACACGTTATTTACGGTTCTTTTTTTGGCGGAGTGCTGTTTTCCTCTTCCTTTGAACTGGCCGCGGCTCCAGTATATTCCACACAGCGTAACCGTACATACTCTTCAAAATGAATTGCCCTGCCGCCACTATACAGCCTCCTATAGGGACCTATACCTGCCGCCCGCTCATCGCGAGATGCCTGAAAAAAGTGAGATATATATCCCAGCAACAGAGAAAGCACAGTGAACTCAGTCTTCGGAAGTGACATATTACAGTAAGTGGAACATGAAACACTGACTTGGAACCATAATTACTTATGTTTGTTTCGCGATAATTCCGACAAAATTCACTCGTTTTGACAGTAGCCTACATATATCTAGGCCTGTTTAGGTCACATGGTTCCCAATCTTCATATTGACAAGTAGGCTACCAGTTTGAAATTCAGCAATTCGCTGCGCATACCCACAACTTTTTAAGAAGTGCTCTGTATAAAAGCTTTTATTTACGTTCGTAACATCACATTTTCAATGTGATCGCTGTTTTTGATGGTTGTCTGTAGTTTTTGCATTTTTCGATATTATAACCATGCACTGTCTTTCTGAGATTGTAAATTCATAAAACAAAAAAGACACTTCGACATATTATTTCCTGCATCTTTATCATACCCTATTTTGCAGTTTCGCACCACCAAGCGGTATACGCCTTCGGGTATAGGTATATCTCGGTTAACTAATGATTTAAATATAAAATAATACATGAGGTGCAATGGCGTCATTGAACCGTTGAACTGAGCATAAAGCCACGCCGCTAGATATGCTGAATTGTCCTATGAAGTTTTGAACAAAGAGTGAGTAACAGTTCTTATGCCCAGGTTAAATAACTTAAACAGCTTTATAGTGAACCGATTCCAACAATGCTTTTATAGAAATCATCTTCATGAATTTTGACATTGAATGGCTGTGATATTACCGACCGCCTACCGGAACCGTTTTTTACCTGTCTTCTATAATGCTTTGGGACATTTGAACATTGTCTGGTCGTTTATGAGTATTTTTTTCTCGAAAAGCCTGTCCATCTTCAGCAGAGGCGGTGGAAGAATGTAATTTGAGATGCGGCAGACGAAGGCCTGTTCCGAATTAGTTTATTGGTCGTTTCGCGAATGAGAAACAATAGACATTGACATTAAACATTTTCTTTATGCAAAAACTTCACGAAAAATCCACAACACTTAGTTTCACCCCTAAAACACCGTCCATTTCAATCAAAATGGCCAAAAAATTATTCCTCACGTTCAAAAACGGTTTACAATTACATTACACCACTCCAGCTTATCTCTAAACGGTCTTCCATTTAGTTAAGGAGTTATTCTTCAGTCGACGCAGTGCTGAAAACGAACGTTCTGCTGTGACATACAGCACTACGTAACTGAAAACGTATAGGCCTACTGAAATTTTTGAAGCTACACTCATTGAGGCGGAGCGTAACCACCTTGCATTGCTGATCTTTAGATAAAAGCCGAGTCTCAATTCACTGTAGAAAGCCGTCGGGCAACCATACACAAGGAACGAGCGTAATACACGCTTCTCAGCTAAAGCATACAATTATACTGTTAACGACAGCAGCGTAAATGTCCCAGGCGGCTCTTATCCAGTAAATCAGTTACCCTAGACGTTTATTTTTGCTACACCATAAGTCACGAGAAATAGACATCGCCAGCAGGCTTCCACAATAGACGTCAAGTCGACCCTACGCCTTAGGACTGCAGTGACTAGCACTAACAGGCCCGAGGCCCGCCGTCTATGCGAGGATTATTATCTGTAATGGGTTGCTGGAACGTCGCTTTTTGTATTATTATCGTTGCGTTACGAAGCTCCGTCAAATATCACTCACGTAAGATAACTTGTTTAACGTTCTCATCTGGCGTAACTACGTGTACGAAATATTTTTGTTTCACGGTGTATTATGTTTGTGAATTTATTGGGGGACTTTTGGAGTAAATTACCTTGCGATCAGTCTCTGGTTGTTAACTTGTTATTTCAGTTTGCATAATAGTTCAGTATAGTTCAGGAGTCGACTCAAGACAGAACTATTCGCGCGTTCATACCAGCAATCTTACTGAATTTGTCTCTGCGTCACTGTGACTCGACATTTTTGTTACGTGATCTTGAAGTCTTTGGATTTACGTCACGTTAATGACGATATAATACTACTTAACTAACTATGTTATTTTACGAGCAATAAATTACCCACTTGCTCAATTATGAACACGTTTATTTGCCAGAACAGCAGAGAAGACAGACAGAAGGACAGACACACACATACCGCTATATATGCTCGACAAGCATGTATAAGATACATACGACATTCATAAAACCAAAGTATTTAGGCTTAGCGATTTACATAGTCCTTAAAAGATCGCCATACATTATTAATAACACCAGACCTAGACCTAGACTTCAAGATCACGGAACAAAAATGTCGAGTCACAGTGACGCAGAGACAAAACACCTAGCTAGACCTAGAACAAAAAACTGGCATAAGCATAATATCATCATTACAAACATTATCTGATAGAAATATTAAACACATCACACAGAAACGTATCACAATATTATTTATTTAGTGACTCACATTTGAACAAACTGCAGTAACTATATAGCGAACACTCATAAAGTTCGTACGGCTGCATGCGAAAGACCTCACACGGCACGCCGCTCCAGCATTATGCCGCTGTACTGTCATTGTGACGCCTGCAGTGAATTGCACCCGTAATTATTATTCCCATAAAGTACGGCTGACAATACCAGCCAACATCAAATCGCTTCCAGTTACAGACGGGATGTTTGACTGAATAACTTACGACTTTCTCATTCGGGTAACATCTCATTTCGTCTTGTGAGAATGAAGCTATTGTATTTTTTCTGCTGTTATTAAACCGCGTGTATGAGGCAGCATTGCTAAAGCGGCACGCACTTGCTCGTAAGTGGAACGTCGTGTTGCAAGTGCGGAGACTGCAGTGAAGCGAACCGGAGCTCATAATGCGGGAATCGATTCCGGTAATAATTTTATTAATGTAGCCTCACTAGTGATGCACTGGAAGGAGCCATTCGGAACGCCAAAGCACTATGTTTCGACTGTGTTTCCTCAGTGCATTTTCTAGGCAGATCAATTTTTCTTCGATAACAGTGGCGCTGCTAGCTTTGGGGCACTGAACTTCGGAAGTTACTTCAACTTACTTGACTTCAGACGAACAGATTTTGTTTCGTCCAAAGCTGTGTGCACAATACGAAAAAAATGCCACTAAAAATATGACGAGTAGCCAAAAAAGCAACGTTTCCCAGGCTACCCGGGAAAAGTATGAAAAATGAAAAAAAGGAATCTTGTCAGTTTCGGATTTTTTTCACTTCTTGCCAGTCAGTCATAAAATAGACATTCGTACGGCCAAATTTTTGGAAGATTTTATGCGTAGCGAAAATTATATTTGCATATTATTTGAAAGTCAAGTTGATAGTAACTTAAAGAAACTCTTCTCTGTTCATGGTAATACCGTAATGTTAGTGTCAGACCTGCGTAATTTTGTTAGAGTTTTCGCTGAGCAAAGACTATTGCCGGTTTGTCGCTATTTTTATAATTGATTGTTGCTTTCTAACTTAGCTTCTATAAATGTGTATACCGTATTTGTTGAGAGACTGTGTGCTTATGTGTCTGTAAGCACGTGTATATGTGTTTACGTTTGCTGCCTGCTGATTTTTCTCTATAGTTTTATGTGCTGTGGCAACTGTTGCGAATAAAGACGTATGTATTTTGCTGCTTATAGATTTTATTTCCATCTGGGGATGATGTTTTTTTTGGGGGGGGGGGGTCGAATTGCATTCAAATATTTTTTTGTCCTCTTAAATTGTTG
>Ga0056115_1001031_pt1 | contig 12739 bp, 8 predicted proteins | sample WorMetOlspDAHAB1_FD_77007 | JGI IMG/M metagenome (GOLD analysis project Ga0056115, IMG submission 77007) | Marine gutless worms symbiont microbial communities from Max Planck institute for Marine Microbiology, Germany - Olavius sp. DAHAB.1 ... | reverse complement strand
TTGCTCATCGGTTTTATGTTTTAGTTCTTTTTTTCTGTTTTAGTTATTCCTAAGTGCGGCAGACTAAGTTGGCAGTTGGTCAACTTTTAGGCGCACTATAAAATAGTTGATTGATTGATTGATCTATAGGCTTACAGTTTTCGAGTATAGCTCCGGCCCTGAGCAGGCCACTCTGTCACCAAGAAGTGCACTTTGGTACCAAGCAAAGGACAGCTATGCTCTTAAATGATCTGAGGTCGGTAAGGTAGCCACATTGACGTGTCTGGTGTTGCCGGGCCATAGTGGTACAGGCGAAAAGGCCCACCAGAGGGAGACGCGGAGCACCCCGCTTATGGTCCTGCACTTCGGCTCCCATTAGGAGACAATTCCCTTTCATGAAGGAAAGCATCTACGCGATATTAATCTGGACCTAAAGCCGACTACAACGTTGTCCCCTAAAATTCAGTTAGCAAAACAAGTTAGGAAAAAATACTATAACAGTGCAAAGCACACAGTATGGATTGAGCAGCTGTAAATTAAATTTCTGCAAATAAAATGTTGACCCTGCGTCAACAGAACGATTTTTCATCTGCAAATGCATAGTAGTTTCGTTAAGTTTTGTTGCATGTTGCTATCACTGAAAATAAAGATTTTCAATAGCGTTCGGCAAAATGAGGCTGGTGTATTTCGAAAAATTCCCAGTTGCATCGTATAGGTCCGTATCCATCGGCTGGTGAGCTTCGGCTTGGCTCCGTATCTGCAGTAAGTAATGCATCTTCAATTTCTCGTACGATAGTACTCCGCCAACGCCAGGGTTGCCAGTTTATGTCGACAACACGTCGCCATCATGGTGTGAGAAGTAGCCGACAAGTCGCGCAATCCACATTAACGGACCATTCACTCGTAGCATTCCGGAAGAAGTCAAACATGCGCCGCCGGAGCCAATTTAGGGTGTAGCCCGATTGGCGACATTTCGCCCAATCTGGCAACTCGTAATACACCTCGTCGATGCACTGAGTTGGCTCCGTCCGACTGCTCCAGTCTCGTCTTGAACGGCGCCTCCTCTTCTTCCTTCCAAGCCGCCGCTGCAACCATCGCAGCAATCGCGTGGCTTCGCTGCAGCTGAAGGGAGAGCAGCCGGGCACGACCAGCCAGCGGCGTACAGGCGCCGGCCCCGATCCACAGAGCATCCATAACACGGGGACCAGCCCGGGTGGGTGTGTGGCAAAGAGGCGCCCACGGCCCGTAAATGGCCGATCGCTCGTGTACGGATGGGTGGTCGCCCAGCATGGCCAGGCCGCTGCTATGGCCAGCCAAACTGACATCTATTCGCAGCTGGCGTCGTTCTGACTCTGAGCGCTGTTTCGAATGACGACGTCGCTAAATGGAATTAGCTTGAAATCGTCACATTATATTCATCTTTTTTTTGTTGATGTCGGTAGGATAATTGGTCAAAATGGTATCAACATTAAGTAATTATCAGTACACTAGCCATTCTCACGAGTTCGCCTCATCAGGGAGAATATTTTTGGTCACTGGAGAGTGGAGAGCAGTTACATTATCACAAACTGATGGCAGGAAAATGACTATTTATTCATTCTTTTTTTAGTTTTCGCTGCTGCCTGGTAGTGGTTACTAACGGATAAGTAACTGCTATTCGTTATCATCCAAATAATCATTTTGTGGCCCTGCCTAATAATAAAAAAAACAATCGCATTTAAAACCTAACGATAAAGCCATAGATTATCTCTTTTTATTGGCATACTTTAATTTTTTAATTTTTTAATCACACTCGGGTGCAAAAGAAGCAGTAGAATTTCATACGTTGGTATTAAATATTCTATGCGTGACATAATTTGCAACGTCACAAGTTACCGTGTTTGAAGCTGTGATATGGATGAAATAAGTAGGACATGATAAACTGCTAATCGAAAAACTGAAAAGAGAAGACGGGATCAAAGACCCATTAAAAGTTGTCTAGAAGTGGATGTCATTAATTTCAAGGCAAACTGATGCGACAGTGGAGCAATGACATCAATTACATTTTATGTATGACAAGCCATAACACAGCGCCGCGGGTCATGAACAGTAATAATGACGTCACAACTTAGGTCAGACTCAAAATATTTAATACAAACTGATAATATTATAGTTATTTACTGACACTTTAATTTTACAATCTCACCTGACTGTCAGACTTAATACGATTTACTTATAATTCGGTAGGGGGTTTACTTTTTGGGCCACCGTATATATCAAGAATCATTATGTGCTTTTATTTTTTTCTTTGTCCTATGCTTTGCGTGTCGAGCGAGACAACACCACTATCTCCAGCAAGATGTAGAGCCGGGACACCACCAGGAAACTTTGTCACCGGGCAGTCTTCGACGATGCCTGTTGTGGAGCACCGCAGCAACAGGAAAGATCTGTGGACTGTTGCCAACGGGAAACGCTTGCTGCACATCGGCCTTGAGCCGTCATGAAACGGTTCAGTGTGCACCGTAAACGACGAGGCAAATTGAAACCGGGAACACAGCACAGAAATGCTATAATGTTGGTTCCGTTAGTTATTAATATACATAGATTTTCAATGACCAACATGGCGAACTCATTGAAATTATACTAATAAAAGCAGGAAGATGTTTACAGTGCTATCAGCTGTTGCAAACCAAATGCTAGAGTTCACTTGGGTTACTTGAATGAATGTGGAACGGCGCCAGGTGGCCGCCAACTCGTAGGTCAAGCTGCAAACTTGACCAATTAAGCCGGTCAGTAGGCTGCTAGAGGCCAAACATTCACCAATATTGCCATTTGTATTAATACTCATCCCTATATATGGCTGATACTCGTTTCATTTTACCATCCCACGGACGGTAGAAGGCTGAGTGGTAGTAAGGGAGTTAAGTCCGGGCGTACATCCCCTACCCACAGTTGTGTATCTCATTGCAGTGGTTTTCGTGAAAAGCGCAGAAAATGTTAACAGCGCGGTTCGATCAGAGACCAGCCGAGAGTCGCTAACTTGTAGCTTACTTTATCTGAGTTTGGCGTGCCATACGATGCTACCCGAATTACACCTCGGAGGCTTCGACGTACGTATCGCTCGCCTGCGACGCCGCCGCCGCCGCCGCCGCCGCCGCCAGTGCATGCATTCCCCGTCGCTGAGGAATCAGCCTCAGCCAACCAGCCCCAGCCGTGGCTTGGCAGGTATGTCAGTCTGTCAGTCAGTCTGCACTGCAGCTGAGAACCCAGGAGACAAGCGATGATTAGCAAGGCACGGCGCCCGGTGAATCGTAGGCGTCGGTAGGCTCACAACGCGACCGACTGACGCTGTTGGCGGCCTGTCATAACCGAACGGTGAGTGAGTGTTGGGTGACGTAGCCAGCCTGCGTGTACCTGGCGAGAGGGCTCGGAGCCCCTTCGCATTGTTGGTCGTCGTTACGGCCCAGTGCCGCTGACTCGGTAGCGCGAGCGTTGAGCGATAGATCTTACGTCGTAATAATCGGTCATTGAGCGTGTCGGATGTCAACATGTTATACATGTAATCATTGGATTATCGCAGCGAACAGTCAAGTCCCGCCGTGGAGTAGCAATGCATTGGACATAAGAAGATATCGGATATAAAAGACTCCAACTATATAGGCTACTGAAATTCACACAACCAGGTACGATGTCACTAAAACTCACTATCGCGTTCGGGACAGCTACCCCGGTTCACCAGCAGAAAGTGTCTGTATAGCAGAATAGGGGAAAGCAACTTTCATTGTTTTCCAACTTTTTGTAGCCGAGTTGTGCATCAGGAGCTCTCATTGTTTATGCTGCTTGCCGTCGCTGCGATCTGGAATGCACCGCCAGTGTCTCACAGTGTCGTCTCAGCATACCCGTCGACTCATTCCAGCATCAACTGAAAGCTTTCCTTATCTCCAGCGACCCTTCTGCTGTTCGCACACTTATTTATTCATGATAATGACAATAGAGCGTTGGGTGAGGTCAAACGTCGCTCATTTGGTGGTTGAGACAATAGACAGGGAGTATAAAAGTACTTTTTAACTCCCTGGTAACAAATACGCAGACAAACTGCTAAGACAAAACTTTGGTCTAAGTGTAGTGTAGTCTTATTCTTTTGTTAACAAAAAGCGTTAGACGGTATAGGCCTAGTGATTTTCGCATGATGTTCTAAAAAGCTTAGGGACTACTTTTGGTCGCACCCTGTATGTTAAACAAGCAGTGAAACAATAACATGTACGTAAGTTATTTGTAATGTCGACATTGTTTAGTCCTAGCCGATGCAAAGTCATTTGTTTCAGCCAAATGACTTAGCAGAGCTTCATCTTCAGGGATGCCATGGGTGTGGGCTGTGGGATAATTGATGTTGGAAGTTGGAACTGTGATAAATCCCCATAGGTCTGTCTGTAATATAATTTGCATACATCACACATTGTGACAGTACTGCACTACGTAACAGACGGGGAGTCTAACAAGCAGCAGAAATAAGCATCTAACGAACAGACGCAAGGTTTGGGTCTGTGTATGGAAGATTTCGGAGGTTCTGTGGGTAAAAGTAAAACACTGGGTATGGGGATTCAGCGGGGGATTCCCACAGGTTTTTCCGTGGGTGTGGGATGAGTATGGAGATTATTATCCAGTCCAAACGACATCCCTGTTGATCCCACCCGTTGTATGTGTGCTGTAGGCTGTTGGCCTATACTGGTTGCAGCGAGACAGACGAACAACTTGCATTGGTTGGACGTCATCGGGTGAAAGCGTGAGGCGATGTGGTGGCGGCGTGCTCTGCCTGCTCTGGTCGTGGTCATCGTTGCCGTGTCGCTGACCGTGGTCACTGCTCAGCAGCTGACCATCGGCGGTAGACATCGGCAACGGGTGGTGTCTGGAACCGCTCGACGGGAAACCTATCGTACGTCGTACACGAGGGAGACGGCGGCTCGTGCGAGGCAGGATGAGCTCGTTCCGGAACTCATCAAAATCAGCATCGAGCAGGAGGAAGAGACTCGTAAGTATACACGCGGCTTTTCCTCTCGTCGCAACTTGCGTCTTGCATATTTGTTTCGCTTGGTGTCAAACTCCATCTAAGTGACGGACGGACGGACAGACGCCGGAAATAGAAAGTGGTGCATTTTAGCCTTAAAATGTGACATCTGGTGGTAATAATTTTAATGATTTTCCTGACAATCAAGTGACCAAATTCCGTGTATTTATTTGTTGATCCAGGGTTTTACGCTTCCCCTTAAATTTTTGTGAAACGTCGCAATTCGTTCTCCCCTTAGGATGGACCCTCTGACGGACACGTTCGTATCTTAGTTATTGGGTCGCAGTTTGTGGTGATAAAAACAAATCCTATGCTTTACAGTCTTTTAGTGAAAACTTTCACTACTGCAAAAGTTTCAATGCCCATTTCTAGTCGTAGTCTATCTGTTACATATAGGGTGGCCCCAAAAAAGTAAGCCGCTTCCAAATTATCAAAATATCGTATTAAATTGTATTAGATTTATTCGTAAAATTAAAGTATCAATCAAACACTAAAATATTATCTGTTGGTATTACATATTCTGTGCATGACCTACTTTTTGACGTTAGTAACTATGCCTGACCTGCAAACTAGCGATATGCGTCACATATGCGGTAAATGATGTCAGCACTCTCTCTGTCATCGCTCTAGCAAGCTGTTGATTCCATTTGTAAACGATCTATTAGATGGAGATTTATGTAAATTTCTTTGATTTTCATATTTTCTCTTTTTTACTGATTTTCAATCATGATTGTACCATAAACATTGATTTTACCCATATCGCAGCTTAAAACACAGCAAGTGATGACGTCATAAATTAGGTCACACATAGAATATTTAATACAGACTTATTATATTCTTGTGCTCATTTTATAGTAAAATTAATTAAAAATTTAGCCTTAATGACGGGTTTTAATACGATTTAATAATGATTCATGATAGTGGCTTATTTTTTTGGGCCACCCTGTATAGCATGGCTTGCAGCTGCGTTATTTTATCGTTTTTATCAGTTGCTTGTATGACCAGATGAGATGTAGCACGATAGCGTGCATTGGTGCGGCTTCGGCCACTGACTATGCTCATTGAAGCTGACACATTTCCAGCCAATCGGTTACCAGCCGCTATTCGTTCGCTCATCCAGCCATACATATACTACTCGGTGGAGTGAAAATTTTGCTCGCATATAGAAATCGGGAGAATGGCAATGACAACGGAATCTAATATAACCACTATACCAACCAGGCACTAAATTTAATCGCAACCTTAACTATAGCCCTACTACTTGACATCACGCAGACACGCAGTAATAAGCATTTAACCAAATACAGTCACATTACCGTCGCCATTTTGTGGGAAAAAAAACGCGTCGTAACGTCGTTAATTTAATGTAGCTATATGCTTCGCTGTTGTTGTGTGTGTGGAACTGCACCGCTCTGGACTATACATGGTCTGCGAAGTAAGCGGAGCGGGGTGTAAGAGAATATGTCAGATTTCTGCCCTTTTTTTACCCCACTCTTTGTTCAGCCTATACGTTAAGTGGCCCCACAACATGGCGATGGCGGTGCTATCATGCTCATTTCAGTGATTCGCTCAGCTGCACCCCATGCAGTGTGTAGGCCTACGCGACTTTTACAGTGAACCGAATGAATAATATGAATGCGTGGGATGAACACGATTTGCTGTTGCGTCTGGGCGTAGCCAGGTCGAAAATGTGGGGTGGACAAGCGTGGCGAGCACGAGCTTGTAACGGGGGTAGGGGACGGAGCCCCCAGTGGGGTCCAGAGGCAGAACCCCTTGTTAGGGTATCACGGGGGAAAGCCCCCCTCCCCCTCATGGAGCTGCAAATCTTTAAGCATTTTGATGCCAAACAGAAGCGGCAAATTCGTCTCATTCATTTCGTATTTTGCAAACTGGTGAGTAAAGCTCTAAAGGTGACTAACCCACTACTTCCTCCCCCCCCCGTAAAACACCGGATCTGCATCAATCGTAAGAACATCCCTCTGGCAAAAGGGGGCGGACATTTCCACCCCAATTTCACCGCGTGGCGATGTCCCTGTGTTGCGTTTTTTTCTGTGTTCTTCTGTGTTCGGTAGATGCAGGCGCCAAGTGCTGCCTCGATCAGCTGCGAACATTTTATGTGTTTTTTGCTCTTGCCGTATACATCGTGAATAAGTGGCTCGATAACTTAATGGTATAACGTGGCATTCGTGATCAAGAGGTCGCGGGTTCGAGTCTCACCCACTGCGCTGCTGTCGAGTACGGCCCTATACAGGTCGCTCATGCACACCTGCCTCAGTCACCAAGCAGTATAATTTGGTACTGTAGTGGAGGGGGCGGTGATGCTCCGAAGCTAGGAAGGTAACCGCAGGTCTGGCGTCGCACTGGCCATGCGTCACAGACTTTGTGGTTAGCGGGCTCGAAGGCCTAAGACGGAGATGAGTTGCCATGTGTGTGGTCATTATGGACTGTTGTTTGGCGTGGCGGTAACGGCGTTCGTCACAATAACCAAGTTAATCTACGTCGAGCCCGGTTAGTACTGGTATTGGTGACCACCTTTGGTGGGTCTATCAGGCCACCCAGGCCCACTCAGCCTGGCCATCCCTCCGTGGGTAGGCACAATGAGTACCGGAGATGGTTTCGGCCATCTCTGAGAAGAAACGGCGCCTCTGAAGTTATGACCTTATAGCGCTTATAAACAAAAAAATAAATAAATAAGACACAATTTTATAAAGCGTTGTAATGCCGTTGGACGGCTACAGGGTGGCCGAAAAATTGGGTTAGTGGGTTGCCCGGGCTGGCGGTAGATAACAGCAGCTGACATGATCTGGTATATACATGTACTATCTGTCGAGCTTTGCTACAGTGTGCCGCGTATATGTGTGCACCTGTCTTGTTTATGGTCGGCGATTTTGCATTCGGCTAGCAGTCATGTCCGTTGGCCAAGTCAGCTTGGGAATCTCCTCTTTCCTGGCTGGACCCAGTGGTCGGATGCTGTGCGCGCAGTGTGACTTCAGTTGACGGAAACGAGAAAATTAACATTGACTGTTGAGTGCATTTTCAGTAATGCCAACAAAAGGGTGTTTCTTTTTAAATTTACATTCAGTAATAATAATAATAATACTAATAATAAAATAGTATTAAGGCAGCGGAGTTGGTCCGTGGGAACTGGGAAGTCGGGCGACCGACATGCCCGGAGACTCCAGAGAAACAACGCGAACCTGTTCCAGCAGTTATCAGTAACGCGGTCTCGATTCAGAACACGTTCACAGCCGGCTATATAGCCTGTTGCAAACCAGTTACGTACTCTTTTAACTCGGTGTTCAATTCCTATACGGCTTTGTGCTCGCAGGCTATAAATAATAATAATATTAATAATAGTAATAATACCACGACGATTTATAAGGCGCTGCCCGTAACGCAGCGTTAGTCAATGTAGGGGAGCCTGACAACATTCAAAGTTCAAACATGCTTCAACAGTAGGCGTCACTTGTCAGCAACAGTAGAAACAGTTGGGTCTTGAGTCAGCTCTACGTAAACGTGAGTTGAAACCAAAGAATATAGATAGCAGCGCAGCGGCTGCGGCCATCTGTATAGTTTGTTGAAACTGCGCGAAACAAAATGTCTTACGGGGGTACGGTACAATGTCAACGGAAAATGTACGTGTGCGTATCCTGCGCCTGGACACCAACTGCCCCTGGGTGAGCCACTGTCCCTGTCTCACTAACCAACCAGACACTAAATCTAATTCTAACCCTAACCGTAACCCTACTACTAAACAGCATGCAGTAGTAAGCGTTCAACAAAATATAGTCGCATGCCCTATGTATCCGAAGTATCCGAAGAAGGCATACGAGACAATGCTATTGCACCGCTGTTATACTTTCCGTTGTAATTGTACACCTCAGTCGTAACACTGCAATATAGTAACGTTGTGAGCTAATCATCGCCGGGTTACGAGTTCGTCGTGTAGTCTTCTATGGCGAAGCCGTGCAGCTGGATGTGGTTAGCGTCTGATTGCAGTCTATAGCATATGTGCTCCCACAGTTCGGCTATAGCCCTTCGGCGCATACTCTGCAAGTCCGTACCACTCACGTCTCTGGGACAAGAAGTCTGCGGTCTACTCACCTCCCCGCCCCTCTTCCCCTCCCCATTTGAGGGCCTCTAAATTAACAATCTCTACCAGTCGTTGTGGGAGGGAATATCTAAGTGAGCAAGTACGCAAGAGCACCACTAAAGCGCATGCAGTTAAAGGCAGATTCACACTGCGCTGTGTTACTGTTTCCACTGCGGCCCAAATAAAAACGTCTTAAGCGACTATCTAAAACGGCTGTATGACAAGCCCGTCTGTCTGAGGTGCGTCGGCAGGTTGTTACAGTGGGTGGATAGGGTTCCAGCGTCATTCTACATTTCATGGACAAGGATGAAAGAGGTGATTGGCCCATAATATTGTTTTAGCCTGCATATTCCCGAATGCTTTAATCGGGCACTGTCGTTGTGTTGCGGGTCGGGTACGCTGAGACGCCGCCAGTCTGCAGTTGGACCACAGCCCTCTAGATCAGTCTTGATTTAGAGGGCCATGGTTGGACCCGCCTGTCACAATCGACACGCAGTCTGGCTGATAAACTTGTGGTCGCAGCGAACGACGATATCAACGAGCGGCAGTTGCAAGTTCTGCGCACGGGGTGCAGTGACGACATCGTCGGAATAAAGCCGCGTCGCCATGTTGCTTTCTGATAAAAACGGCCCGGGATTTTTTAAAACGACTTTTGACGGAAATCGTGCTGATTTTTTATTGTCGCGTTACGCGCAGTATTCAGTGCAGGAGGTACAGTGACTTCACTGAACTGAGCATATATACGCCGCCATGTTGGAGGTACGTATACTTAACGCGAATTAAGAGTGAGTTAGGATGCGGAAATCTGGAAATTCGCAGGCCTCCCACTCAGAAAAATAAAAATTAAGGACAGTGAAAGTGTCCAAATTTAAGGACACTTTTAAGGACACTTTATAAGCATTAGAGAAAACACGCAAAAGTCAAACAGCACAAAAAATGTACATTCACAAGTACCTGTTACTATTGCAACACTGCAGTGACCAGTCAGGCTCGCAAGGGCAGGGTCTCCACTCCCTGAGGCAAAACTTTACGGAGAAAATGTTCTGTGCCTGCAAACCCTAACAGTGAAACCTACGATCGTTTGAGTCGTTTCGGTGTGGGTCCTGATGGCTGTTCATCTGCACTACACTTTTTCATATCCGTAAGAGTTGTCTGTGCATTCAGCAACTTGGTTATCTATACGTATTCTTATGTCAACCAATGGTTTCATTGTTTCATTCAGTTTATCATTCCCGCTGTCAAGCATGACTTGTGATACTTTAGCTGCTTGCATGTCATTAGACTTTACAGCTGCAGAACGTTTACTGGCAGCTTCATTAATCAGGCGCTGTGCAATATCTTGTTCCGTTAACTGGTCTCTTTCTTGCTGTTCCACATCAAACAAAGGAAGTAAGAGCATGTCACCGGATGCTGCTGGGCTTAAATCTTTAACTTAACAGATAACAGATTTACAGGAAATTTATTTTGCAGTTTTCGCAAGTAGTGAATTTAGGATTTTAAGGACACTTTAGTGGTTTTAAGGACATTTAAGGACAAGCTAATTTTTTAAAGAATTTAAGGACGATTGGGAGGCCTGAATTCGGTTATTTGCACAACTTGTATTTCGACTGGTGCCTACAGTTCCACACACAACAGTTTGCGAGCACACGTTAAGTTCAGCGCCACGTGACACTGCTGCAACGTGCTGCCGTGTAGTACACCTCCAACATGGCAGCAGCGGTAATTTGGTGGACAGAACGACGTAACTGTCACCCATTGTATTATGCGAACCATGGTATTCGCGATTCCTCACATACTTTCATAGTAATCGCACAAAAGCGTTGCAGTTGGCTAGGTGAGACGGACATACTCAATGAACTATTGTGTGCGATTGTATGTATAGACAGCGCCTTCATATAGCATAGGCGTATCTATAAGGGGAGTTATGGCGGCCCAGTCCCCTCGGAATTTTGGTGAAGGGTTCTGCGGGGGGTCCGTGTCCATGCCAACGACCCCAGGACTCCTTGCCAAAACAAAACATTTGCATTTAACCATATTTTTTCATTTTATCTATTTTCCCAATCCCGGTTAGTTATTCTGTTTACGGTTTCTCTTTCGCTTCAACCGTGGACACTGTTGTGATGCGCGCGTACGTTCTTATTGTAGTAATGTAATGTTTCGTTATGTGTCGTGAGCGCAGTAGACACTGACGATGAGCAGCAGGACGATTAACTCTTTCTACAGTCGGGCAAATAAATCCTCCAGTCTCCGTAGCTGGATTGGCGGAAGAGCGGGAAAGTGGAAAGGGTCAAAAGGTCGTCAGGGAAAGAGATGGGCGGGACTTGGAGAAGGAGAGGAGAGTGAAGGGGAGGGGAAGGGGCGAAAAAGAAAGGGTGTTGGCAAAAGGACGGACCACCTAAATTTTCGAACATGCTATTACGCCTGTGTTGTGTAAGTTATTAGCGCACGCTCGCTCGCACACCGTTTTTTACAAGCCAACTGGCGTGTTAAAAGTTTCGCCGTCATCATACGGTGGACGGCGGCGCTAAATTATTATATACGCAGCCCTGCGGACTAAAATACCGCTGTTGCCGCCGCCGGCGATTATGTCTGCCGTCCGATAAAAACTGGCACCGTTAACCGAGCCGGCTTTCGCTATAACATTTGTTGAGGCGGTTGAGGTCGCGTAGGCCAAGCATGGTGGGCGCAGGCCGTGCTAGTGGCTTTGCGTTCGACTTACATACAGGGTGGTCCGAATAGTAAGTAAGTAGGCTAAATGATTTATGTAGGGCAACTTCTGACAAGAATCGGGGCGCATTTATGGCTGGGTCACAATGCAGACTGACAGCAATGAGTTTTGAGGTTACGTCTAAAAGCAGTAAGAGTGATAAGGTGTTCCATAAATCACTTTAAAACCAGTCGGTGAGGCTGGATTTTCCCCCATACAATTTAAAAGAAGCACTAGAATACGATAGGTTTGTGTTAAGTATTCATTGCATGACGTAATATGTGACGTCACCGAGGGCATTTTAAAGGAATAACTAGAACTGCATAATACATAACCTGCTCGCCTTTCCTTTCGTCTGAACGCTTGGTTTGTAGCTGAAAATCGTGTTTCTGTATGTCGGCAAAAAGTCTAAATTTTAATTGCATAAATTTGATTGCAAAAATGCACAATGAAATCCATTTAGAATCGCCGATTTTGTGTAGAACCACACACTAAAAGCATGACGTCATCAGTCGCCTTGTCTGAAGCTGCTACGTGGGTAAAATAAGTGTATATGGACATAATAAAATCGCGGTTGAAAACCTGAAAAAAGAAAAGATATCGATTAGAGAAATTTGTACACGAATCTGCAGATACGAGTGAACTGCTTACTACGGCGAACTGATGCATTTGGGAGCGCTGACATCTTTTACACTTATTTTACCCATATCACAGTTTCGCGGCTCACGCACAGTAATTGACATCACAACTTAGGTTACGCATAGCATATATAATGCCAAGGACGTGTAGTATCATATATAGTGTAGGTTTTACCACTCTTATATGACGCAAAAACCTCATCTCGTAGGCAGACTTTATTACTGTTTAATACTATTTCTTGATACAGTCGGTAGTGGCTTATGCATTTCTTATTATG
>Ga0056115_1001030_pt1 | contig 12748 bp, 8 predicted proteins | sample WorMetOlspDAHAB1_FD_77007 | JGI IMG/M metagenome (GOLD analysis project Ga0056115, IMG submission 77007) | Marine gutless worms symbiont microbial communities from Max Planck institute for Marine Microbiology, Germany - Olavius sp. DAHAB.1 ... | reverse complement strand
TATGACGTCGGGATGAGGATGTGTATGACGTCGGGATGAGGATGTGTATGACGTCGGGATGAGGATGTGTATGACGTCGGGATAAGGATGTGTATGACGTCGGGATGAGGAGGCGGAAGAAAAAAAGCGGAACAGTCATACATTCAAGCAACACGACTTCCAACACCATACTAAATAAATATTTCTGTTTTTTTTGCTTTAAAACTGTTTACTTCTTTTACGAATAATTGTAATAATAATCGTAATCATTGTCAGCGGTGACTATTAGCGGTACCAATAAATGACGTTCATCCGTCCTATGTTGGAACGAAGCGCGATGCTTCATAGAAAATGAGGGTATCAAGCAATAAATACACGAAATTTGATCAGTTGATTATCAGAAAAATCATTAAAATATTGCCACCAGATGTCACATTTTAAGGCTAAAATGCACCACTTTCTATTTCCGGCGTCTGTCCGTTCGTTCGTCTCTGAGATGGAGTTTTACACTAAATGCGCAGTGCTGTTGTTGCGACGAGCAGGCAGTCCGTGGAGGGTTGACGTGATGAACCCGGCTCAGGTGTCGGTGTGTGGCGCAGACTCTCAACTGCTGCCCATCAACGTTCCAACGTGGTTCGAGATTCAAGGCGCCGTCGCCTGCGTTGACGGCGACCTCGTCGTCAACATCATGTGTACGCTCTACTTACTTATTGCATGGTTGCTCATTTGTTGAGAGAAAGTATGGAGTTGGTTTAAGCGCACTGACTCTAAGAAGGTATGCTGACAGCATGTCCAAACAAGCACTCCGTTGGATGCCATATGGCCGCAGAGAAAGAGGACGACCAAAGAAACTCCTAGAAAAGAAAGTAGTCTGGAGAAGGAGGTGTGGACAGCAGGATAATACAAATGGAGGGCTGGAGGAAGATGGAGGCGGCAGCAGAGAACAGAGCTCAAGATGGACAAGAGTGGTCTAGAGTGGCTCATGCTCCACCGGCAACGACAAGACTTAAGTCAAGTTATGTTGGTTGGTTTATTCTCCTGCCAGCTGGCGACTGAAATGCTGGAAAAAATATCGTTCATTCGTGAAACGCTTCCGAAGGCCTTTGATGAATGACAGCGAAAACCGTTAAACACGTGTAAGCCGAAAGCGTTAATGATTCATTTCGACCTACACTAACATGTGTTCCGTTTCGTTCGCTTTTTTTCGATTTCGGACGCTTTTTAGCTTTTTCTGTCCTTTGTAGACTTTAAATGTTTTTTTCAATCTGCTTTAGCTGTTTTGTTTCTTCGGTGATACGTTGCCTGAAATAAATAAAACGGAAAAACCAAATAAAGAAAACTATCTGGAAATATATGATGTAAGCGAAATTGTCAAAGTTACTTGCACTAGTGCAATAATTTCTCTTCTGCTTCGTCGGCGTGCAATTTCGATGGCTAATATGCGTTGTTTCTTGCGCAATGTTGTGACGACATGCGTTCTGTCTTTCGCGCATTTTCTGTGTTGCGGATGATGCGTTTTAGCGCCGTGCAAGAGGATGGTTCGCTCGAAAATGACTTGCGTCGGAAACGGTGTTTACCGCGTCGAATACACGCCCACCGAAGTGGGTCAGTATATTTTTAACCTAGCTTTTAACGTACACTGACATTCTGGTTTTTAGTATGTGACTCTTGGAATGCACCTATGTTCAGCACGTAATAGGCGCACTACAGATGCACTGGGTGATGATGATGACGACGATATCACCAGTAGGCTCACTTGTATAACTGCAGACTGCATTGTTCGTGGTACAGCAACTACTTCGTCATTGTCGCCATGTATTTGGTTCACAGCTGCATGCAAGTCACAGCAATACACTGAGAGTGAAATCGAACAAAAAAGCTGTCGAGAACACTATTAACAGTCGTCTTGCATCTAAAACACGAACTGTTGAAATGCGGGATAAAAATACAATGGAATATAATAACATGAAACAAAAAGTCACCAGCAGACTTAATGTTACACGAGTTCTATCTGCTATGTCTACGTGATCAAATGTCGACGTTAAACAGTTTAAAGTTTTGTCACCAATATTTAGCAAGTATAGTCGATGACTTTTTGTCTTATACTTTATAGACCACCAGGGGAGAATAAGTATTAATTAGTAACAGGACAAGTTTTAGTAAATAATTGTCCATCGCGTCTTGCTTGTTTCCTCGATTTTTTTCGGCATCACGACTGCAACATGCCAGATGCGGTTCTCGATCAGTCGACGTATATAGGCAATAGTGAATACGGGAGCATGCTGAGCTGGCAGAAAATGCGGTTTGATGAATTTTAGTTTCATGTATTATAATTATTTCATTCTCGCTTTACTACCGGTTTCCGGTGAACAAAAGTTGTGTGTGATGTCCTAAAGTGTCAAGTGGCTTGTATTATCATTGTATCTTAATTAAAGTGTAATATAGTAATTATAATCGGTGTTTAATGTGTACCCAATGCTGCGCGCTGACGGCTGTTGTAGGTGCATATTGCATTGAGGTGATATACGACTGTACTGCGGTGGCTTGCAGTCCGTTCACTAGCAAGGCGTACGACGCATCTGCCGTCAAGTGTGGTCCGATTCCACTTGGTTTTGTCGACAAACAGGTCGAATTCAACGGTCGGTGATGGTTCATTCATTCACTCGTTTTTCGTCAGGCGATATTATGTCGCTTTGTTAGTGCAGCAATTACAGAATCAATAAATCGTCGGCCTATAGAAGCAATGCTGCCGATGATATCAGATTAAAAAACATGCATCATATAACGTAAAATGATGCAAATGTTCCTTATTTCATCATTTCGCCGGCGTAAGTCGAGAATTCCACTTGTAAACCGTCTTTAGATAAAAATTCACGTAAAAATTCATCTTCCTTTTTCTTTTCGCATTTTATTTTTCCCTTTTCAGGTATTCAGTTACGATGTTATCATATACACTTATCTTACCGATATCGCAGCTTCACACACAGCGATTGATCACGTCACATATTAGGTCACGCGTAGAGTATTTAATACCAACGTATACAATTATCGTGCCTTTTTTCCACCAAAATTTGACGAAAAATATCACCTTATTAACGGTTTTTAGCAAGAGCTGATGACATTTCGATAAACTGGCTGACTTTTTGGGCTTTTTCGTCAATTTTAGCGCTGTCGGCATTATTGAGTTTCGCTGAAAATAACCGAGCGTGATTGTTCAGTTTAGATTTATTTTGTTTTTTGTCTGCGGCGTGCAGTGGACGTGAGTCGAGCGGGCGAAGGCCAGCTTGAGATCACCGTCGACCACGGAAGCGTGCCCAACAACGCCCGACCAATCGACAAAGACCAGTTTGCCGTCGCGTTCACTCCGCGGGAAGCCCGTCCTCACGTCGTGCAGATCACCTTCAACGGAGAACAGTGCAAATGTCAGTCGCTCCGCTGTTGCCTGTCTCTCTCCGTATTTGCAGTCGTACCGTGCAGCTTTCAACTCATTACTTCAGGGCTGGTCGCCCGATCATTTCACTTCAACTTAAGCGACATTGAGATCATTTCGCGTTACGCATTACTGCATTTTGAACATGTCATATTGTACGTATATTAAAAATGCAGTGAAGAAAAGAACGTCAACTTACCACCATTAATTTCGTAAAACGCGTTCAAAGTGACGTTCGAGATGACGTAATGCGCAACGCTGAACGGTCTTAAGTGTAACTTAAAAGATAAAATGACGTTCATGCAGCCGTTCTTTTATGACAACGTGCCCCTAGATTTTTAAGGCCAGAACTGCTGCGGTTGGTCTTATCAGTAAAGTCGCTTTCATGTGTGTGTGTGTGTGTGTTTGTGTGTGTTAGGTGGGACGGTGACAGTTCCAGTGATTGACGTCTGCCAGGTCAGCGTGCACCCTCCCGCGCGCGCAATTCCAGTCAATTGTCCCGCGTTGACTCGCGTTCTGACGGGCGGAGCTGGAGATGCCGAACTCGCCGTCAGCGTCAGGTGTACGTACACAGCTTCAAACCGCATTGCACAATTTACATTTTACACTGTACAGAGCCTTATCTGTCCATCTGTCTGTATTTATTTGACCAAAAAGCACGAAAACACAAGACGTGCGGTAAGCACATACAGCGGACAGGACAGTAAGACCGCAATAGTACTGAACACCGATACATAAAAATGGACTTTTAAGAAATGAAATTACAGCAGACTCAAAACAGAAACTCGGCTGAGTAGAGCCTGTGCAGAATCCGGAAAAGTCTACAGCACGTATAAAATGCTGGAACGATTTAAGAGACGAAAAGTCAGCCGAATCACATGACAAACTGATTTACCATACGTGGTAAACTGGACGGAAAAGAAAGATAAAAACGATAAATCGAACCACATTTACACAGAGTTAACGTTAGAGGGCGTTAAAAGTTTCTTGAAATAAATGTGATTTGAATGATCAGACGACCACGATGGATGGCGTCAGGCGACTGTGCGACTGTCTGGTAGAGAGTTCCAAACTTCATACATACATGCTGCGTAAATTGTTTGTTTTGCTGTTAAAAATGCACTCGTGTAACATTTTCAGAATAATCCGTTGTTGTCGATTTGCAGCACCAGTCGAGGCAAGCGTTCCGTGTCGCGTTTCCGGCGCCAGCGGAAAAGGTTTCGACGTCGAGTTTACGCCGAAAGATGCCGGTTCGTCAAATTTTCCATTAATTTGTCGATATCTCTTAACCACTAATGCTATTAGTTACAGTTAGGATGGGCTGTTTAATGTCTGCTCTACATATACAGAACGAACACGCTTTACAACGTCAGCTGAAGAGGTAACAGGGAGATAAATAACCGGTGACTGAAACCTTTTTTTCATTTGGTCGGATATTTCGGGTAGAGGGTAGCGTATAGCTTCTTGAGCACCATCACGATTGACGTTCTCACAGTGTTAGCATCAGGCTCATATAACAAGGAAGGATCGATTTTTCAACTCAGGACGTCGTCACAGGGTGGAATGGGGTGGACATGTGTTCCCCAATTTTTGCCAGCGATTATTTCCCAGATTTATTCAAATCTGATGAGTTTTTTTAAGGGGGGCAGGGGGTCGGTCACGTTTGGAGCTTGACTCGCCAGTTTGCAAAACAAGGAAAATGAGGCGAATTTGCTGCTTCCATTGGGCATACAAAATGTAAAAGGTTTTCAGCTTTAGGGGGCTTTTCCCCTGATTCCCTGTCCAGGTTCAGTTTGGACCAAGGCGCACTGTGAATCCCCTTCAACTCCGCTTTAGAAATTCTCTTACTTACTTAGCCTACTTGCGCAATTGATTTATATGTAGCGCCAACTGCTGGTGTGAATGTGGGCGCATAAAACGTGGAACTCTTCACGAATTTGTGTGTCATTCATTGCTAACGAATGGAAAAAAGTGTGACGTTGTGATCGCTTGCCTTGGTCGCAGGTGAGTACGAGTTGGAGCTGACGTACGGTGGAGCGCACGTTCCCGGATGTCCGTTCTTTGTGCGAGCCTACGACCTCAGCCGCATCAAGGTCACCGACATTCAAGATGGCGTCGTCGGACAGGAGGCATGCCTCAAAAGTTAGTGTCCAGTCTCCGTTTATTTTTTACGCGTCTCTTACGTACATGGTGGTTCAGAAAAAACGGGCGGATACACGCTGATGCGATATCTCTAATCGTTTGGCCGACACCTCTATGAGTGTTCGACGTTCTTCATCTGTTTTCAACGTTGAGTTTAACGTAAGCTTATTGGCTTACTTCAAAGTGAGTGTGATTTTAGAGATGTTCCGTATCGAATTGCACTGCTTGGGTTAGTAATGCTGACATTGACTTAATTGCCGTTTACGAGTTTTTAAGTAGCCTACTGGTTATAGTTGTTGCTTCATTGCTTTCCGTTTTGCGTATGCTCTTGTGCGGTTTGTGGCGCATAGCGCTTTTCCATGTGAGCTCTGACCAACAAGCCGAGATAACTTCAATAACTAACGGGGATTTTGTTGATGTATAAGCTGGTGGCACATCCCCCTCCCCAGTTTCACATAATGCAATCATCATCATCATCATTATCATCATATACATTTTTAACTTGACTCAAATAATGTTAATCATTACAAGGACTACAGGTGTCCAAACAGTAGTGATGAATGGTAATAGTAACCCATTAGTCATATGATAGTGTTTCGGCAGGCAATGCCATTTCCAAGTTTCTAAATTGATACAACGGTTCCCGGGGCTAATATTTCGCGGCGACCCCCGAAAGTCAGAATGTGCCGCAGTTCACTATACGTAGCCCACACTACGGAAAATTATTGCGCACCGTTAAAAGTTGCATAAAAAATTTCGCGGTAACTGAAAGCAATTGAATGAGGCATGTGCGTACGATTGCAGTCGACACGAACGGGGCTGGTGACGGAAATCTAGAAGTGACTGTAACGAACCCAGCAGGTTCAACCATGTACAATTACGTGCGTCCGATTGGACCCGCCTCTTTCGGGGTTTACTTCACGCCGACGCAGTGCGGAATGCATCTCGTCAATGTCACCTTCAACTCCGAAGTCGTCGCCGGTTCGTCGCTCAATTTTTCACCATTTTCATGTCGATTTTGTTCATATGATGTCAAGTTCATTCGCTAAATCATCAACAGAAACCCAGATACGGATAGACATAGGACGGCTATGGCTATACATATAAAAACAAAACTATACATAAGTACATTGAACTACAGAAAATGGTAAACAGACAGAAAAAACAGATAAATAAAAGACATACTGATACACTTATTTTAACTTTAATCCCCTTTCTTGTTTTATAGTGTTTGCCCAAGTAAAGAGCTAACGATTTCATTGATTTGCAAGTTGCTACCAGAAGAATGAAACAATTTATGAGACAATTTATATTATACTCGAGAGACATGCGAGACATATTACATGAACGATATTAAATAAGTAAGTAAGTAAGTAAGTACGAACATTTGTATAGCACACTACAAACAAAAGTCACTAGATGCTGGAGTCTCAGTCAACCAAACAAATACGTCTTTAACGCCCGGCGGAACTGTTGAAGGGTAAGGTCAGGCTGTTCGATCTGCTACGTATTTTAAACTGTAGCCGAGCCTTTCCGGTTGCAGCTGCAAGGATCTAGACAACGCGCAGCCCGACAGTGTCGTGTCAGCATCATCCGTCGACTCGCTCCAGCATTACCTGAAAGCATTCCTCATTTTCATGACAGCGATTTATCTGTAATTAGCACTTCAGTGGGCCTTGCGGTCTTGTACTACTCCGTCCAATATAGAAAGTCATTAAAGGATTTAGCGATTGATTGATCGATTGATTCTTTATATTTCGACAAACATTTTTGTCGTTCAGTGCTTTGAAACTGTTGGTTGTGCTATATGTAGCCTGTAAGAATTGTGTCCGAAATGACCTATTTGGTGTCGTGTGGAACGTGAAACCTTACTCACTCGAAATTGACCGAAGGTAAAGGTAAAGTAAGGTTCACGTATATAGCGCCGCAAGCCGCTTATGACGCCTCAATCGACCTGTGCGTCACAGACAGGGCCTGCGTTTATTATAGGCCACAGCCCAGCCCGCGCTCACGGACTTTGGCCTGCAGCCATATAGCCGCGCGTAGCCTTAGTCTGCCGTTTACATGGTCTCCACCCCCGTTAACCATGCAAATACCCATATACCGACCCAGGAGGGATGGAAGGCTGAGTTGGCTTAGTTGGCTGACCCATATGTGAAGGTGTTTGCGTCTATGTACGTGCGTGTCCATGTGTGCAGGATCTCCGTTCCACATCAGCGTCATTGACCCAAGCAAGGCAGTCGCTCGCGGTGACGGACTCGACTTGGTGCAGTGCAACCAGACGGCGTCTTTTTTCATATCGGCGCCAGCCTGTCAACTCAAAGATTTCGACCTCAAAATCATCGGTATAAGCAATCTACTTAACAACGACGACGTATACGTGTAACGGGTGACTTCTATGAAGAACGTTTGTCTGTGGCGAGCATTCGACAGACTTCAACGGCGTATTTGTAGAAGGCCGGTCTAGAATAACAAAAACGTTAGTTCCAGTCAAAAGTATATAATGTAACAAGACTATATAGTGTACGGATACTCGATCGGCTTTCAGGCAAGACTGAACGATTAAAAACAGTTTTCGTTGGAAATTAATTGTCCAAGTGAACGATGTCAGCATTTGAACAGGGTCAGCAGTTGTTGTGTCAAATCCAATGTTGGGGCATCATCCTACGGAAAACGCTGTTTAAATCGAGTAGCAATGAAGCAAATTACTGTGCGCAGGCAATTTTAATGACAGTTCGTATTTGTTGGTGCTTTTAAGCATGAAACTCAATAACTTGTGTTAAGTCGCACAAATTTACTGTATATAATCACCTTAAAACTACCTACAGAAAACTCTCATTAATTTCCGCTGAAATCATTGCACCATGAAGCTCACAGAGAATGTTTGGACGGCACGCAGGGAAAGATGAGTTAACGGAAATTGCTGCCCCAAAACTGCATGGTGTCGCCCCCTATGATTGTCAGACCGTATCCTGTTTTGGCCACTGTCGTGACTTACCGGTGGCTTAAGGATGGTCAGAGCGCACTTCGCTGCTGGGGCTAACTGATGCAAGAGAGAGAGAGAGAGAGAGAGTTCTGGCATCAGTTACTCGTTTGACTCATATCGCAGCACGCCCCCGGAATATCTATGCGAACCAGGCTACTTCTTCCAGTGACAAGCCGACCATCTAGATTCTGTCTGATCTGTGTCTAGTAACCGGCTCGTCATAACGTCCATTTACGAAGGTTGACTGCTGTATTATAATTTTGACTATTTTATATGGAATAAACGTAAGAGTTTATTCGGATTGCGGAATGGACGTTTGTGACGTGTGAACGTGTTATTAGGTCCTCACTCGAAGGATATCATGTGCAGGATCAATGAAGCAGGCTCCAACACTTATAAGGTGGAATACACGCCCGTCGTGCCAGGTACCTGCTTGTTGCCGTCTCTTGAACTTTTCCAATCTTCGATGTTATTCATGGAGTGACAGTGACGTAATCAGGGTCGATTTTTATGGTTCGAGCGGGGGGGATCTGATCCCAGACGTTCAGTTAACTGCCTCATTTTTATTTTTCACAGGTACGTGCATGATTCTTCATTTCTTCTGCTGATAATGATTACACTGTTATTACCCAACGTTGCATTTTTGTGGATCTTGAAGCTAAAGCTAAAACAACATTTTTATATCGCATATAGCGTCCTTGGAGACAGAGGCGCTGGGCGGCGTTCTGGCTTGGGCGTACTGCCAGTCTTTCACTCAGTAATCCCCATAGCTGGGTCCTGGCCTCCCGCCAGCTAAATCCGGCTCTGGACGTAATTCTTTATACAATAGTTACCGCCGCCATGTTGGAGGTACACCATGATTTGGCAGCATAACGTCGTAAAGTGGCGCAAAAGTGTAACACGTGGAATGATACGCGGTTTGCAAACAACCTTTGCTCACCGATGTTATATCGCCGCGCATTATCACTCACTTTTTGTTCATATTAGATGCTCTGTTCAAGTTCTGGTTTCAGTTTCAACAACTTTTAGGGACATTCGTACATGACGGGGTTTCTGCAAGGACTCCCGTCATTCGGTGCTTTTTAGGGGGACTAAGCTAATAACAACCCCTGTGATTTTCTATCCCAGGCCCCTCGAATACCGCAATGCGGCACTGAAAAAGCGTAATTTCATCGCTATATGTAAGCTAGGCTGCCTGCTAATTGGGGCGTATATCCTAGCCAGGAAATTTTGCATGGGCGGCTTTTCCAGTTAAGAAGTGGACAGCATTAAGGGGCACGCACGGTCTGTTGTCGGTTTTAGGTTGAGACATAAGTTAGTTGTTTTTCCTCAAGTAACGCCCCAACTGCTAAATTAGTTCAGGCTCGAATGGGAGGCTAACTTTAATTTTGTGTGCTTAAGACCCGCTAAGCCCATTCCTGGCTAAAGTGTGGTTGATGTGGGTGGTTGCTGGTATGTGTTATTTTCAGGTGAGTACCATATCGAAGTGACGTACTTCGGACAGCCGGTGACTGGCAGTCCGTTCACGGCAAAAGCTTGGGACATGAATAAAGTAAACGTGTCGAACGTCGTTCAAGGCCGCGTCGGACTTCAGTCTAGCTTCAACAGTAAGTTAACTACTGCCGGCTTGGACCACCCGCATCTCGTCGAAGTGTACAGTCCAGTCATTAATCAGTCGCTAGTCTTTGGTTGTTTTTTTTTGAGGCTCAGTTTTCGTTTATCTTGAATGTGTATGTGTGTGTGTGTGTGTTTGTTTTTTTTATGCCACTATTGGCTGTAGGCCTGAAATCAACGATGATGGTGATGGTGGTGATAATGATGATGATGATGAAGATGATGACGTATGTGATGTCATGTGATCTCGTTAGTTTTTGTTCTGTATTATTATCGTTGTGGAAGTTCATATTTGTTGAGCCGCCACTTTCGGTTACGCAAAAGTGGTTCATGTTCTACCGTCACTTCTATGCTATTTAAATTCGCAATGTTGCCGGATTTTTTCGTCTTTTTTCGTCATCTCGCCTTTTCTGTTCTGTTTTTATTGTATGATTTTGCTACCATTTTTTGGTGATGGATAAAAGATGTCTGTTCATTGCGGGTTCTATCTATCACGGGTGTTTGCATGTTTATTGAAGCCTATACCGATGAGATTAGACGATTTTTTTGTCAAATTAAACAATGAAACCAGCCAAACAAGCGAAGCAACCCTCATATTTTATCTTGGCATCAAGTATTCTACGCGCGAACTAATTTATAACGCGAACTACAGTACTTTGTGCACTATATCCAATCTCATTTATAGGCTGTGTAATTCATTGATAATTTGTTTATTTCATTCCTTTTGGAGCATCCTGTATAAAAGCTTGCAGTCGAGACACTGCATGCGGTGTATAACCGTGCGGTGTTTTAACGGTTGCAGTAAACGTGCGAGACGCCGGCGAGGGTACACTGGAGATCAGCATCTGCGGTCCGTCCGGTCAGAACATCTCGAACAGTGTCACGTCTCTCGGTCCCGGACACTTCCTGGTGTCATTCATTCCGCTGGAGGCTGGATCACACCGGGCAAACGTCAGTTTCAACGGAGAAAGTGTGTGCGGTTGGTATTGCGCTCACTCGGCGCGCCGTTCAACAAATAAGTCTCTACTTACCTTGATGATTCCATTAATTCCCCACATCGGCAACCGGGGAGGGGGAATAATTTCCGGTGTGGTTATTTTTTTGCGAAATCCCACCTTGTTACCAGCGGAATGTAGTAGGTGCGTCCAAGGGCACCCCCGACGACGGAAAATGCGTCACGAAAATCCTCGGAGGGGACAAAAATAAGGAGTTAGGGGGACAAGATTTACCTTTTTGTTTCAAGGGATTTTTTATGTTTAAATGCTCTAAAACTCACCTAAAAGCATCCTTAATTCCAAAGTTTTCCACGGGAGGGGCAGAAGGGGGAGGGAAAGGAGACGGCAGGGCAGAGGTTGTGTCATGTCTGTCTGGGGTGGACGCCCCTGGAATGTTGTCTACGCGACACATTTGTTTTCGTGATAGTGTAATTGAATAATTTGGGCTTCAGAAACAAGTTATCTACTTCTGGTTTTTCGTTATGGGTCTATCAAGTGAACTTTAGTAATTCGGAAAAAACACATCTTACCGCTGCAGACTATGAAACGCACGTGAGTGTGGGTGTACACTTAGTGCACAGGAATGGAACGAATGGGGGGTTCTATTATGATGAAAACCAAAGCTTACACTGTATAGAGTATGATATAAGGTAAACAGCAAAACTGTGAAAATAAACGTGGAATAAAATAATATACAATAAACATTAAAATAAAAATATGACATTGAAGTTAAAAATAAAAATTAGAGTCGGAGAACACTGAACGCTTGTCTAAGTGTAACAGATGTTTTAATGTGTCAATGATTAAAACTGTAAAACTGTTTAAACATTAAACGGATCATTTACACCTAGTTTATGCCTATAAACGCAATTAATTACTACTATAGCGCGACAATTTGCAAAAGGCGATCGTTCTGACGACTCAGCAGAGTTACAGTCTTAGTTATTTAGCTTACATGCTGTATTTTTCGCAGTGACTGCGGACGCAACGTAAAACACATGAAGGCAACTGTAATTAAGAAAGGTAACCGTGATCCACGATAAAATGCGTAATGGATGAAAAGTTTTGAACATAAAAACACATGCAGCCAACGAATCAAAAACGAAGCCTAATGTAATAATGTGAGCTTGAGCACTAGCTAACGACTCTTTGGCACGCGATTTAGAAAGAAGAAAAATTTTCTAAAAAATTCACGTTTTAAATTTGAAGAATAAAGAACTTAAACTGCGTAATCTGGAACAGTTCCTTATGACATCGTTCGGCAGGCAATCCGTTTTCGTTCATGGTCAACGACCCGAACCGAGTGACGGCTCGAGGCGACGGACTGAGTCTCCTGCAGTGCGGACAACAGGCTTCGTTCACTATTCACGCTCCAAACGCCCAACTTCGAGACCTCGACGTCAGAATCACAGGTTGTTAGTTTGCTTGGTCGAATTCGCGTTGTCGTGAGTGTTCTTGTCGTTTAACGTTCATTATTCAATACCGTCATTATGAAATCATCGTCTTCATCATCGTTATCATCATCTCTGTTCAGCACAATGGTATCGTAGAAAATCAAACTGGTGCTATTTACAATGACAACAAAACAATAAATAAATAAAC
>Ga0056115_1001029_pt1 | contig 12769 bp, 6 predicted proteins | sample WorMetOlspDAHAB1_FD_77007 | JGI IMG/M metagenome (GOLD analysis project Ga0056115, IMG submission 77007) | Marine gutless worms symbiont microbial communities from Max Planck institute for Marine Microbiology, Germany - Olavius sp. DAHAB.1 ... | reverse complement strand
TATTGCTAGCAATGAACGAAAAATGTGTCGTTATTCTCTGAGAGTGTACTGGCCAGCCATCATTCGTAAAATCAGTGCAGCGTTCATGGTAACAACAAATTTATTTACTATAAACTCGTTAAATAAAAATCAAATTATTATGAATATGGATAATAAACATAGACATTATCTAACATGCTCCACACACACAAACACACGCAAACGAAAAGTTAACAATACTAACAAGCGCTTAATGTCATCACCAAAGAATATGTAAAACGACGTTAACAGATGTTCGTATCACGGTACACATCTCTGCGAAGTTTTTTTTGCAGTTCCGACTTTTTTCTTTTTCGGCGGCGGCAGCACATTGCATATGTACTCGTCGTCAAAAATCAATGTCTCCCGTTTGCAAATGCTGAGAATAGATAAGGACTCGCGAAGACTTTGACAGTTTGCAGTGCGTCGGGATCGAGACTCCTGTATTGACTGCGAGCTGAGAAAACGCCCCATTTAAAAAATAAACGCACATATTGGTCACGATCTAGCACCACATTACATGATATAAAACCGCCGGCCGTGAAGGGGCGCACGCCAGAGTCTGTCTGGCTGGCAACTCCACACAGCGGAAGGGTAATGGCACCAAATATGGATCGGCCTGCGTGTCACTCGAAATCTCTCGACAATGAATACTTATCGTTCCACGAAATGGAATGGAGCGTTGAGGCAGCAAACCATAGGCATATCCATAAACGGGGTTGTTGGGGTCCGGACCCCCTGAGAAATTTGGTCAGTGGGGGGCTCCATGTCAAGGACTCGCTTGTCGAAACATGTCCACTATGTGGTGGAAACGATGAATATGTGGTCTAGAAGGGGAGGGGGAGGATAGAAACTAAGTTCATTTAATAACTCAAGGTGTGGCACAGTTCGGCACAAGGCAAGACACTCCAGAATGCGTAGCTGGACTGACGGAAATGGAGAAGTCCGAGCAGGGAAGGGACAAAGGGCCAGGTAGGACATGACGGGAGGGTGGGGAAAGGGAGGGAAGGAGCCCCTAGATTTCAGATGGATACACCTAAAGCGGCAAACATAACAGTGCAGAATCATCCGCGGACACTGCGTCCCGAAAGCAACCCGACAAGAAGCGATAACTCGAGATCACAATTACAACTGAAGTGCATTTGGAGGACTGGACTGCTCGTAACGACACAGCAGCGACAGAGAAACCGAAACGGGCAGAAACGAAAGGCGGTCTGTCGGTCGGTGGCCCCCGAATACAATACTCGCGTGGACCATTCAAGGCCGATTGTGATGAAGAAGTCAGCAGACTAGAGGGCTGCTTCTGCTGCCGCACGTGGACGGACGGCACCCAGTGCGTTTCACTCACTGGCCACCGGAGAACAGGTCACTTGGCAGAAATGAACTGTGGTCTTCACCGCTGCTCCACACACTGGCCCCTGAGCTGCCACCGAAAGCGCCACCGAGGCCCAAGCCCCAGCCAGACTCTGCATATCCGCCAGGTGCCATCGCGGGCTGGTCTCTTGATCGCAGTAAGTCAACATCGTTGATAAACTCGACGACTAGTGGGGGGAGTCCACCCGGGGCGCCGGCCGTCATAGCGTGCTGGGCCTGAGCAGCGTCCTCGACATGGGCGTAGCTCACGAGGATCTGGTCGCCCGACGGACTAGGGAAGAAGTAGCGGAGTGAACCGAAACGCTCCAGCAGTGCCTTCAACAAGGCATGGTCAATCTGTCCACACGCATGCACACAGTTCACTGATTGATTGATTGGGGTTTAACAGCATTTTCAGGACAAATAGGCTATATCGTGCCTGTGATAAGTATGTTGCAATTTTTGAAAGTGAAAGTAAAGAGAAAGTTGACAATGTTATGTATTGCGAATACATACAATAAACCATTATAATTAGAGAACGGACGATTATCGGATCGGTATCGTATCGGAACCGATACTGTGCGTATCGTATCGAATCGTATCGGCTACTTTTGTATCGGCCGATACATCACTGCAGGTTCAGCAGCTGTTAAACGGTCGCATTACACAGGAGATGAAAGAGCGGTCGCCCGCCGCGCGCGAACGCCGTTGATAGGGAGGGGGTTGAACGGGCAGGAGTTCCAATGCCCACTACAACACTGCAGCCGTTAATTAGGCCTACTTGCCATACACCTGCTTTACAAACAACTGAGCAGACTGCAGAGCCAGGACGTTAACAAGAGCTTCCCTTCTCTCACCAGTCACCTCCTGCAATTTTAGTACACTTCTTGAATTGCGCTGAATGAAGCAATTACAATAAAACAAGACGTTGTAACTAGCCTCCTACATGTGACTGCGGCTGCCATTGTGAGAGAATCGTCAAGTGTAATTCAAAACAGTTTCTTTTCATAATTCGTACAGTTATCATGGCTCAGTGGAGCAATGTATGGGAACGTGAACTCCTCAGACAGTTCTCGTGTAAATTGCAAAATATGTAACAAGTCGATTGCGCGCGGTGGAAAGCAGGAGACTGCATTCAATACGTCTAATATGAGGACTCACTAGAATGATCAAAGGGCGTTCCTGTCAACCGGCCCGGTGGACGCGCGCGATCGTCGACACTGGAGGGGTTGAGGGGCGGGAGGAGGAAGGAGACTGCAACCTTACACCAGCCTCCCCGTGCGGCGTAGTATACTGGGTCTTGGCTACTAGCGACAGATGATACCGCACTCCATCCACCAACAGGAAGTGATAACAACAGTCTAAACTGTCAATCACTCTAACGTTTCTACCAATCAGGTGGTCTTAAAACTGACCAAGTGCGCAAGTTAGTTTGTTGCTAATGGTCTGTATATTTTAGCCTTAGATGGAGTGTGCTGCCCATTGCGTATAAGCAGCGTTCTCTAAGCAGCCTACCTGGTCTAATGATATAAGTGGCTAGGACACCATGACACAAGGAGTACTCGTATCGGTATCGGCCGTTGTGTATACTCGAATACGCGTATTGGATCGTATCGGTACGTGCCCATGTCGTCCGTTCTCTAATTATAATAAATAACTCTTCATTCTGGTCTTTGTAGGGAAAACCCTTTGACACAAAAGATATCACAAGAGTAAGTGTAATCACTTGGCAAACGTACTAACAAACGAAACCAAACGACACATAAAAATACATAACTCACAAGTACAACTCGGTAAACCTAAACAACAAAACACAGTAAATAGAAGCTAACCCAGATTTGGTCATACTCATACGACCCTCGGTCAGGAAACGAGGTGGCCCCTTTCAGGGGACACACGATTCATGGCAACCTAAAAAAGCCGGCACCAGTAACTAATTCTGCGTACTAATGCAGTCAGTTAGGATTAAATGGCCACGGGCCATTCACCACTACTAGGCTTGACAAAAGTGTGAATCAGTACTAGAAACAACATGATTCTCCAGCTGTGTAGCTGTATACAGACAGCTGTATACAGAAATATGTGAGTAGTATTCCATGATTTTCGACACTTGGACTAGTTTGTTTTCCAACCTTTTCCAGGTACATTCATATATGTTACTAATAAAAAAACACACACACCAGTAATGAGCAAAATGCCGCCTAAAACATACAGTGTACAAATGATGCACTAAAATGTCAATTGGACTCATGACTGCAACTTAAAGAATATGTCTCAATTAATCGACGGCCAAAGGTGAAATTATCAAGCGGTGTCATTTTACAAATCGTTATAGGCTACCCTGGTTACTCTAAAGGTGTCTAAAGGCAATGAGCCATAGGTCATAACAACATCATGTAGATAATCTATAACAAATTTAAGAGAGAGCACAGTAGTGCTACGAACCTGAGCGGGCAAGTTGCGAATTCTGAGAGATTGTGATGGAGCACCAACAGCGGAATACACTGCAATAGCAACATCGTCCTCAAGTTCAACTATGGATGCAAGAGTTTTGTTACACAATCAACAGTAAACGTTTCAGCAGTCTCCGTCGATTTTCAATCTGCTTCTATGGGAAAGCTAAATTCCAAATGCTTCAAGGCCTTCTTCTCATTTTCAAAACAACAATTCCCAGAACTTTTAAGCATTTTAAATTTTGAAGTCACAACAACCAGACAGCGATACAATTACAACCTAAAGTCACCGTGCAACAACATGTCTCGTATGAATTTATCTGGATACGTCGGACATGTGACTAAATTTAGCTGAATGTTCACTATTGCGTGCTGTTTAGGGTTAGGCCTAGATTTAGTGTCTAGTCGGTAAGTTGTTATGCACACGTATTTGTGCGACTTTAGGTTGTAACTTTAAACTGCCACAGACCGTGTCAAAAAGCTCAAATAACAACGATGTCTGCATACTTGGTGCGTTTGTCCTGTCGCCTGGCGCCCACGATATGCTGCGTGCAATATGCGCACCAGGGTTCTGCGCGGCCGTTCGTGCGTCCACCTCACCCGACCACATGCCGCTTGTCTGCCTCACGATGGCGGCCGACATCGGACCTTTCGACCCAAGCACGTTCATGACATGCGAATCGTCGATGGCACTGATGGCGCTGCGTGTCACACTGCCGGGAGTTATGTACGGATCGTCTTCCACGCTACGCATGCTCGGCCCCTGCCACGGCTTGCCCGGCACAAACTCTTCGATCTCCAGGCTCGGTGATGATGCCACGCCACCCTCGGCTGCGAGACCTTCGATCGGCTTCTCGCCAGAGAGACTGAGGGCTGACGGCGCGGGCCATGCTGCTGTCGATGGAACAGGCCCGTTGGCCGAGGGTGACTTGCTGTCGGTCGGCTGTTTCCACTGACTGAGGCGAGACGCGGCTGCCAGATCTTCCGCAGTCTGGACACTGCCGGCCGCCCGTATCATGTCCGCTGGAAGGGCCGTGGGTGCTTGACCGGCAAGGGGTGGCGGCGGAATGGATGAAATAGACGATGTCAGTGCCAGAACCACCTCCTGCCTCAGCTGCACAATCTGCTGCTTTATCACTGCGTTGAAGTCAGCCGACGCTGGATACCCAGGCACCTGGAGGCACACACAGTAATACTCATTAACTGTAAATAACAATAATAACAAGGTATTTATTGAATCTTGCAGCCAAAGATGGGACTGTCAAACTACTAAAATTACGATGATACACAATACTACAATCACAATATTACGGCAGTAACATTACAATGACAGAAACTTTCAAAAGAAACTGTAGAAACACACAATTAGAATGATAAAATTAAAAATATTGTTAACTGTCAGACTGTTATTGATAGCGGTCACAGTGTCAAATAAAGGGCTTTGAAAATTGTACAGAATTAATTGGAGTTGTTGAAATATTTTAGGGTTGTCAAGATGACGAATGATGAGTAAAATTCAATTAATCTGTCAGGGAGGAGGTATCAGAGGCAGGAAGTACAGTGACAGATGACAGAGGCAGTACGTCTGCAAAACCGTTCGATGACTGATTAGGACTGACAAGAATCAGAATTAGAATTAAGTGAGTGAGTAGATGGAAATGCACCACTCAACACGACTAGAAGAATTACAAAACTATACACACAACACAGGAAAATACACAACCCAATACAATTCAATTAACCCCAAACTATAAAAAAACATGGGAACACACCCAACTCTGTCGCCTCTTACGACACTCGGTTGGGAAAAGAGGTGTCGCGACTTATTCTAACAAGCCCGAGCAATATGTGGTGAAATTAGAATTAAAATAAAATTTATCAAATAATAAAAGTATAAAGTAGGAATATCAGAAAGTTACATGGTAATGATATAAGAATTTATAATTACACTGCAAACAAATCCCAAATTATGAAACAAATCAGAAATTATTTTCCAAACCAAAATTATTAAACACCCTAATTTTCCCATTTTTTCTGTTTATAAACGGAATCGTGTGACCAGAAAAGCACAAATTTTCAAAAGTCAAATTTCAATCACTCCCAAATTAAACCAAACATTTTTTTGCAACGACTAATCAAGTGATTAATCGTTTAACTTCCGCAGTCACAGCAACAGTCAAAAGAAGCAGGAGAGCACTGCCTGGAGCTGAGCCTGGCTGCCGAGCTTCTGGTGGACGTCGAATAGCTGCACAAGGCGCTGGAGTTTGCTGGCGCCCATCGGGTTGAGGGACGGGACGGCCGCGATGAGGTGAGGCGGGATGAGGTTGGCTTGCACTGCAGTGTGCGCGCTCTGCAGCAGCGCCATCTGCTGTTGCTGCAGAGCAGCATGCACCGACTCGGGACTGACCGGCATGCGACTGTGCGCGTCGGGAGCAGGCTGCTGTTGCTGCTGCTGCATCAACTTCTGCACACCAAACACAACCGACTCCGTAAGTATGTACGCAAAAGAAACGGTTCCTGCACTAACACAATTCAACGCCCTTTCCTTCGAGAAATCAAGGCCAATTCAAGACACCTGATTCACTATCAATATATTAGTAGTCAGTTCTTCTATCAACAGTAAACATTTCAGTGGTTGTCGCATCAATGTTTAACTCTCTTCAATTGGATGCATGGCTCCATTCGATTGGCTCCAGCTAAATTACAAACTCTGCAAAGTCTTCTTCTTATTTTAGAAAACAGTTCCAAGGACTTTTTTAGTGTTTTAAAATGCAAGGCTGCTTAATGGCCAGTCTTGAATTCCAAGGCTTGCAAGGGAAACCCTGCGAGAAAAATAAAAGCGGCTTACATTATCACAGACAGGTTTTACAAGGAAAGCTGAAAGCAGCTAATAACAGCCATATAAGACACGATAAATGCTGACAGTTTTGTCACAATCTAAAATGCTGGATCATAAAATTGACCTCACTAACAGGAGAATGATTCGTTTCTCCCTGGAAATTTGTCAACTGTAAACATGAACAGAACAAACGAAAAAACTAAAATAACATTGCATCTTTTCACTATCTATCCACAAAAAATCAGTACAATACGGGCGAAGTCTTGGACATAGAGCAAATAAGAGATCACTGCAGTAGGACCTACTAATCACTGCAATCTCAATAACAATAATAATAGTAATAATATAATACTGTAAGAATAAAGAACTCCCGACTTACAGCGCTCCACTGTAGTGCTAATGGCAGAAGTAACACTGAATGTTTACAGCCGAGATCTGAGTGTGAACACTTGCTTGGGCAGACCTGGAGTAGAATAGCACTGATTGGTAGATACACTTTAAATCATATTTGGCCGATGGAAACAGTCGTACATTTGTAGTCGGTCACTTAGACTAGACCTACTCTGTACACCTTCACTTACGACACAATAACTGACAAGTAACTGCCAGGCGAACGACACAATAGTGAGTGAACAGAGTTTAACGGCCCACCCGCACAACGCAGGTCATTTTGGAGGTGAAACCAGCAACATAATAAGCTTAACACACAGTGGCTACTTCCCAGGTAGAACAAACTCGTTGACTTTTGCAGAAAATTTTTCAGCATAGAAATTAAGTCCTTCCCACGAACTACGCACGTAAACTGCAATTCCACACTAAGAAGAATAACTGCTGGGTAAACAAAAATGTCCCACCGTTCTACCCTGACCATTGCTTTCTCCCCGACTTTTCCCTGACCATCTTTGAATTCCCTGACCAGGTTTTCCTGAGAAAGTGAAAACGCTGTATGTAGTTGAAATCGAAGAGTGAACAGCTGGAGACAGACCTGGAGTTGAGTGGCATTGATGGGGAGACCAGACGAGAGGATGCCACCGAGACTAGAGAGCAGACGCTGCTGCTGCTGAAGCTGCTGTTCAAGCACCTGCTGCTGCTGACGAGCAGCATTTGGTGCAGCTGCTGCTCCGGGTGGAAAGCGGGCATCGACTGGAGCAGTGGTGGCCGCACGAGCCGCTGCAGGGTCAAGTGAGTTGTGGCTCGTCACAAGATCGGCTGCACATGTGCAAGAGAACATATATAGGCTCCAAACAATTTTGTTTTTGGCGAAAAACTGACAAAATGATTTTTTTAAAATTGGCCGTCGTGACGAAAATACAGATTCTTGACGAAATTTAATAGACTAAATAGTGCATTGTAAACTATAACACAGTTGTTAGCTGAAGGCTCTTACCATAACACAAGTATTTTAACTTCACATTAAGCAAAGCACTAATGCAAAAACTCACAGAATTCGGGATGTGTGGAAAAAAATTGACAAAAGTTGCACTTTTTGGTAAACGTAAAATAGCATTTTTTGTGACTTTTTTTGTGCAAAAAATCCTTTGGAGTCTAAACATATGCTGAAACCATCTATACAGCACAAGCACATATACACACACAGCTTTGGGCAAGGGCTGCACACTTAATGACATGACTACGCTAATTCAGCCTTCTACACTCCGTGGGACGGTAAAATGCCTTAATGCAACTGGCAATGGGTGAATGTCTGCCTATGGCAGCCTACCGGTGAACTCAAGTCAATGCAGCTTGGCCTATGAGTTGACAGCCACCTGGAATTGGCCCACATTCATTCAAATGACCTGAGTGAACTCTCGCAATGGTCTCGCCATAGATAAACATTGTCCTGACTATTATTATTATTATTATTATAATTATTAATATTATATCCAGGATTGGTGGCCCAACAAAGTAGATCACTGAGTTAATGAGTCAAGTTTAAAACCCCTTCCGACGCAGTTTAGGTAATTTAGCAAAAGATACAAACCACTACTGAATTGTAAATAAATCATATTAAAGCTTGCAATGAGATTAGATTTTGTTGTCAAATTACAGAGTCAAACAAGAACCATAATATTTTAACTTGGTACTAAAATATGCACGAAATTATTTATGTAAACTGTGAAGCTGCAATATGCATGGAATTAGCTCACCGATGGCTGAACGAAGGTCCATATTATTGTTGATCAATGCTGCCTGTGCTTCTTCCTTCTGCACAGCACACATACAACACAGCAGACATTATACACCTACAATGTTGCAGTAGCATAGAAACAATAACTTGGAGGGGCATCAAACTGCAGCAGCTTCAAGCTTGCAAGATTTCATCCCATAACAAGACACACCACTGTATAACCAATGCTGCCAGATAGGCCTGTCCAACTATGCCACCTCTCATAGAAACAAAGCTCCACTATCTTAAATGATCACGACTTGGATAATAATGATGTAAATAACGTGCCTGAACAATAAAATTTCAATGGTTAAATAGCACAATTGTTTTTGGGTCACTCTGTAGGTCTTTTTCTAAAACTTGTTGTGGTACTGGCTAATGCATAAATAAACATGCAAAAGTTTTGCAGTGTCCAGCCAATAAGTGACCACGTCCTACAAGCTGTTTTTGCCATCATCAGTCTAGCGGGCTGCATATATGATGATGCTTTTCAGTGTCAGCGGTCACCATGCAGACCGAAAAATAACCTAAATATCTGTAACTGTAGTAAAAGTGTAAACACTTTTTTCAACACTTACTCTAAAGCCGACGTCCATCAGCTGTTGAAGGATTCGATTTCTCGTCTGTGGTTGCTACAACGACCAACAAAAGGTCGACATATTAAATGACGCTATGCAAAACAATCGTGTGATGCCATTAATTAAAATTACAACAAACAAAAACGACATGTCAAAGAATATACGAAACAGAATCGTAGAAAGACATCAGTAAGACAAGCCTGAGCTGGAACTGAGCAACCAGGAAGGCATAAAATTGAGAACACTTTTGTCTGTGGCCTTCACTTATGGGAGTTGAAAGTCAAAGAAGTCAGCACACATAACTGCACTCAGTCACTGATAATCTGTTGTCAACTTTTGACAAATGAGCTTTGACAGTTGCATATGTCTAGTCTAGAATGAACTACAGTGTCATGTCCATTTAGTGGACATTGATGGACTGATTGGAGTTAAAACGGCACTTTCAGCACAAATAGGCTATGCCTTTGAGAGTATGTTGCAGTTAAACAAGTGAAATTAACGAGAGAGTTGACAATGTTATGTGTTGGGAATACATACAATAAACCATTACAATAAATAACTCTTCAATCTAGTCTTTGTAGGGGAAACCTTAGACACAAAAGAAAAACAAAAGCTAACCCTGATTTGGTCATACTCCAACGACGCTCGGTGGACACAAATCACTTTTTGTTACTTACTCACTTACTTACTCACTAACTACGCATATAGAAAAATAAGTGATCAAAAAGAACCTTCCGCGAGTTCCAGTCGTCATTCCAGCCAGCAGCAGGTGGCGCTTTGAGTCGAGTTGCATCGATGCCAGAAGGCGGCCACTGAGCTGCAGTGGCATCACCCCAGCCACCACCTCCGCCAGAACCAGCAGAGACATTAGGCTAAAATAAACACCTTCAGCATCAATCAAACGTTACACATCTGAGTTATTTGGTAGTTCACTCTCAATGGTAGCTGTTCAATGTTAGCAGTCCCGTCTGGAGTGCAGACAATAACAGCAGTGGTAGTTCTGTATTTGTATAGTGTCACACAGTGTCTCTAATGTGCTAAAGTTGTCGGCCCCCAGAAAGACCTGTGGGTTTGCCCAGAGTCCCCAGCCCATGGTATGAACCTGGGTCCACTGCTTCCAAAGTCACATTGGTTTTGAGCACACAGCCAGCAACACCAACCAACAGAGGTCAAAGGTCTTTCTTCCCGGATAAAATGATGGATGAGTGACTTTTCTCTTTTACGTCTTTAAAAATAAAATTTCTCGTAAAAAAAGTACACACGCATTCGGTTTATGCACCTATGACACGCAGCGACTGAACTCACCAATTTTACGGGCAGTGAACCCCACTGCCCCGCAGCTCCAATATCCTCCTGACTACCTGCCCGACTTCCAGGTCGAAATCCTGGCTGCAGTGACGGAGGAGGCACTCCGAACACGCTTGCATCACCACGTTCGTCCGGTCGCCCTCGGAATCCTGCTTGGCCGACAGCCTGCGCGGTCGGTGGCCGACTAACCTGGCGCCAGTTCTGCCGTCCTTGATTTATGAGGTCTTCCACTTCAGCTGATGCTCCTCCAGCACTGTTCCAGCCACCAGGGTCATCCCCAGGCCAGTTTCCCGTCGACAGGTTACGACGTAGTGGCTGCTGGGCCGCACCGGTGAAACCCCCGCTCGGGTCTTTCCGCTCGTCCTTCCACAAGTTGCCACCCGATTCCGGGTTTGCACCCCATCCGGTCGGAGGCCTGTCAGCCGGAAATGATGCAAGGATGCCCCCTGTACTGGACGATGGTCGTTCCACTGGCGGCCGGAAAGCAGACATGCCCACCACACCTCCGGCAAATTCGCGTCCAACGCCAGGCGGACCTGCATCAGCAATTTTATTATCACAAACATTGCACATGTAGTACACAGAAGCCTAAATTAACATTAAAAATAATAAAATATTAAAATCACAGAATAACTGAAGAGTAGAGTACAAACATATGCAGTAAAACACTAAAATCTCCACGACAAAAACTGTAAACGTATAACAATTAATGCAGATAAATATAAATGACAATAAGCGAAAGTAGTACAGTGTTACATATCAAAACAAATATACAAAATGGTAATTAAAAAACAAAACAACGTACCGAGATTGTCAGCTGGTGGCGACGTGATGCTCCAACTTCCACTGTCTTCTCTGTTTCTTGTGGGGCCCATCCACCCAGCAGCCGCACCACCCGAGCCACCGCGAAGCTGCTCCCAGGCGCCGGTGCCAATGCGGCTGATTTGAGCATCTGCAGGGTCTATGGCAGGCAACTTTGGTGGTAGCGACGGCAATGGGTCTCGAACAGCTGGCTCTTCGTCGATGACCCACGGAATATCCTGACGTATCGGTGTTCGGCCCCATGGCTCATTGCTGTTGATTGCCTTCGCGATGATCTCGTCTCTCGATAATGCGTGCGACGCAGTGGCTGCAGACGTGTCACTTTCACTCGTCTCTGATACAGACATGTGCGGTGTTGTTGACGTTGACTCGGCAGCAGTTGACGCTGTGGCTGATGTGCCGATTGGCAGCTGTGACGAGGCAGCACTCGATGACGGAACACTTGCGCTGCCGTTCTGGCTCGACGGCGATTCGGGCGGTATGTCGGCCCATGACTTGGGTCGGACATCCCACGGTGAGTCCCCCGTCTCTCGAATGATGAGCCCGTTTTTCTGCCTGATGTCGATGTCGCCCCACTGCACCGGGGGCTTGTCCTGTGGCTGGCCCCAAACCACGGAGGTGACGCCCGGCCGGTGAGACTCCCACGCTTTTGTCCCAATGTCCAGATTTGGATCCACATCCGGTCGATCCCAGGTGGAGTCCTTTCCGACAGAGGCTGAGACTGACCCCCACCCACCAACAGACACATCAGCCCCAGGAGCAGTAGCAGTACCGGCACCTTCTCCTGCTAGGCCGACCATTCGATTCTGCTTCAGACCAGTTAATTCGTTGACAGCTAGTCCACCCGGTGCAGACGCAACTGGAGGCAGACCATTAACAAGGCCAGTCATGTTCCACACTGTCTGCGGTGTGCTGCCAGCTTCTTCAGACCCAGGCACACCGCCGCTTTCCCAAGCACCTGCTGCCATTATGCAGACTTTTACATGGGCTGCGAATGAACACGAATCTTGAGTAAGTAATCCAATGTGCGAAACGAACTTCAGACGCTATCTTCAGCAACTGCTACCAACACCACACAAACATGCAACACATGCGCACAGGACACACAACCCAAACTACTTTGGTACTTCATAAATGCTTGGATGAATGTTTTTTACAACACAATAAAAAAACGATAATTATAGGGTCAGATCGGCGATCTGACTGTAAGGTACAGAAAAATTGATAGGGT
>Ga0056115_1001028_pt1 | contig 12770 bp, 8 predicted proteins | sample WorMetOlspDAHAB1_FD_77007 | JGI IMG/M metagenome (GOLD analysis project Ga0056115, IMG submission 77007) | Marine gutless worms symbiont microbial communities from Max Planck institute for Marine Microbiology, Germany - Olavius sp. DAHAB.1 ... | reverse complement strand
TGAAAACTGAGCTTTTCTCGCGAAGCTTCCCTGACTTAATTTCGTGAATTACATTGTAAGGTGGCCTCGCAGCTTTGGCTTATGCCACCCTAATCTAATTCGTTCTATTTATTTATTTATTTACACAACGGCTGCGGATGGAGCAGCAAATACATAAGTGAGGTGCATCTGTATTGAGAAAACGGTGAACCACATATAGCATTTATCATCATATTAAATAAATGTTCAGTGCGCCTATAACACAAAGAATGCAGGTGCCTTACATGTGCCCAAAGTGAAAACAACATACATCGAGAAAATGAACCAAAACGAACGAGAGTCTGCTTGATATGTTTCCCCTATTTTCACCGAAACGCAAGGTGGGCACTGAATGTTTCCAGTTTGATCTAACGGTTAAAACTACTTTCGTTCATTGAACGTCTTTAAGAGTTCCAAACGCATGCAGCACTGTCTTGCCAGAAAAAAATGTGCGTGATTTACTGTAAGTGCGGTAGAACGATCGCGATACGGCAGTGACGTTAAGCAATAGTATGCATTCACAGTAAATATTAACATGTTTTTTGTCTGTTTGTCCGATGTGTCTGTCAGGGGCGTCCATCCTATGGGTGGAACGAACCGCGATGCTTCATAGAAATTTAGGGGGCGGGGGAATCCGGGATCAACCAATAGGCCTAAATGCACGAAATTTGGTCAGTTGATTATCACGAAAATCATTAAAATTATTGCCACCAGATGTCACATTTTAAGGCTAAAGTGCAACAAATTCGATTCCCGGCGTCTGTCCGTTTGTCGCATTGTCCGTTTGTTTGTGTGTTTGTCTGTGTTTTAGATGGAATTTGACACACAGACGAAAATGTGCGCAACAGCACGGTGAAAAGTGGTCACAAAATAAACAAAATCATCAAAGTCGATATGTGCTTCGACAAATAAACCGAAATCAATTCACAGACATGAACGATTCACATCGAAATCAGCAGAACACGAAAAAGGTACACGACGAAAAAGTAAACAAGGGAAACGAAAATTTTCGGCGCTGTACCTTACGGTGGTGCTCAAACACAGCACGACAGTGAGTGCACTTCAACTGAGTCAACGGTGCCCAGGTGCTCCAGCTGTGAAGCTGACCCGTACCATCACTGGGCTGAGTGGTGCCGCCGGCTGAATGGCTCGATGGCGAGGTTCGCTTCGAAGAGACAACGAGCGAAATCGGCGAAGACTGGTCGTGGTCGTAGTCCCAAGAGTTCGAAGAGCGGACAGCTCCTACGCTGAGATCCATCGGTTCGTCGGCTGACGCAGCAAGCGCGTGGTATGGACTGTCTGGATGCGAGTTCATCGTCTTGAGACTGAAGTCAAGCGGCTGGTCCAAGTCGAGCGGCTGGTCCTCGCAAAAACTTCCCAGCGGCTCCGACTTCAACGTGCGGGTGCCGTTCACCGCATCCAGTCTGGGCGCCTTTTTCGCTGGATCGTCGCCGGCCTCCAGAGGACCGCGCTTTCTCGACGCCGGAAGACCGCCGTTGCGACTGGGGCAGGCGGCGGCGGCCTTCTGCTGCGCCGCAAGCAACGTCTCGTTGACGGCCATGTGTGCCTCGACGCTGACGCGAGCGACGGCGGCATGCTGCTTCTGGATGTGACGCAGACAGTTGGCCTTCGTCGAAAATCCGATCGCACACTCGCGGCACGTGAACGGCTTGTGCGAGCAGCTCGACTGCGAGCGAAGATGATGCTTCAGCGAGCGGTAGAACTTGAAGTCCTCTCCGCAGTACTTGCACACCGTGTCGGCGGACTCGGGCTCCGCATCGCCGCCGACGTTTCCGGCGGTAGCGTCCTTCGCCGGTCGACTGAATCCAACCGCGCCTTCTATCTCCTCCTTCGTTTCCAGACTGTGCTTCTTCCTGTAGACAGAAAAATCGAGATATTAACCATCTTCCCGTAAGCTGGGAAATTAGATAATCGCAAAAACTGCATCAAAATTTAACGTTGGCGTCACTCAATTTCAATCAATCAATCAAAATTAAAATGTTTGACGTACGCCAAAACGTTGACCAGAGAGCTGGCAAACTTAGTCTGCCGCACGTGACCAATAACTAAAACCAAAAAGAAATAAAACTAAAACATAAGAACTGATGAGCAAGAAATCCGGTTATCAGGTCCGACAGACAGGAACAGACTATAGTGGAACAGCCTGAACAGGTAGAGAAGATTTTTTTTAATGAGAATGTGCACACTGTGTAGTGTAGTATAGAGTTATGTGCATTGTTGTTTAATTTCTAATGTTCTCCTGTCTTCTGTTCAGTGCTTTTTGTATACTCTATGGATCCACGTGGTCTGAAATAAAGTTGTACGCAATGTTATGTTATGTTATTACGCACACGCTTGACACCAAACACTAATGAAAAGCAACACTTAGCACCCCAACACACCTGACATGGCGCTCGCAGTTGGCTTTGGTGGTGAAGGCAAACTCGCAGATGAGGCACTGGAAAGGCCTCTCTCCATTGTGCGTTCTGAGATGTCGATTGAGGGTGCTGCGGTCAGCACTGGTGTACGAACACTGTTCGCACTTGTAAGGCGACGAGCCAGCATGCAGTGACAGCACACCTACAACGCACCACTTTATTTCGGGCACATGTCTTATTGTCTATATACAGTGTACTTTATGCTCCTACCGTTTCTGGCCAGAAAAAATATATCACGCAATGGGTGAATGTTCAGCATAGAGCAGCCAATTGGCGGACTAAAGATGTCGAGTTCGCAGCTTGGCCTATGAGTTGGCGGCCATCTGGTGCTGACCGACATTCATTTAATTTACCTGAGTGAACTGCTTTGGCAGGATTACAGCACTATAAATATCGTCTTCGTTGCTATTATATTACATGTGTTATTATCATGAGCATTTCACAGTTGGTTGCTGGTGTCTTTATCATGTCAAGGCTCGAGCTATGACCCAAAGCCTAGGAGCCTAAATATTTACCCACTGCTATCCTAGCTAGACTCTAGTACCGTTCTTAGTATGTGTGCTGTTCCAAGGCGTGCAGTCTTCTGAAACACTTGTCGTCGTTCCTGCTTTCTTAATGTTTTAAAATTATACTTATGAGTATTATTATAATATGAATACGCACTTGTTCGGTTAGACTCTTCTGCATCAGAACTTCCCAACTTTGAGCCAGTATCAGAACCGACAGTTGCAATCGGTGCAAATGATCCCCTCGAACAATTCTTGGCAGCATCCGACGCCAGACCGGGTGACTGTCTTTCGACGGGTGCAGAAGCGACGAATGAGGAGACAAACGGAAAGGTGCCGGCCATCGCCGAAATCGATTGGATCGAGTTCGAGCTGGCATTCAGCAGAGCCAGCGCGCCCGAACTGGAAATCAGCTGGATCGTCGACTGACTGACGGCCGGCGAAGACACCAGAGACAGGCTGTGCGGAAGAACGGCCGGGACCGGCACCGCGGCGGGGAAGATCGGCGTTGCGACAGGCGATCTCAGCGCCATGAGCGGACCCACAACCAACGGCGTCAGGCTGGCTGAGACTCCCACCGCAGCCGGCGTGCTCGCAGTCCTCAGCAAGTTCTGGTTTGCGTCGACGTCGCTGCCCTTGGCGACCGCCGGCTGTGGCGAAACAGCATCATCATCGCCTTCCGTCGAGTAGTTGCCGCCAATCGGCAACGCCTTCAGACCGAGCACCAGTAGAAATTCCTCCCTCGTGATCCTCCCGTCGCGCGGATCACTGACGCTGGTCGACCTGAGGAACTCGACCATTACCTGCGACGCGTCGTGAGTCGACATCATATGCAGGTCGCGCTGGTCACGCGAGACGAAGCACAGGCTGCAGGCGGTGCACGACATCGCCTGTTGCGCGTCGACGTGGACGTTCCTTGCGTGGAGGTCGACGGCAGCCGAGCACGGAAAGCTTCGATCGCACGACGGACACGCCACCGCCGTCTTGCTGGTCGTTCCCCGACGACAGGCGGGATGCTCGGCCGAAATCTGCGCCACGAGGCCGAACTTGCCGCACGAGAAGTCCAGCTGCATGAGCATCTCGAGCGGACCGATCGACGCGAGGGGTGACATGCTCTTGCTGGCGGCGATCAGCCGCTTCGCCGCGTCACCAGCGGTCTTCTCGTCGTCGTCGGACAGGTCGGCTGTCGGGTCCGTCGACAGGTGGCTGCCGTGAATGTGGCTGTCGAGTTTCTGCAGTCCCTTGAAGGCGGCGCGGCAGACCGGGCAGCGCAGGGTGAAGTGGGAGGTGGGCCGGTTGTGGTGACGCTTCACGACGTGAAACCAAAGTCCGTAGACGGTGCAGACCGATTTGCAGCACACGGGGCACTGAAACCCCGTATTCACAGCGCCCTGCGTAAAACACACGGCCACGTAACAGTCAACTGCACCGCTCTAATTTTTTTAACGTCGAAAACACGCCGAACATAAAGCTAAAAGATGATATAAGACGATAGCAATGATCCATGCGCTGGGTGCAGTCAGCATTATGTTGGCGCAAACCATACCGAAAAAAAGGTAAAGGTAAGGTTCTATGATTTGAGACTGGAGAGGCCGCTCCTAATCCCTGGATTCCGCATGAGCACAGCTACCGTCTACGTTGGGTACGTGCACCAGAACGAATCCAAGTCAAGATCATCGTGCTGACATAGAGTCCTCCATGGTGACGCACCACGGTATCTGAGGCCGTTCACCTCTACTGCCGTTGTCCATGGTCGACGGGCGCTGCGTTCTACGGAAACCAATCGGCTGGTTGTGCATCCAGTTAGACTGTCCACCGTCATTAGTGGAGGCTTACCGGTTGCCGCCGCTCAAATCTGGAACTCTCCACCGGAACAGATCGTCTCAGCTCCCAGTCCTTCAGGCGTCAATTGAAAACGTTTTTACTGCAACAATCTTTCTGCCTATAGCACTTTAGTGGACCTTGTAGTGGCTTTGGTTACTTAGGCCACTCTAAAAAAACTACTGATTGATTAATTGATTGACTGAATGATATTACTTACTGATAAACAAGTGCATCAACGAAGTCAGCAGTATCAATCAGTAACGGTCAGCTATCCAGTTACCTGCTGTGATAAACTGATAGATAAATTGTCCGCCGCCAGTTCTTCGGACGCTTCCAATTTGTTTTGGCGCAGGTCCACCACCCCGTCGCAGATCTTCTTCAGAGCAGACGGACCTTCGACCGCCTGCAGTTTTCGCTTCAGCCTTTTTCCGTCATCGAACAGGATTCGCTGCCACCCTGATCCATCGCCGCCGTTCAGTCTCGAAGCGGATGCCGGCTGTTTCTTGAGCCGCGGGCTTTTGCCGATCGACGAGTGAGGACTGTCTGGATCGGCGGACGATGTAACGCCCGCCAGCTCCTTCTCGTGAATGCGCATATGACGATGCATATTGCCGTTGGTCGTGAACGCCATCTTGCAGGTTCGACATTCGAATGGACGTTCCCCTGAACGGTCACCAGCCACAAACAACTTAACCTGTGAAATACACGTAAATTCACTTCCGCCTCCGAAATGACCTATACTGTGTCGGGTGGGGTATTAAACTCTACTCATTCGCTCGTGTAAATTTATCTGCTGGTCTAAATTCACTCTTCTGAACAACGTGTTTCAGTGACGTTAACAAAGACTCGACTATCAAGATGTCAACGCCAAGGACTTGATCTAAAATTGCAGAAAATTCAGTTGACCCGCCAGAGAAGCAATGCAGCTACACTGCTGTTGAAATTAATTAATTTAAAGAGAGGTGATCATCTAAAGCCCAAATTCCACTTGGCACATCACGTCACGATACGATACGACACGTTATCTAGCCCATTCATTTTGAAAAAAAAGTCGTGATGTGCAGTGTCGCGTTTGTTGGGCAGCACGGCACAACACGCTCGTCACGACAAGCGCGACTCGCACGACACGTGTTCAGGGGTGTCGCCACAGTGTAAACTGGGGTGGAAATGTGCACCTCATTTTTCCAGAAGTTGTTCCTGAGACAGTTTCAATAAACATTTGGTTTGATATTGATTTAGTTCAACGCTATCAACAACAACAATATTTATTCGCCAATAGACGGTCAACAGAAAGGGCAAGTGTCCATCAAAGATGGTTACTTACAAAAAACACACCAAGTAACATAAAGTGTACAAACGAGAAAACGCCAGATATATCAGTCAATCTGTACATCGCAACGCTGTTTTCTGCGTATCTTACTACAGCCCAAATTCCACTTAGCTCGTAACGTCACGTCTCGACGCGCTCGACACGGTAGGTTAATATCACACAGTTGGAATCACTGCTGTTGCTAACAACTGGTCGCAAGTTTTCTCAAAGTATGTCTTCAGCGCGCGTCTTAAAATTCAATCTCGCTTAACTTCCTAAGATTCAGGGGCATCGACATGGTGTATAAAGGGATTTGAACCCAAAATCTGAGTTAGAAAAGTCATCCCAGCTATACACGACAGTGGCCATGACATTGCACCAAATGTTAAGTTCCTGCAATCTCCCATGTTAACCAACATGTTATAGGTTGATAATCCTAAACCTCTCCCCGAAATCGCCCCTACAAAATGAGGTCCCAAGATGATCAGTTCATTTCTACGTAATTATGAACGAGAGACGATTAAATACCGGAGTGGACGAGCATGTGTCTGTCGAGTGAGCTTTGCGAGCTGAGCACTTTGCCACAGATTTTGCAAGCGTTTGACGTCGTCGACGTCACCGTCACCAGATTGTGCGACCGGATGTGCTTCGTAAAGTCGTGGTTGCTAGGCAACAGCTCGTCACAGATGGGACACGTGAACGTCTCATTGCCGTCCTCTCCGGCAGTCGGAAATATCTACATGCGGTGCAGAAAAACGGTCACCGACCCAGTTTCGGGGACAGCCGCCACGAGTTTATTCGCCAAATCACCAGCAGAAACATAGACATGAACACACAAAAAACACTAAAAATCACGGTTACCACTCTCTAGACAGAGAAAAATCCCTGTCTTTTAAAGACGAAATTGCAGGCAATATGTTGAAAAGATGTACATGTATTAATCCAAATTCTCCATGAACATCAAGTATAAAAAATGAACTACAGTACGAATAAAAGTACAGGCAAAATACTTTGTTGAGCTGCCACAATCAAACTTCTCGGACTACACAAATTCCCTGAACTTTTCCTGACTTTGGGCCTTTTATTACCTGACTTTCCCTGACCTCAGCCGAACTCCGACATTTCCAGGTTTCCAGAAAATCCGGAAAAGTGGTAACCGTGAAAATACGTAAAATGTAATACGAAATGACAAAGCAGACAAATACTAGAACATGATTAGGCTGGGTCAAGTGGCGCACGAAACGGTAAGTTTTGAGAATTCGCTTGAAACTGGGATGGCGCACTCGCACATCAGCAGGACTACCGTACTGATAACACGCTGAGCCGGCCAGCACCACTGTCGGTGCCAGTGATGTTCGCAGCACAGTGATGAAAAATTGCTCGCATCGCAACCAAGACGTGTTGTGACCTGCATGCGGTCGGCAGCGACACAGGCTTCTAATAAGCAGCAGCGCCGCAAACGGCAATTTGGCATCACTCGTACCGCAGCCAGACGAGCGCTCATCCGCAGCCGCATTAATTTCAGCACCGGTCTCAATCTATTATGCAGCCAAATCAATTTCTCCGCCATATACATCTCCCGGCGCGGGCCGATCGGCGCAGATATACCAGCAGATTCCATAATTAGTTAATGAACTCTCTCTCTCTCAAAATGCATCAAAGAAACAGCTGTATTTTTTGCGGCAGAAACGTTTTCCAGAGTACATACCGCATTAATTTTACGCCTCATAGACGGAACTGTAAATTATCTACAGAGCCTATAGCGATTAGCAAAACTTAAAAGCATGACATCGTTGCAAATCCCATTGAAAAATTGTTTTCACTGTTATGCACCTCTACAGATAAAACACCACACAGGGATGTGGTATTTTATCTGGTGTCTGAGGGCAATTCTGGCCTGCTAACCTGCCCGAATACAGAATCATTTATTTTCCAAAAAGACACTTTCTGGACATGCGACTGAAGTAGTCCATCGGGACACGAAATAGCCAATCTTCCGAAACCTAACCTTATCCAACAGTTCTTTTTCTAAGATTCGGATGACGGAAAACACGTTAACAATAACAATCACGGAACCAAACTATGTGCATCTTACGTCCACGAAGTCGACTCACCCGATCAGTTTTACGTCTCGACTTGCTGCAGCGCACAGCCACTCCACCGCCCGGAGACAGGTCGCCAGCCGACACGCTTCCCGTGAGGTCTTTGCTGGCACTGCCGACCGTCGACAGACTGTCGCTGGACACGGACTCGTCCTGGTGACGCGTGGACAGGTAGTCGTCATCGGCGCCTTCGTCCTCCTCCGAGAAGGCCTCAGAGCCGTCGACCGACGGCACTACCAGCGGAAGTCCGGAACATGACTGCGATGCACCGAGTTCACCGTCAGCCTCTGAAGCATCCATGTCTCCGACGTCGGTTGACTCCGAGGCCAGCACAGCCGACGAGCCACCACATGCCGCTGAAGTATCTATCACGAGCGGTTTCACGTCCTGATCGTCCGACATCTCCACTTCCTGTCACGACAGCGTATCATCAAATGTAATTATCACCGGGTTTCTACGGAAATTTGATATCGGTTTTTCCATACTCATTTTTTCCACATGATTTTCCACACTCGGACGAATTCGTTCTACGAACTTTTCCCGGTACATTTATATCTTATTAATATAAGCAAAATACACCAGTAAGCAAAATGCAGAACTTATACAGTATATAGAGATAATGTACGGTATCTAAGATGCCATTTGGACTCGTGACTGTGAACTGAAAGAATACGTCTCAATAAATGTTAGAAAGAGTGCGGTAATTGACGGACAATGCTGAAATTATCGTCAGCGCCGTGAAAGTTTCCAGGTCAGAGTTCACATTTTTTCGTGACTTTTCCAGTATCTGACGAACGCTGTTATTATCAATGAGTCGTATAGAAAAATAAGTGTACTGCGCGTCTTTAAAGCTGACAGTGCCGGACAACGAGGCAGAGCACGGAAATATAGAAAATACGCCAAGCACGGAATTCGTTCGACCGTTTTGCAGTCACTGATTCGCGAATGAAACTTGACTGAAGACGAAATTTCCACCGTGTTTTTATCTTCTGAAGCACCCCTATCGACATAATTCCTAACGAAAGACGAGCTACAGCAATGACTAAATAAGAAGACAATATCTAAATCTGAAAGTAAACGCCCACCTCAACACAAATACTATTTAATTCTCAGCGAAGCGTTCAGTATTCTTGCACTATACTTATATTTCCAATTAAACACAGTGGCGCCGGAACGAATTTGAAAGTGGGGGGCACCGATCCGGCGCGAAAAAAAAATTTTTTGGTCGTGCCCTCCACGTTTTGGCTCTAAAAGCACAATTAGTCGTTTTGGTGAGGGCTTTCGTGATGGTCAGTACAGTTTGGTCAGTTTTTTGTTTGCTGTTCTTCTACTCACGGTGCCCCCCCCGTGACCAGCCATTTGTAAAAGTGGGGGCACGTGCCCCCAGTGCCCCATGGAGTCGGCGCCACTGATTAAACTGTTATTTCACGTTTACCATATTTTACGTAGCACTCACGTTCCTATATGTCATAGATGCTTTGAACGATTTTCTTGATGACGACAATGACGTAAATAATTTGGAAACCAGCGAGAACAGTTACCTCAGTATTGTGGTTAGACATGTCAAGTCCGTTTGATAATGATAACGTCGACGTTATGTTGCTAACTGTTACTTGCAGGTCTTCTTTGACGGTGTCGTCAACCTCGACATCACCAGCCGCTGTACAACCAAAACACGATTCCGTTCACAATTCGACTTCGACAGTGACTACATGCCTATAGCTCATTTCGGATAGGCGACATCTACAGCCAATCTCCGCTTGACAGATACTGACGAAAATAAGCATAAAATGTACCGAACAAAATACACAACTCAGTACAACTCAATTAGGCCGCATAAACTGGTTTTATTTCCGTTTGTATCTTGTATAAGTGGGTGCGTGTTTGTGTGCGTGTTCTACGTTTTACTGTATATGGGCCAAGCTGCCTGAAATAAATGAATAAAAAATAATAAATAATAAATAATACACCAAAACAGCTAACAATACCAAAAACAACCCTGATTCCGTCGCCTCTTACGACTATCGGTCAAGCAAACGAGCTTGGTTTACTTTATTCTACGTACATCTTCCGAGTCAACGACGGGGCCTTCGACAGAAAACCGTCTCGTCATAGATACCCGCTCTTTCGTGCGCATTATATAATACATCATCAACAGCATGCGTTCGTGTTGCAACATCAGTAAAGAAAAAGAATCCCAGTAAAAGCAGTTAACGACGGCAGATAAGCAGCAAACTGGAGACGCAGAAGAGAACAGATGCAACCGTGCGAACCGCCAACGAAGATGAATTCACTCAAGCGCAGCAGCGCAGAATAGAAGCCCAGCTGCTGCTGCAAGACGTCACGCTCCAACGGCCGCGTCAGCACACGTCGGCACACTGATGCTGCCAGACGCAAGCAGCCTGCCTATATCAGCATCTCGTGGGCAGCGCGCAAGCCAGCAGCCCGCCCCGGGTTTATCGACTTCCGACGGGCACTGCCATGGCAACCGGCGACAACAACCGGCCATTGTAGAGCTGCAGAGAAAAATCGATGTCTCCGGACGACATCCCGTCCTAGATGGCCGATCGATATCTCCCCGCTCCTGCCCACCCCCCATTTTTTTCAAATAACGCTGCAATCAACTAACGAATAGACGCGTTAAGATGTTACAGAACCACAACGTCGACCAACGCATTGTAGAGCTGAGCTTTATCAGGACCTGACAGTTGGAACTTGCTACCAGCATCGTGGCACAATCATTCCGTAACACCAGACAATTCCGCCGTAGCCTGCAAACATTACTGTGTTGTCAGGCCCACAGCAAACATCTGATCTAGCTCTCGTGACCGCAATGAGTCGCGAAAAACTAGCGCTGTAAACCTCTCGAAAAGAGCACGACTGAACCGATGTGCAGCAGTGGTAAGTCACCAGAGGAGATGTATCAAGCGTTACACAGCGGCAAGAGTCAAAAGTTTTCGTATTACAGATACAGAGATGCCAACTTTTGAAAATATAAATTCCTAATGATCGTACACGAGACTTTTTAAGTCCTCCACATCGGCAATTTCATAGAACAGTGTACGCTGCTAAATGCTGAATAATCAAGTTTAACAGGCATTTTACTGTTGTATTAACTGTCCCAACCAAATAGGCGTACTAGTGCTTATCTGTGATACATTCAAACAAAAACATAAAGAAAACAAGATGAGTTACTGGCTGACCAAAATCACACTACTAACATGCAAGAGCTTGGTACTATGCAGTTTTCTTCAGTCCTCAACAGTAAGAGCTAATGAAACCGTTATATTTGTGTTGATCAATCGCAAGCACAATGTACTTACATGGCAGATTTTTTAATTATGGACTGGTTAGGCGTAATGGCGCAGTGAGGGGTCAAAAAGCGAAATGATTACGACTAAATCCTAATGGTTGGCATCTCTGCAGATAGATCAGGAACGGAAATCCAGTGTCGACATAAACAGGGGAAGCGCTGAAATTGCGGAAGTGCAAAACTATTGCGAACACAGAATAATGTCCTAAAATCGATTGCTGAAAATAGATGCAATTAGTCGGTCGTCTCACATGCAGGCCTAATCTACAGCACTCGGCCAGATACTTACATTTAGGCGAATGAAATAATGTGGCACTGATTTCGTATTGAACGGGAGGTCCGATGGGGAGATGAGTAGTAAGATGGAGGCACATGCCACAGAGCAATCAAGAAAGCGTTCTGAATACTTGGCCACACGCTGTTGAAAAACAGCCGCTATGGCAGGCACAGCATGCATCAGTCCCATCAGCAGCAGCATTCAACGTTACGTGCAGAGCTCGGCGAGAAAGGAAAGGGAAAGGGAGGGGTGAGTGGGGGAAGCATGCTGTGCCGTGTCATCCAAGTGAATAATTCACACGACGGAAGGCAAGGACGGACGTCGTCTGGGTCGGCGGCTCAGTGATGCGAGACCGGTCCGCCGCCGCAGCTGCATGGCCTCGCCGCTCCCTGCATCCGGCTTCGATCGACCGAAGCGAAATAATTATGCGGCGCCTGCGGGGCGACGGAGCGGGCGCTGCTCTGCTGCAGCGGCGCAGATGCCGCCCGATCACCGAGAACCCTTTCACCGGCGGCGGCGGCGTGGCGGGGCAGCAGCGACGGCCGGCGGCGTCGTGCTCAATCGACCGCGACCACGCTGCCCTGCCCTTCGGCTCGCTTGCGGTATTGACCAGCGGCCGCGTCCCGACCCGACCCGACCCGACGCGGGGACCCGAGTTACCGCCTCCGAATACAGAGTGTGATTTACGCTGGCGGGAACGGAAACTGAAAAACTCCGCCGAAACGAAAACGAAACACCAGGAATATTATAAATCAGCGCATACAAGTAAAATTCAGCTGGTAACATAAAATAAGATCACACACTTGCACGGTAGTGCGAGAGTGTTTTAAAGGCGACGAAGCAAGTCAATGGAAAAGGCCAAAATTCGACCCCTCGCCACACCAAAACCCCTAAACCGATCTTCACCAAAATTGGCAGGCGTGATTAAGTCCTGGACGGCACCCGGCATGTAAAATTTTGTAGCGATTGGTTCAGGGGTTTCT
>Ga0056115_1001027_pt1 | contig 12772 bp, 4 predicted proteins | sample WorMetOlspDAHAB1_FD_77007 | JGI IMG/M metagenome (GOLD analysis project Ga0056115, IMG submission 77007) | Marine gutless worms symbiont microbial communities from Max Planck institute for Marine Microbiology, Germany - Olavius sp. DAHAB.1 ... | reverse complement strand
TTCCTAGTAGCTCTTATGGCATAGTGGTATGCTGCACGGGTACGCCTCATGGAATCAGCAACGGCCCCTGTCTTAGGTCGCCCGCAGTCCATCCACAGCCAGTGCCAGAATAGTGACTTCTCATGTAACGGTGCAACGTGCTCTGACCAGCCAGGCATGATTTTACTTTGCATTCTGTCACATGCATGCGGTATCGCTGTGTAAGCTGCAGATAAACACGCACCAATTAAATCGGTACTGTAACTATTTAACTGACCAAAATGTATTGCGTCTTGACACTTGAGATCGCTACACAAAATCGCCTCGACAGGTACAGTAATCGCTTCAAGATACTGAGACAATGTACCACGGTAATTTTCGAGATCAGTAGATTGCGCTTTGTATATTTTCTGCTAGCAACATGTAACCATGTATTTTCATGTTTAATGTAAGAAAAACAACATCACGATCAGATTCATTGTCTATATCGTGCAAACAACAGACATTCTCGACTACATTAAATAGACTGCCAAACAGGAGAAATGATCACGTGTATTAAACCGGTTCATATTGAAATAATACGTATAATCAACCGTATTTGTTGGATGTGTGACAGCAGGTTACAAACAGTTACTTTCACAAAAGTTTTGCAGAAGTGCTGTGTGAGTCCAAAATCTATTGAAGTCTACAATACAGTCACCACCAACAATGACGTGGCAGTGAAGATGATCATTGATAATGTTTTCAACAGTTGCTAGCTGATCAGTGAATATAGCAGTCAATATATCACTGCCTTCATAGGGCATATAAACGTTAATGAAGAAGAGCAAGTTAAACTTGTCAAGTTCCATACGAATGGCACATACACGCCTACTGTCAACAACAACCATTTTTTTACTGTGCAGTTAAGAAAAGAACGCCACAAAAATTGCACAGCTACCAAATAACCTGCCATAGAGAAAGTCACTATTATCAAAGCCAGACACACTTGCACAAAGAAAACCATTGTCAATATTACATAATTTCTGGAGCTGGGTCTCAGACAGCCAGTGCTCCTGTAGAAAAAATACTGACACACTCGACAAAAGTGATTTAATGTACAACCTTTTGTTGTCATTATAACTACGAGAGTTATATGTTTCAATTGGCTATGAGAACGAAATGCATTTTTATAAATAAATTCTGCCGGCTGCAATGGTTATGCCACCGGCCATTTCAGCAAAGTGTTAATGCCCATATGTCCATGCCCTTTACGATTAACTCAGTGCTTCTTTGATCTTATATGTGGCTTTCTTTTACGGAAAACTTTATACCCAAGTTGCGCTATTTGAGTTGATCAACTGATGTTTTCGCTATTGCTCTGTAATCTTCATACTTTCTATACTGATCCAATCCCATCCCTAAAAAGGCATATACTGCTGACGACAGATTGACTTTCGAAGAAGTCATACCGCATAGGCCTAGCGTAGTGAAAGCATTCGTTTATGTATTACAGTTGTTTGTGATATTGTGTTCTTTGTTCACTAGCCATTTTGGCAATAAGGCATGCATTAACTTTGACCTCTAAGACAGTAAACGATGAACAACTTGCATGCGAACATTCACATGCGACACACATATTTTTTTTACTTTTGTAACTTTCTACAGTGGTAATTAAAATATTATTCGTATATGCTGAGTTTCTGCAAAACCCGGTTGCAACTTGAGTAGTGTTTCGCCGCCCAGTATAACAGCAATTATCTGCGAGCGAATGAGCGAATGAGTCCCGCCCGACACATTTGGGTAATTTCCAGGACGAAAGTAGGCTCTACAGCGAGGAGCGATCCATTAGTAATATACTGCAGTGTCACGTAGAACAGATGCTCAATTCTCGATTTAGTCAGCATAGTTTGTTGAAGAAAACATGTCTTAGTGTCACGTTCCACGGTTTCTTCTTTGTTTCGAATTCGTGAGATACACTAAACTAAAACATCTTGCAAGTGAGCGATATGCTTTATATTTTTAAAAATATCTATACGCAGGCCGGCAAATGTTTTAATTACAAATGGCCGCTACATAAGTTTAAAATCGCGTACTACAGTAGTAGGCCAAATTATTAGTACCTTGGAAATAGGTCCAACTGATTCATAACGAATAGAGATCGTTGAGTGTGGATGTATAGATCCGGAGAACTGGAGCACAGGCGACGTTCGGCGATGGTTGAACTGGCTGCTGCGTCAGTACGACATGACGTCGTACGATGCAAGAGATGACGAGTGGACTCTGACGGGAGCTCAGCTGTGTCAACTGAGCGTCGCTGAGGTGCATGACAGATTCCCGCGCGATGCAGGATTCGTTCTCGCTGAACTCGAGCTCTGGAAGAACTTCGGACCTCTTGGTAACCGAGTCGCCCAACTAACAAATTGTAGTTCATAGTTTTGAATGACTTCTAAGTGCGCGGACGAAGAACAGCTGTGACAAATTAGTCTGGTCGTTGCCGAGCATCTAACTGGCCGATTGAATGGTTACTTTAGTTACGTATGTTCTTATTTGTTCAATTCTTCCATTTGCATCTACCACTTGTGGTGAAATATGGGACGTTGACGACGAAACCAAACTCTGTCGTCTCATCAAAATATAGACGTGGCTCGAGATGGGTCGGGTCTGGGAAATTATCTCATTTATTGCAAGCATGTTAACCGACATGTTTCGGTACCACTACCGCCACACAGAATGCACACAGTAAATTTTATACCGAGTCTTATATATGTGGCGTGATTTCAGTCAGTTGAGCATATAGGGCCTACTATGTTGCGAGGAACTTTGTGTAAAAAATAGGCAGATAGACGTGCAAATCTGAAAAAAAGTTTCGCTACAATTATTTTCATGCAGTGCATTGCTACTAGTAAATTCCACACACAACAGCTGGTAAATATGGTAAAGCTTACGACGTCACGCTACTAAAACACACTTTCCATACAAGATGGCGACTGAAACCATCGTAGATATAGAAAAACGTCATTGTCACCCCGCTGTGCATTTATGAGTTGCAAATTCTTTCCGCAGATTCATGCTCAGTGTCACTGTTGGTTTTTGCCATGGGCAAGTATCGAAACGTCACAAGAAATTGTTTAACATTCATTTTGCAGTTTTATCATGTTCTCTGGCTGTTCGTCTTCTGATAGTTTATGTTTGTCGCTGTTTACACTCGATGAGCACTTTCTTGTTTGTCATTTGTTATAGTGGCGACGTCCCTTCGCTATGACAACGGCAACTCTTCCCCGACCACGAACTGTTCCGGCGGCAACAACTACTTGCCACTGACTAGTGATATCAACTATCTCAACTTCACGCTGTTGGAGTCGGCAGCAGCAGTCGATCCATCTCTTACGTCATTCCATCTTGATGACGCCAACAACAACAGCGGCAGCAGCAGCGTCAACTTTCACGTCGACAGATTCTCCCACCTTCAGTCGCCGCAGAAACGAAGGTGCGCGCGTTAAGGCATCGCATATGTTCACTGTCGTTCAAAATGAAGTAGAATAACTGCTGTGAAAAAAATTATTAGCTTGAAGAAGATAAACTCGGGTAAATACGGTGCACTCGTTTTGCAAATTTTTATTAAGACAAAGGCACATAGTGTTGCTGATTTACGATTGAAAGGGTAGGGTTTCCAAGCTCGATTGGCTCCAAAAATTATCAGAAACGTCAAAATTGGCCACGGAATACATCGTCTTACACCCAAATAAAATACTTCGAAATCCTACAAACTTATGACCATGTGCCAAAGAGTAAGCAATTGAATCCATTCAGTAGCGAACTATCTATTGAGTTATCGGCGACTGCGGATACGTCAGCACTGTTATGGTGTAGATAATATAATAATAATAATATAATACGAAATTTATATAGCGCCATAATGCCGTTAGGCGGCTACAGAGGCGCTGATATAAACTTTAATATATTGAATAAGCTGCGAATTTGCAGAAACTATCAACTTCCTGGTTGATTCCATACGCTGCAGCCGCTGTAATTCGAAACAGTGTGTTATCACATATGTGTAACAAACTCTGCCCGATCTCAATACAGTAACATCACACCGGGCGGTTTTGTTTTTGATGCATTCGAATTCTAAACTAGTGTAGGCATAATCAGAGAAAAAATTTGCTCGTGCTTAAGAGCAGCACTGCAAATATAGCTCTCTTTTGCCAATACATGATTAAAAAACTGTTATTCTGTATTTATCAAACTATATTGGAAATATTTGTGTCAAATTTCGTTTCGAGAATGGGGCCCTCGTGCCTTGCACGTCCTGCATATGCCGTTGCGAATATTATCCAAAGCGCTGTATTGAAACCGCATACACAATAATGTTTATCATTCAAATCGGATAAAATTCGTCGCTTCGGCTAAATAAACCGAATGTAGCGTTAACATTCTTATAACCGCGCAAATACTGTACTGTAGGCCTATACTATTGTTGATGACATGTAGATTTCTGACGCAATCTCCGGACCCGGGACTATCATTGCCGACAGACAGTTGCACGCTGACGCGGCTTCAGAGCCAGCCAGTCTATCCGCATCGCCCTGCGCTGCCATGTTGGGACACTACATCACCAGTGATGTCATCTCCATGCCAACCGGGTGCTACGTTCATCAAACGCGAAGTGATGCAGTTGCCTAGCAACACGCTGGACGAGAATCGGTCATCAGACGACAGCTGGGCTTACGTGTCACCCGGAAATGTGTCCACCCTCAACTATTACACAACTGACGACCGTAAGTATAATGTCGCTCTTAGTTGCCACACATTGACACATAATATTACATTACGTTACAATACAATAAACTTTGGAGAGACATAATAAGAGATAAAATCGATATATAAAACAACGTTTAAGCACAATTAATTATAAAAGCTCCGGAAATAAATGTGACATTTATCAATGTTATTTACGTGATTCCATAATTCTGTCATAGCGTATAAAATAACGTAGCACTCAACCTCGAATGCGCATATGTTTGATTAGCAGGTCACAGTGGTCTAGTGCTAACACGCTTTCTTGAGGTGCAAGGTCCCAGGATCGAACCCGCGCCTCGGACAAGTTTCTGTGTTTTTCACGAAAATTTCTGTGATACGCAGCTTTGGGCACGAACTGAACACTTTCTGCCATGTCTAGGTCGACTCAGCCATCCAATTTCCGAGGGACGGTAAATGAGTAAGTGAATGTTCGGCCTATAGCAGCCTACTGGCGGATTCAAATGTCAAGTTTGCAGCTTGGCGTACGAGTTGGCGGCCACCTGGCGCTAACCGACTTTCACTCAGAAGACACAAAGTGAACTCTCGCATATGGCTTCGTGCCGTAGATGACAGCACTATAAATATCGTCCTGTGTATTATTATTATCACTATCATTATTATTATTGTGCTGTCAGCGTTTGCAAAACCTAACTTAATGTTGTCTCATTTAACTTACACTGTACATGTCTTATGTTAATTAAATCAGACAACTTTTATCATACAGTATCATTAGAATTGGGATTTTTGATCTATTATGTATTATAAATGATTACTATTGAGTAAATAATGAGACTGTCTGAGATAATAATACAGTGTATTCTTATTATTGTGCGATTTTAAGTAATTTGTCTAATGCTGGATTCGTTGTTAATGGCAAGTTAAGTAGTATATACGATTTTTCATTGTGATTATTCAGGTTGCTCTATCGCCAGCCAAAAACATCAACGCCACTAGTGAATAATCGATTACGATTTATGAATAACGTCAGCAATATTAAATTCGATTTCTGTAAAAATATTTGCATTCTGTACTATTAGCCATAGTATTGAGTACTCTCACGGAATAAAAATTTATAAGATACGTACAGTATCGGAAAGGACCAAACACGCCAACAATAATACACCAACGATAATAGAATGTGTACACACATACTACAGTTTTCGTATGTCTGTCGCTGCAGAGCATTACACAAGTAAGCTGAAGTGGGCGTCGCCCTCATCAGTGACGTCACACGTTACTGACTTCCGGTCCCCGACGTCACGTGGTCGCGGCGGCGGCGGTGGCAGCAAGAGAACCATCTGTTTGTGGCAGTTTCTGCGAGAGCTGCTGCTCAACCCGCATTTGCATCACAACTGGATACGCTGGATCGACAGAAAGGAAGGTGAGTGGCATTCAATTCGTTCACAGAGTTCATAACTGTAAGCTGAAACACTGAAAAATATTGTAATCCAGTAACAGTTATTATTTTTGACGCTTATCTATAATGTTGTTTCTTCTTCTTGTTTGCTGGCTTGAACCACTGTGAGTGCGTAGCGCCAAAATATATATCAGTCACTATGCTGCATTCAAGGAGAAGTTCTTGGAATTCAGTTCCTGCGGAATAGTTTTCAATCATGCTATACGACGACGCGCCAGTGGTCTCCTCCAATTGGGAGAAGCTGTGGAGATCTTTTTAGCATCTGCTGGCTTAACTTAGCTAGCTTATCAATTTGCCCAAACGGGGAGAGGCGGCGTTATTGGACTATGGCCGAAAGATGAGGTTGATTGGTTCACTTCATCATTCCGCACTGTGCTGCGTCAGTATTTAATACTCTGTCTTTTATGCTCCATGCTAAATTGTTAATTAATAACAACATCATTATAATAAAATCGTACAAATGGTTTTAACATACACGAATAAATACGACATATCCTTTATATCATATCCCTAGTCATGTCATGTTATGTGCCATCCAGGTGATAATATTCAGCGACACGATCGAACATTTGCCTCCATTGGTGCCTGTTGCTTGCTCGTCTCTTGTTATGTTGACATTCAGCCTAGTCCAGTCCCTCAATATCATTAACCCATTTTGACTCTACCTTTTCTCCTTGTGTCTGTCGTAAATATCTATAGTCAATGGCATACTCAAGACAGAGGTATAATTCGGGTCTCGGGAACAAAGCTAAGCATATTTGCAAACAACGCATTAAAATTTAGTATCACATGAACTGTTGCTACTTAGCGATTTCAATGATACGATTTTATGGCATTTTTGTACACACAGTAAACGCGCACTTTTTAAAACTGAAGATGCAATTATGCTCGAAACCATGTAAATTCCCTTTCTTTTGTGATATCTTTGTGGAAAGTGTTGGTGGCGGAAATGTTGGAAATTCGAACAGCAGGAAGTCGATATCGGAGTCTGAATTGCCAATCAAACTGCAGCACTAGCGCCAAAGCATTTTGAGCGACTCTGCAACTCGCGCATCCTGTATAGTGTTGCTGCTCGACCTCAGACTGCTGTTCTTGTCATGCGGCTGATTCAGACAGTCGCTGAAGACGTTTCTATTTGGACAGTGGGACACAGCGCATCACAAATCTGTGTTTAACCGCGCTGGATTTAAATGTGGTTACTTACTTGTTTGTTAAGTATGAGCCGGATCGCCGTTTGCGACTGTGTTTCAGGAATCTTCAAGATCGAAGACTCGGTGCGGGTGGCAAAGTTGTGGGGCGAGCGCAAGAACCGACCTCAGATGAACTACGATAAACTGTCGCGCTCCATACGCCAGTACTACAGGAAAGGCATCATCCGAAAAACCAACAACTCTAAACGACTAGTCTACCAGTTCTGTCCAGCCTATATGATGTGAAAACCGTCCAGTCTGTCACACTTTCGTCGCTTTACGACCTTTGTGTTGGGCATAGGCCTATACACTTTAAAAAAAGTATGTGACATTCTGACGTTGATACATGTTTACTGTTGTGCCTTTAACTGACTTTTGCATCTTTGGCATGAACATCTGCTCCGTTGTGTTTTGCTGTACAGGATGGCCAAAAATAAGACCATGCCGAATTATCAACAACTCGTAATAAATCGTATTAAAACCTGCCAATGAGATTATATGTTTTAGTAAAATTATAGTACCAATAAATTATAGTACCAAAGAAGCACTATACTATTATAACTTTGTATTAAATATTCTATGCGTGACCTAATTTGTGACTCTGTGAGACCTGCGAAGCTGCGATATGGGTCATGAAGTGTAATCGACGTCATCGCTCTCTTCTTGCAGCCGCCTCCAAAATGACCTATATTGTGTTGGGTGGGGCGTTAAACTCTACTCACTCACTCGCTCTCTTCTTGCAGGCCATGAAATCTACTCCTAGACCCCCTCCCTTTCGATAGGAATTCATGTATTTATTTCATTGATCGCCATTGTTTCTGTTACAATCAGTGATTTTTAGAGTGGCCTAAATAACCGAAATCACTACAAGGTCTACTAAAGTGCTATAGACGGAAAGATTGTTGTAGTAAAACGTTTTAAGTGACGCCTGACACACGCAACGTGGGGGCTGAGACGATGTGTTCCGGTAAAGAATTCCAGACCTGAGCGGCGGCGACCGGAAAAGCTTACGTTACTCGTATCGCAACTTCAAGCACAGTACTGATGACGTCACGAATTGGGTCACTCATAGAATATTAACCTCAACTTATAATATCATAGTAGTTTTTGCACTCAACACTCAAATTTGACTAAAAATATCTAACCTGTTTATTGATTCTTTGGCAGGGGCTTGCTTTTTGGGCCACCCTATACGCTCTCCTATAGTCGGCGATGTGTAATTTTGCGCGCATTATGCAATATTAATTTTGATACCAAACACTATACGAATATTAATATAGTTGTGCCTTCTACATTGTTTTTGTATAGTAGGCCTACGTATTTGTGAGAGCGTTGACAGTCTCTACGAACTGACTAACAAACATTGATTCTCTTTAATTGAGATTCAAGTGCCTGTTGATCGTTTCTTTTCGATTGTCTGTTGTTCGTCAGCTTCATGGCGATTTGTTGTATTTTGTAGCTTAGCTTCGCTGTTCACTATACCTAGTATACTGTTGATTGACAGTTTCAAAATAACTGATTCCGCAGCTATGCATAAACATGATAGAAAGCACTCAGAGAGTAGTAGTCTATAGTCAGGAATCTTCAGTATATAGCACGATATGTTTAGCCGGTGTTCAAGATTTTGTCCAGGGAGGGATATAGACTACAATATAAGAATGTTTTGGTAGGGAACTTCTATGTGTTGCCTTGTTGTCAGTTGCATAGTAGTCTCCACTGCGTACTGTTATGACGATATTCGATTTCAGAATTTCCCTCCATAACAGCATGCGAGTATCTAATGGCAACGTAAACATCAACCTATACCAACGTCCCCAAAAGATGACGGCATGCATAATCTAATACATATTAAATTTTGTACTCTGCTTTGTTTATCTCTTTCTCTAGCACAGCGGTGAAAAACAATAAAATAGCCGACACACATAATAGGCCAACAGTCAAACTGTGTCATTCCACGTTTCACATTTCATGTAACAGGAGCTGTCACAAACCTACTGACGGTTAAATTCAGGTCTGAAAATGAACAAAAGCACATACCTACATAAAACATGTCAAAATTAATCATTAAAAGTTACTTCCGACATTCCTAGACTGAATCGTGCAAAATCTTAAGAAATTGCAGTTGGAACTGAAAACAAATTTCGAACTTTGTAAAAAAAACTTTGAGAATCTAAAGACGAACTTGGCATTAATAATGGCGGACTCGGTTGTGTCCAGAGTTTTAATGGAAAATACACAAGATAGACCTTCAACAACTGACAATCGTCTCCCCTTATTCCACAGTCGTTGCTGGGAATGATGCTATACAGACATGGCAAGCAAGGCACTCCTACGTGTGACACTCGTTACGTCTGTTGTGACCTACAATGCGACATGTCGTGAATCACGCTGTCCGCTAGTACACCGATTGAGGCGCTGATACACATGATAGCCTATAGGCCCATGCCATTATGGTTGCTGTAGATTTATGTGTGTAGTACTTCGCGCACGACGTTCGATAAGCGGTCAAAAAATCACTGCATAAGAGTCCCGCCGTTCCATTATCAAGGTGCAAGGTTTTGTTAGTCACAATGTTACACCGAAGCCATCACTCGTGCTGGAATTTCAGACAGAGGCAAAATTAAAGTCATCACAAATCGACGAGACGACACGCATCTTTAGTCGCGTTCGTCAGTAACACTCATATACCCAAGCTTAACTAGTATTCCGTATTAATTGCGGTCTCTCCGCGCCAGCTTGCTGAAGCTGCGGCGGTCAACACGTGGTACAACTCGCAACATGTGCGTGCAACAACTTGAAGAGGACATCGGACTTCCGGCAGATCAGTTGAGGGACTTGACGGCAACGCCTGAGGAGTGAACAGCTCTTCAGCCGTCAGCTAATTCTGGAGGACGATGACGAGACCAGCACATACACGTGACTTTATCGACTAGTCAAGAAGATAACCGTATGTCTGACGTCACATTGACCAAGCAGACGTCACACACTCAATTGCTTTCTTTGTTTGTCTATTATGCAATCAATAAGTGTAATTATTAATAACCACAATGAGTGCAGTGTACATAAACGTATACAAGGACAGGCAAAAATTAAAACAATACTGAAAACAGGAATACAAATACAAAATAAAAACGCAGAATAAATTAATATGCGGCCGCAGCAACTGATAGTGGCCAATGAGACTTTTCGTGGCTAAAGAGTATGCGTACGATCATATTTAATACGCCTACGTACTGTAATCGTTAATCGTATGTCGTAATTGTGAACACTGCTTTACGTCGACGCTGATTCGCAGCCAGCATGTGTGTCGCTGTTTGGAACGTCACTCACAGCCACAGAGCGAGTGGGTACAGCTACCGAATGAACCTATCCTGCATTAGTGTGAGAGCCGAACGGTCCGAACAAACTTCTTCCATCGTTTTTCCGATTATTCGAGTTTTCGCTTTAACCAGTTGCTTTAACATGGAAAGGCAAGTAACAGAAATCTGTCAGATTAGCTTCCACGTTCAGACACGACAGAAGCAAGAACGCACTATAGACTAAAGGGGGGCTATATGGTTCCCCCTCCGTGACTGCGGCCTGTCGCTCAAAGCAATGTGAAGGTGAATAGTGTATACCGTTTATTTATGAGCTTACGGGCGCGGTTACGGTCGGCTGATTGTGCCATGTCGTGCAAAGCGCGTCTTGACACGGAGAGCAAACATGGCTGAGCTCACTCGCTAGTTTGTACGCAATGTCGATTTTCGTAACAGTGTTTTGATCGAAATGACGCTGAGTGTCGACAATATTAACATCGACGAGTTAATAAGCGCAGGTCTAGTTAACAATGTTCAGAATGTCTCGCTTATTTTCTGGCCTATCTGTCAACACTGTCGGTTTTTCTCACTCGAATAGAAGTCGCCTGTTTCTGATAAGGCTGAAGGCTGGTGACTGTACACATGGTAATAAAGGACGTAACTAAGCTTTCAGTATAACAAGACTTATTGACTGTAAAAATACGACTGTATAAACACACAAAGTTGACACTTTGAGTGATAGTCTGCAGAATAACATTAATAGAATAGAGGAAAACTTGGATTTTCAGTAGGCTTTTGACTCAGATAGCGTTTTATACGATGAGAAAAAACAAGTTAAACTGATGTTAATGCGTCGTATGTGTACGCGCAGCAGTGATAGAAGCAGATGGCAGCATTGACATCGACCAGCTTGATCGGTTTATCAACTCGACTTCACAGCATACGTATGTAAACATATACATGTTGTTTTTTTCAATGTATATGTAACTAATCGCATAACGTTTAATGAAAAAGACCCCATATCGTGTCAGTCGAACTACGAGGGCAATAGTACATGTTCCCATAATTTTGCACCCGTAGTCTGACTTATTGTGAGCCAAGTGGTGTGACTTGGTGCATGAACATCGATAACTTGAGAGTTTGAGCCAAACGGTTTCACTCTATACTTAAATCAGTCATCCACGTATACGTGACACTTTAACTGTACAAGTAACTGTTATTTCCAGTAATTTGACTACAGGGTGGCCCGAAAAAGTAAGCCACTGTCGAATGATCAAAAATCAAAAAATCGTATTAAATCGTATTAAATCCTGTCAATAAGATTAGATTTATTCGTCAAATTTAAGTATGGATCAAGCACTATAATATCATTTGTTGGTATTAGCGATATGCGTCAAATACGGCAAATGATGTCAGCGCTTCCTCTGGCATCAGCTCGATTTAGCAAGCTGTGAATTCTATGTTTAAACGATATTTTATATGGAAATTTATGTAAAAAATATCTTTTATTTCCATATTTTCTCTCTTTTTTCTGGTTTTCAAACATGATTTTATTAGATGCGTTGCTTTTATCCGTATGGAAGCTTTAAACACAGCAAGTGATGACGTCACTAATTAGATCACGCATAGAGTATTTAATACGGACATATCATATTCTTTGCTCATTTTTCAGTCGAAATTGATGAAAAATCTAGCCTTAGTGGCGGGTTTTAATACGATTTAATGATGAGTCGTGATGGTGGCTAACTTTTTTTGGGGCCATCTTGTATATGTATATAATCCAGCCGTAGATCGCAATGTCACAACCTTTCATTTCGTTTCTGTTCGTTATAAGCGTTGTGTCTGGCATAGACAACAAAGGGTATTGGAAAACTGCTCACACACGGCGAGGCGAAACGTCGCCAAGCAGTCTAATTCGGTAGTAGACCTACTATAGCGGAAAAACGGTGATGCTCTCAAGCACGGAAGGTAACTGTAGGTCTGGCGGCCCACTGGCCATACATCACAGAGTTTGTGGTTTATACCACACGGGCTCTGTAGCCGCCTAACGGCATTATGGCGCTATATAAATTTCGTATAATAATAATAATAATAATTATTATTATTAT
>Ga0056115_1001026_pt1 | contig 12778 bp, 13 predicted proteins | sample WorMetOlspDAHAB1_FD_77007 | JGI IMG/M metagenome (GOLD analysis project Ga0056115, IMG submission 77007) | Marine gutless worms symbiont microbial communities from Max Planck institute for Marine Microbiology, Germany - Olavius sp. DAHAB.1 ... | reverse complement strand
GCCGCCGCGCCGGTCGCCGCCGCCGCCAGAGCTGCTGCCGCGGTCAGGCCCGTGAATATCCGTTTCATGTCCCAATTGCCTCCCAGTTTTGTCTTCGAACCCGTGGCCGGGCCCGCGTTCGTTAACCAAATCAGGTTGTTATCCGCGCACCGTTTGGGTAGCGCCGGCCTTAGGCACTTTCCTCTCGCGCCCACGGGGCGATGTCAAGCCGCGTTCCGGCCCGGAAGGATCTGCATGCGCAACAATTCCAGATTGCGCGCGCGGCGCATCTCTACGACAATCCGCGACGAATGCCACAGGAGGCATATCAGGGGAGGAGACAATGAAACGTCTGTTCAGCGCCGTCATCGGCGCCGCCGTTCTTGCTTTGACCGTCTTTGCCGCGCCGGCAAGCGCGGACAGTCACGGCAAAAAGCTTACCATCGCCCTGATTCCGGGGCTGACCACCGATGCGTTCTACATCACCATGCGCAAGGGCGCGCAGCACGCCGCCGATTCCTTGGGCGTGGAGTTGTTGTTCCAGGGCGCTCCGGAATTCAACGCGACGCTGCAGGTGCCCGTCCTGAATGCGGTGATCGCGCGTCAGCCGGACGCGATTCTGATTGCGCCGACCGACAAGCAGCAGCTTATCGCGCCGCTGAAGGCAGCGCATGACGCGGGCATCCTGGTGATCACCGTCGACACCTTCATCGACGACGGCAACTACCAGACCGGCACCGGCCCGGGCGACTTCCCGATGTCCTACATCGCGTCCGACAACGTCCTGGGCGGCATCATGGCCGGCCGGGCGCTGGCCCGCTCGATCGGCGAGGAGGGCAAGGTCTACGTCTCCAACGTCAAGCCCGGGATCTCCACCACCGACCAGCGCGAAGAAGGCTTCAAGCTGGCGATGCGGAACTATCCGAACATCACGGTCCTGGAGACCCAGTTCAACGACGACGACGCCAACAAGGCCTCGGCCCAGTTGCAGGCGGTCCTGGCCCGCAACCCGGACCTGAAGGGCGTGTTCGGCGCCAACCTGTTCTCCGCCATCGGTGCGGCCGACGGCGTCAAATCCGTTGGCAAGTCCGGCGTGGTCAAGGTCGTCGCCTTCGATGCGCCCGGACGAATCGTCGACGACATCAAGTCGGGCCTGATCGACATGGCCATCGCCCAGCATCCAGCCGAAATCGGCTACTACGGCGTGATGACTGCCTACGCGCTTCTGACCGGCCAGTCGGCGCCGGTCGCGATCGGCACCGGCTTCACGGTGATGGACTCGTCGAACATCAACGATCCGGACATCAAAAAGTACGTCTATTCCGACTGATCGTCGGGGCATGACTCACTGCCGGGACGGCGGCCTTTCGGGCGCGCCGTCCCGGTCCCGCCATTCACGCGCCGCCGCTCTGCGGCGCGGTTTCTGACGAGTACCCGGAGAGGCGCGTGGCCGCAGAACTGAGCCTGGAAGAGGTCGAAGAGAAGGCCAGCGCCTGGCTGCGGTTTCTGGGCGTGGCCTGGCCCTGGCTGTTCCTGGCCCTGTTGCTGATCTTCTTCGAGACCTGGGCGCAGGCGGCCTACGATATCTCGTTCCTGCTCAACCCGTTCAACGTGCAGAGCATCGCCCTGTTCGCCGCCGCGCCCTTGCTGTTGGGGCTGGGGCAGACCTTCGTGATCATTTCAGGCGGGATCGACCTGTCGGTGGGTTTCGTCATGGGACTGGCCGCGGTGATCATGGCGCGGGTGATGCAGCAGTTCGACCCTGGCCTGGCCGGGCTTGCGCTGGCTGTCGGGTTGTTCTGCGCTTTTGTGATTTCGATGGCGCCCGGCCTGATCAACGGCTGGCTGATCGCGCATCTGCGGGTGCCTGCCTTCATTGGCACGCTGGGCATGTATGGCGTTGCCCGCGGCACCGGGTTCCTGGCTGCCGACGGAACGACCGTGCCGGTCAACAACGACTGGCTGTTCTGGATGGGTAGCGGCAAGGTCTTCGGCGTCCCGATTCCGGTGTTGATCACCATCGTCCTGGTTCTGATCATGCATTATGTGCTGTCCGAAACCCGGTTCGGCCGGTTCACCTATGCGATCGGCGGCAACCGGGAGGCGTCCATTCGCGCGGGCATCAACGTGCGCCGCCATACCATGATGATCTATCTGATTGCGGCTGGCTGCGCCGGCGTTGCCGGCATGATCTACACCGCGCGTTTTTCCGCAGGCGCCGCCCAGGCGGGCGAACCGCTGCTGTTGGATTCCATCGCCGCGGTCGTGATTGGCGGCGCCAGCCTGTTCGGCGGGTCGGGCACCATCATCGGCACCGTGATCGGCGCCTTGATCATCGCTGTGATCCAGTACGGCCTGGTCTTCATCAATGTGGAGCCGTTCTGGCAGTTCGTCGCTGTCGGCGTGGTGATCATCGTGTCGGTTCTGATCGACCAGAGCCGGCGGCGCCTGCCGGGCGGAGGGGGCAAGGAATGAACGATCCGATCCTTTCCGGCCGCGGCCTCACCAAGCGGTTCGGCGGTGTCCTGGCGCTGGACAATGTCTCGTTCGACCTGTGGCCCGGCGAGGTGCTGGCGCTGGCCGGCGACAACGGCGCCGGCAAATCGACGCTGATCAAGATCGTCTCCGGCGTCTATCCGCCCGACGGCGGCACCCTGAATTACAAGGGCAAGGAGGTGCGGTTCGCGAACCCCAGCGCGGCTCGGGACATGGGGATCGAGACGATCTATCAGGACCTGGCGCTGGCCGACAATCTGGACATCAGCGCCAACGTGTTCCTTGGCCGCGAGCGGATCTTCAAACGGTTCGGCCTGCTGCCGGCGCTGGATCGCAAGAGCATGGAAAAGGACGCCCACGACGTTCTCGGCGTTCTCGACATCGATATCGACAAGAACAAGCTGAAACAGCCCGCCGGCGCGCTGTCGGGCGGACAGCGCCAGGCGGTGGCGATCGGCCGGGCGATCTTCTGGAACGCCGAACTCTTGATCATGGACGAGCCCACGGCGGCGCTGGGCGTGCCCGAGCAGCGAAAGGTGATCGAACTGATCAACCGGCTGAAGGAACGCAACGTCGCCATCATTTTCATCTCGCACAACCTGACGGACATCTTCGCGGTTGCCGACCGGATCCTGGTGCTCAGGCGGGGGATCGCGGCGGGCGAACGGCGCGCGGTGGAGACCGATGGCGACGAGGTCATCAGGCTGATGATCGGCGGGTAGAAGGCGATGGCGGAACGCCCCGTCCTGATGGGCCTGGACCTGGGCACATCCAGTATTCGGGCACTGGCCTTCGACGAAAGCGGAAGCACGCTGGCCGAGGGCAGCGTCCCGACGCCCGTTCGCAAGACCGGCGAAGATTACGCGCACTACGAACCGGACGAGACCTGGCAGGCCGTGGTCCAGGCGATCCGGTCCGCATTGGCGGGCCTTGCGCCGGGCGACCGGGTCGCGGGCATCGCCGCGGCCAGCATCGGCGAGTCGGCAGTGCCGGTCGATGCCGACGGCCGGCCGACCCATCCGGCGATTGCCTGGTTCGACAAGCGGACGGAACCTCAGTGCCGCGCCCTGGCCGAAATGATCGGCGGACAAGAGATGGCGGCAATCACGGGTCTTTCGGTCGAGCCGATCTTCGGCATCTTCAAGATGAAATGGATCCAGGAGAACGCGCCGGACGCCTACGACCGCGCCCGGACCTGGCTGAACATGGCCGACTATGCCGCGTACCGCCTGTGCGGCGTCGTCGCCACCGACTACAGCCTGGCCTCCAGGACCTATGCATTGGATCTTGCCAGGCTTGAATGGTCCGAAGCCATGATCGAGGCGGCCGGTGTGGATGCGAACCTGTTCCCGCCGTTACGCCCCAGCGGTGCTGCACTGGGAACCGTGACCGCCGAGGCTGCTGCATTGACGGGCCTGCCGGAAACCTGCGTCGTGGCAGCGGGCGGCCACGATCACATCTGCGGTTCTCTCGCCGCCGGCGCCTTTCACGAGGGCGTCACGCTCAACTCCATGGGCTCGGCGGAAAACGTGCTCAACGTTCTGGAAGCGTGTCCCCGGGACTTCGACGCCACTGCCCTGGGGTTCGACCACGGCGTCCTCGTGACCGAAGCCGCGCATTACTTCCGGCTTGCCGGCTGCCGGACCTCGGGCGTCTCGGTGCAGTGGGGAACGGAATTGTTCGGCGTAACCGGCCCTGACGAACTCGCGCGTCTGGCGGCCCAGGCGCCGCCGGGCAGCAGCGGTGTGCGGTATTTGCCGCACCTGCGATTTGCGACGCCGCCATGCGTTACCAAGCCGGCGACGGGCGTCTTCTGGGGGCTCAGTCCGGACGTCACCAAGGCGGATATGTGCCGCGCCATCCTCGAAGGGCTGGCCTTCGACACGCAACGCCTGATCGACGCCATGGCGGACCTGCCTGGCGGCAGCAGGCCGACGGAAATCCGCGCGATCGGCGGCAGCATCCGCAACGACCTCCTGATGACAATGAAGGCGGCGGTGGCACCGTGCCCGACCGTAGTCGTTTCCCAGCCTGAAGCGGTCAGCCAGGGGGCGGCAATCCTGGCGGGCGTTGCAGCGGGTCTGTACCGGGACGCCGAATCGGGCGTCGAGGCCATGAGCGTCGAGGGCCGCGAGGTGCCGCGCGATCCCGCCTTGGCGGAGATCTACGGACGGCTTTACCGGGATGAGGTTCTCGAACAGTACGACCGTGCAATGGCGCTGTCGCGGGACTTTTCATGAGAGCCCGGAGCCGCCGGAAACGGGCGACAGGCCTCGACAGGCGCAGTTCGGCGCTATATGAACCATCGTCCTGACGAAGCGTCCAGTATGACCGAAGACGAGGGAGAAATGCCGCATATTCTGGTGGTCGACCACGACGGCAAAGAACACAAGATCGAAGCCACCGACGGCTGGCAGGTCATGGAGATCATCCGCGAGGCGGATCTGCCGATCAAAGCGGATTGCGGCGGTTGCTGTTCCTGCGCCACCTGCCACGTTTACGTGGACGAGGCCTGGCTGCCGAAGCTGAAGGACCAGGAGGAAGAAGAAATCGACATGCTGGATGCGTCGATGATCGTCCAGGATAATTCGCGGCTGTCCTGCCAGATCGAGTTCAGCCCGGCGCTGGACGGCCTCAAGGTCACGCTGACCGAAGACACCAAGTAGCCCACCCTGAGGAGGCGGCAAAGGCGCCTTCACGAAGGGTCTGGCTGCCACGTTCACACTGTAAGATGCGCGCCAGTCTCAGTCGATGTTCGACTTGGATTGATCCCGCACTAAGGCCCCTCCAAGGCAGGCACCGAAAGCAGGTATTCCGCCATGGCGGCCCGGTCCTCGCCGGTCAGCTTGCTGGTGGTGTTCTCCACCACTTCCTCCATAGCCCCGCCGGTGAAGTCGCCGTCGGGCAGGAACCCGGTCTCCAGGAAGTAGGTCATGTCGATCGAAGCCCAGTCGCCCAGCCCGGTCTTTTCGTCCGGCGTGATGTTGGGGACCTTCTTGCCGTCCGGTCCCTCCAGGGCGCCGGCCAGAAAGCGGGCGTTGTCCATGACGCCGAACATGTCCCGCGCGGTATGACATTCCCCGCAATGACCAAGGTGACGGACCAGGTAGGCGCCCCGGTTCCATGCATCGCTGTTCGCGGGATCGGTCTGGAACGTGGCCGGTTCGAAGAACAGCCATTGCCAGGCCAGCGCCGGCCAGCGGGTGGTGAACGGAAACGACACCTCATGCGGCTTATTGGGCTGCGCCACCGGATCAACCGATTGCAGGTAAGCCCAGAGATCCTTCAAATCGCCGTCCGTCATGCCCGTGAAGGAGGTGAACGGAAAGACGGGGTAGTAGGCGCTTCCGTCCGGTGCACGGCCTTCGCGCATGGCGCGAACGAAATCGTCCTCGCTCCACCCGCCAAGCCCGTGTTCGGGGTCGGGCGTGATGTTCGGGCTGACGAAGGTCCCGAAAGGGGTCTTCAGTGGGTGTCCGCCGGCCATGGGCACGCCGTCCTTGGGCGCCGTGTGGCATCCCAGGCAACCGGCGGCGGCAAACAGATAGGCGCCGCGCGCCACTGCATCGTCGTCCGCGGCTTGAGCGGCGTGTGCAGGCAACACGGTCGCGGCGGCCCAGAGGTAAACGGCCGCCGCGACAAACCTACTGCATCCCGTCACTTCTTGACGCGGAAAGGTTTATGGCACCCGCCGCAGGTCTTACCCAGGTTCTGGAATTCGGCCATCGTCGCCTTCATGTCCCCGCCCTGGGCCACTTCGGCAAGCTTGGCGCTTTGATCCCTGAAGGCCGCCACCGCAGCCTGGAATTCGTCGGGCTTGCTCCAGATCTCGTTCAAGGCGCGAGTCTCCGCATAATCGTCCGGCCCGGTGCCTTCGGGAAACAGGGCGGCGGTGATCGCGCCCATCTCGGCCAACGAGGCTGCGTGGTGTTTCACATGGTCGCCGAATTCGACCTGGCCCTTGGCCACGGCGGCAATTGCGCCGGTATGCGCGCCGACGGCTTTCATGACGGTCTGGCGGTATTTGACCAGCGCCTCGGCATGGCCGTCCGCCAGGGCGGTGGACAAGTTTCCGGCGATCAGAAGTCCGGCCAGCAGCAAAGTCAGACGTTTCATAAGAGCCTCCCTTGAATGATCCATGGTCCCCTCGACGGCGAGTCATCTAAACCGTCGCCCCTGCCAGACAACTAAATCACGGAGATTATTCCCCTTGAAGCCCTACCACCGCCGATCACACCGATTTGAGCGTGCCATGCGAGCGCCTTGGTCTTGCCGCCAATGCTGTTCTAGACTGCCGTCAAACCAAGGCCCTTAAGGGCAGCACTGATGAGACTCTCAGGGAGAATACAATGGCAAACCGGGTCACCCGCATCGCAACTGGTTGTGCAGGCGCCGTCCTGGCATTTTGCCTGGCCGCGGCGCCGGTGGCGGCAACGGAGCTTAAACTGGCTCATTTCATGTCGCCCAAGCATCCGATGGACTCGAAGGTCATGCGTCCGATGGCCGAGGAGCTTGCCAACGCAAGCAACGGCAAACTGACGATCCGGATCTACCCCGCGGGCGAATTGGGCAAGGGGCCGGTTCAGCAGTACAAGCGCGCCGTCGACGGCGTCGCCGACCTGGTGTTCGGCATCCCGGGCTATACCTCGACCCAGTTCCCGAAGACCTTGCTGATTGCGCTTCCGGGCGTGACCGAGGGACCGGAAGACGCGACCCGTAAGATGTGGAACGTCTACGACAAACACCTCGCCGACGAGTTCGCCCGGGTCAAGATGCTGGGCCTTTGGGCCAACGGCCTTGCAGTTCTGATTACCAGGGACAAGCCGGTCCGCAGCATTGCCGATGTGAAAGGCATGAAGATCCGCGCGCCTGACGCCGTCGGCGCCAGGGCGATCGCCGCCTGGGGCGGCACGCCCGTCAACATGCCGGTCAGCAAGATATACAACGCCCTGAACACCGGCGTGGTCGACGGCATCATGATCGGGGCCAGCGGCATCCGCTCGTTCAAGCTTCACGAGATCGGCAATTATTTCACGACCGGCCTGCCGTCCACCGTTGCGGCTTTCTATCTGATCGCCAACAAGAACAGCTGGGAAAAGCTGACGCCGGAGGAACAGGCCGCGATCGAGGGGCTGACCGGTTTCGAGTTCAGCCTGAAAGCGGCCCGGGTCTACGGTGCGGCCGCCCAAGGCGGGCTCAAGGCGGCCAAGGACGCAGGCCGAGAGATCATCGAGCTGTCGCCCCAGGCCTATGCTGAGTTCAACGCGGCGAACCAGAAGGTCCTCTACGGTGTTTCGGAAGAGCTGAAGGAAAAGGGGATCGACGCGGATGCCATCCTCGGCGCCATGAACAGGGGCGGCAAGTAACGGGGCATGGCGAGGGAAGGCGAGGGCCGGCGACCCCTGACACGGATAGTCGACGGGGTCCTGCGCGGTTTGGCGCTGCTCAGCGGCGTCTTCCTTCTGGGGATGACCGGATTGACGGTCGTCGACGTCACTCTGCGCTATGTGTTCAATGCGCCCTTGTTCGGGGGCCAGGATATCGCCGAACTTGCCCTGCTGTCGGTCGTGGCCTTGGGGGTCGCCTATTGCGGCCGGTCCGGCGGCCATGTCGCCGTGGACCTCATCGGCGGCGTTCTGTCGGACCGGGTGTCGCGGGTTCTCGCCGTTGTCGTCCGGCTGCTGTCCGCCGGCATCCTGTCGGTGATCGTCTGGCGCTGCTACGTCAACGGCCTGGATGCTGCGGACTACGGTGAGGCCTCGAACCTCCTCAACATCCCGTTCCTGCCGGCCTATTTCGCCCTGTCGGCCGGCTTTGCGGTTTATGTAGCAGTTCTGGTTCTGGAGGCGTTTTCATTGATCGGGCCGCCCGGCCCGAACGGGCCGCGCTGACCATGGGGCCAACGGAAACCGGCATTATCGGCATCCTGTGCCTGTTCATACTGCTGGCGATCCGCGTGCCGGTCGCGATCGCCATGATCGTGGTGGGTTTCGTCGGCACCGGCCTGTTGAACAACTGGTCCGCCGCCATGTCGACGCTGAGCGGCGAGACCTTCGAAATCGCGCGCTTTTACGAACTGAGCGTCATACCCCTGTTCGTCCTGATGGGAAATCTCGCCGCGGTCTCGGGCATGAGCCGTGACCTTTACGACGCCGCCTACGCCTGGGTCGGCAACTGGCGCGGCGGGCTTGCCTCCTCCACGATCGTGGGCTGCGCGGGGTTCGCCGCCCTCAGCGGTTCATCGATCGCCTCGGCCGTGACCATGGGGCGGGTGTCGCTGCCGGAGATGCGGCGCTACAAGTACGACGACAAGCTTGCCACGGGCTGCATCGCCGCCGGCGGGACCCTCGGCATCCTGATCCCGCCGTCGACCGGGTTCGTGATCTACGCGATCCTGACCGAGGAATCCATCGGCCGGTTGTTCATGGCAGGCGTCCTGCCGGGAATTCTACTGACCAGTCTGTTCATGCTGACCATATACCTGCTGACGCGGCTGGAACCCGCCGTCGGCCCGGCCGGACCCGCCACGGACCTGCACGAGAAGCTGTCCAGCCTGAGGCGGGCGGGCGCCATCGTCGCGATCGTGCTGGTCACGATCGGCGGTATCTACGGCGGCGTCTTCACACCGGTCGAGGCGGCCGGGGTGGGGGCCTTTCTGGCGCTGATCGTCGCCCTGATGCGCCGGTCGCTGAGCTGGGCCGGGCTGGAAAGGGTGCTGCTGCAGACCGTCCGCACCACGGCGATGTCCTTCATGATCCTGATCGGGGCGCACATCTTTTCGCCTTTCCTGGCGCTGACCCATATCCCGGGCGACCTGGCGGAACTGCTGATCGGTCTGGATATCGGGCCGTTCGGCATCCTGGCGATTATCTTGGTGGCATACGTCATCATGGGGACCTTCCTGGAAGGGTTCGCCATGCTGGTCCTGACCCTGCCGATCGTCTTTCCGCTGATCGTCCAGCTTGGCTTCGACCCGATCTGGTTCGGCGTGGTGATGGTGATCGTCCTGGAGATGGGCCTGATCAGCCCACCGGTCGGCGTGAATGTTTTCGTGGTCAAGGGGATCGCGGCCGACGTTCCGATGGGGCGCATATTTGCCGGCATTTTGCCTTTCTGGCTGGCCATGGGGGTCTGTCTGGCGGTGCTCATCCTGTTCCCGCAAATCGCCCTGTTTCTGCCGAACAGCATGTTTAACTAAGCGATTGCCCCATCGCTCGATCCGTTTTTTCCTAAATAGATCATCGAATTAGGATTGCTTCTTAACCGATAGTTGTAGCGCGGGACTTGGCCTCCGCCTAGACTCCGGCGACGTCCCATCGTTGGGGGGTGGTCCCATGGTCGCAGGTGTTCGGTGCCCGCGCGGCGCACGGGTGTTGTCCAGGTTGGCGCTTTCGGTTATGGCGCCGGCACTGTTGGCGGCATGCCTGACGCCTGCCTATATCAACCGCGGCGACGGGCGCGATTTGGAAGAGCCAAAAGGCGATATCGGCGCCATCCTGATGGACCCGGTAACCTACGCGGTGCGTGAGGCGTTCTTCGAAGAGCCGCCGCACTGCATTGCGGTGATGCCGTTCGGTTCCGTCTGGGATGGTGACGCGAATGCGCCTGCGTTTTCGGACGCGCAGGTCGAACTTGTGCGCCGGGCCTTTTACGCCAGTCTCGCGCCGTCCGATCGCCTGGACGTCGAGCTGGAACAGGTCGACGAGGTTCTGGCAAATCAGCACCGACGAAATGGGAACCGATACCGCCGCGCATCGCTGCTGCTTGGCTGCGACAGCTATCTGGTCGGCCAGGTGACCGCCTACAAGAACGGGTTTTACGGCGTCTATTCGCGCGTCGAGGTGGGCGCGCGGGTCAAGGTCGTGCGCACCCGCGACGGTGTCGACCTTTGGCAGGCGAGCCACGTCGCGGAGAGCCATGGCGGCGGTCTGATCCTGTCGCCGTTCAGCGTGGTGACCGAGATCTTCGACGCCTCCAGTAACGTCCGCGACGAACAGATCCATCGGGTCACGGCGGATCTGGCGCGGCGGCTGGTTGCAACCATTCCCGGGTTCGACGGCACGCCGTCGCCTCACTTGCGGACCGCCAACGGGCCATCGCGGGCGGTGCCCGGCCAGGCGTCGGCCCCGCCCGATCGACGGCTGGTATCGCCCGAAACCAGGGAAGTGACCGTGAAGCGTCTCAATGTCCGGACCGGCCCCGGCAGGGACTATCCGGTCATGCAGCAGATGAGCCGCGGCGCCAAGCTGCAGGCGATCAGCGATCCGCTGGTGGACGGTTGGACCCAGGTGCGCCTGGACAACGGCCGGATCGGCTATGTGGCCAGCCCCTATCTAAGCGGGAATCGCGAACCCGGCCGTCCGGCATCTGCGTCTTCCGCGGTTCCGCGTGCGGTCCCGGTGGCTCCGGTGATTACCGAAGCGACCAAGCAGCCGCCCGCAGCGGAGGAGCCCAAGACGCAGAGCGATGCGGGCATGGGGACGTTGTTCTGAGCCGGCGATCGCGGCCAGGGATCGGCGTGGTGCGCATTAATCGTAGCCCGGCGCCGCCCGTCCCAGTCCGCCGTGCAAGTCGAGACACCGTTCGAACCAGTCGCGCACCGGGTCGTCATCTTCCAGAAGCCGGAAGGGGCTGAGGGTGCGCGCCCATTGCAGGGTGCCGAAGACCAGATAGTCGGCATAGAGCGGCGCGGCGCCGCCGAGAAAATCGTGCGCATGCAGGGTGAGGCGCAACGGATCGAGCGCCGACCGGAACGCGGGCAGGGCCTCCTCGCGGCCTTCCTGCATGTCCTCCAGCGACCGTCCGAACCGCTTCTCGCGGGTTTCGCGAAAGTAGTCCCTGTCGGCGGGATCCAGGTGTTCGTATATGTCGTGCACGATCAGTCCGATCAGCGCGGGGTGCAGACGGCTCGCCGCCCAGCTTTGAACGAACAGGGTCATTGCAACCTGGCCGCCGAACAGGCTCGGCCGGTCGGGGTAGGTCTGTTCCAGGTAGTTGGCGATCGCCCAGCTGTCCGCGACGGTGTCGTCGCCGTCTTCAAGCACCGGCACGGTTTTCTGACCGCCGCCGCAGATCGTCGCGATTTCCGTGAAGCGCGTCGGACGGGTTTCGAAGTCCAGACCCTTATGGGCCAGCGCCATCTTGGCGCGCCAGCAATGGGGGCTGAAGCGCCTGTCGTCCCGGCCCGCCAGATCGTAAAGCGTGATCACCGCCGTCTGTCTCCCTGTGCCATGCGTCAACGGCGCCCAAACTGACGCCGGCACCGGTCCTAGCACGGAAGAGCCCCGGACGGGGCGCTATTTCATGATTTTGGTCAGCGAAACCGCCAGATGGTCGTCGACGACGACCACTTCGCCGCGGGCGATCAGGTGCTGGTTGGCCAGGATGTCGACCGGGTCGCCGACGCCCGTGTCCAGTTCGATGATGGCGCCGCGGCCGATCTTCAGAAGCTGGCTGACCTGCATGCTGGCGGTGCCCAGCACGGCATAGACCTCGACATTGATGTCGTGGACCGCCCGCCGGTTCTCTTCGTCGACACCGGCGCCGGCTGCGTCGTCCGCTTCGTCTTCCAGTTGAATGTCGTCGTCGGCCATTTCGGTGGAGATCCCGCCTGATCGTTCGCGGGTTACAGCACCATGGACGGGTTAATTCTCCGCTAACGGGAGAGTAGGGACCGGTTTAAGCCCCGGTCTCCACGTCGCCCTGTTCGGCGTAGATCAGCAGGGGATTGGCCCGGCCCTCGACGACCTCCGAATTGATCACGACCTCTTCCACGCCCTTCAGATCTGGCAGGTCGTACATCGGATCCAAGAGGATGTTCTCCATGATGGATCTCAGGCCGCGGGCGCCGGTCTTGCGCTGGATCGCCTTCTGGGCGATCGCTTTCAAGGCGTCGGCTGAGAATTCCAGCTTGACGCTGTCCATCTCCAACAGCCGCTGGTACTGCTTGACCAGGGCGTTGCGCGGCTTGGTCAGGATATCGACCAGGGCGGCCTCGTCCAGGTCGCTCAGCGTCGCGACGACCGGCAGACGGCCGACGAATTCGGGGATGAGGCCGAACTTCAGAAGGTCGTCGGGCTCCACCTCGCGCAGGATCTCGCCGACCTTGCGTTCGTCCGGGTCGCGCACGTCGGCGCCGTAACCGATCGACGAGCCCTTGCCGCGGCCGGAGATGATCTTGTCCAGCCCGGCGAACGCGCCGCCGCAGATGAACAGGATGTTGGTGGTGTCGACCTGCAGGAACTCCTGCTGCGGGTGCTTGCGCCCGCCCTGGGGCGGCACCGACGCGACCGTGCCTTCCATG
>Ga0056115_1001025_pt1 | contig 12779 bp, 7 predicted proteins | sample WorMetOlspDAHAB1_FD_77007 | JGI IMG/M metagenome (GOLD analysis project Ga0056115, IMG submission 77007) | Marine gutless worms symbiont microbial communities from Max Planck institute for Marine Microbiology, Germany - Olavius sp. DAHAB.1 ... | reverse complement strand
TTGTAGGCGATTTTTAAATTTCGTATATAAATGTATGTTCAGTGCTGTTGATGTTGTGCGTTCTGTAGCTCACTATGCTGTTACCTATGGTCGAAATCATTCACCTTTAGGTCGTAATCTTTTCTTTTGCATGAACCGATATAAATGTAGTCTGTATGTTATATTTAATATTAGTAAAATTGATTATTGTTAAGAGAGTTTTTAACTGCAGTACAGATAGTATCTTGCAACAAGCTGATTTCCTGAGAGAATGTGTTATGGTGCGAGATGGATTGTTCACACTGCCGAATTGGTTTCTAATCAGCGACATTGATGCAATTACTGATCTGTGTTGTGATTAGCTGTCACGTGTTATCGTCTTAATTCTCATTTATTTGCATAACTTTGTACTTTTGTACTTCATATACGATTTTATAATAAATAAATAAATACACAGCGTTGCATAGGCTTATAATTGTAGAGAACAGTGCAAAAGAAACTCAATCCGACGTTATATAATAAGTCCACGAGTTTGAGTTAGATTGAGATACAGGCTATCACAGTGAAAGCTCCAAAATGCCGGTATTGCGCAAAAATATTTCCACGACTGTGAAATATCAAATACTTATTTCATTTTCAGAAATCATCACGATCTGAGAAAAAGTATCACAAGTATCTCTAAACAGGAATATTAAACCGATAAAAACATTCCATTCGGTTTCGGTTTGCTATCGAGTATCCACGTGTTCGATGTCTGTCCGTCGGGACTTTCGTGTTCATTACATGCATATAAATTATGTCTTAAGAGTTCAGTGTAGATAACGATGACGTCGATGCAAGGATATGCCGCGATATCAACCGTACGTCAGGTGTTCAGAGCCACGTGATAGGCCACGTGCCGCATCCTATACCGGTATCATCAGCAGCAGCAGCAGCAGCAGAAGCAAAGAATATCATCAACATTAACTTGCAACTGACGCCGGCAGCCTTGTCTGTCATTTTTCTCAAGAGTCTACAACCTCAGCGCTGTGTTAACAATGCATCGACAACTTTCGAGTGGGCCTAACAGCTGTCTCTTACAGGGTTCATTTCGAGGGGCACGCACGGGAACGGCGCTCCCGTTGTTAAAGTGTTTAAGAACGCATTGCGAACCATTTTCTGGCCAAAATTCACTAGATTGCAGGATTTTGCATATACAGGGTGGCCCAAAAAAAGTAGGCCACTATCAAGTATCATCATTAAATCGTATTAAAAACAGTGATTAAGGCTAAAAATTTTTATGAAATTTGACTATAAAATGAGCACAAGAATATAATAAGTATGTATTAAATATTCTATGTTTGACCTAATTTGTGACGTCACTTGCTATGTTTGAAGCTGCGATATGGGTAAAATCAACGCATCTGATAAAATCATGTTTGAAAACCAGAAAAAAGAGAAAATATGGAAATAAAAGATATTTTTACATAAATTTCCATCTAAGAGATCGTTTAGAGTTCACAGCTTTGTAAGGCGAGCTGATGCCAGAGGAAGCGCTGACATCAGTTACCATATCTGACGCATATCGCTAGTTTGCGGGTTAGTCATAGTTATGAGGTCAAAAAGTAGGTCACGCATAGAATATCTAACATTAACAAATAATAATAGTGCTTGATCCATGCTTTAATTTGACGAATAAATCTAATCTCATTGACAGGCTTTAATACGATACGATATTTTGATCATTTGGTTAGTGGCTTACTTTTTATTGGGCCACCCTGTACAGCCAAAGAGAATTAAGCGGCGACTGGAAAAGCTTGGTCGATCGCCGACGGTTGAAAGACGGGTGCCTCGGATGACAAGCGAGGATAACGAGACAGAGCGCAGACGCCAACGTCCTTGCGTCAGACGAAGTATACGACCAAACCGGTGGATGAATTAGCACAGTAGACCAGGACTAATTAATTATTATTATTATTATTATAAGTAGTAGCAGTAGTCTTACGATGTTAATGCTGTTGATTCAGACGAGAACGAGTGTCAGACAAATAATGGCGGGTGCGAGCAACGCTGCGGCAACACTTTTGGCAGTTTCGCATGCAGTTGTAACCCGGGTTTCCAACTGGCTGTTGACCGAATGGCGTGTGTTGGTGAGTATCGGCAGACGTTTCATTTCGAGTCTTTTTAGCATTATTAAACTACTAAAGAAACTAGAACTTTCTCAGTAGACATCTGTTCAAAACATGTATTAGGCGTAATTTGCAGTTTACTGTAACGGTGACGTTGCTTTTAATGAATGACTTTGTCATTGCCCAATTTAGGTGCAGATAATATCAAGTATTTTTAAACATTCAATTAGGCAGTTTTTTGTTGTGTTTTTATGTATTAACTATATATTATCATTCATTATGACGTATCGATCCATCCACAGCGCTTCTCCGTCCTACCTACAGTTATTTTTCACCCGTGTTGCCGACATGACATCCAGACGACGGCTGCGGTCCTCTGCTTCTCATCGTCTGGACGTTCCGCCCTTTCGTCTCTCTACAATCGGCGTTTCCGGTTTCTGGTGCCACCGTCTGGAACGACTTGCCTCTTCACGTCGCGTCTGCGCCGTCTTTCGCGGTTTTTAGACAACTACTCGAGACCTTTCTGTTTTCCCGTTCCTACCAAGGCACTACCATTATTATTACCGTTCATCGCTACTGTCTGGACTCCTGTGGTCCTTGCAATAATTAACATTATTTAGGCGACGTTAAAAAAGTTCATGATGATGACGATGATGATATGCTGTATTGTATGATGATGTACACAGTTGCATTCTGACGTTTAACTATCAATATTCATCTTTTGTTATCACATTGCTTTGCTTTGATTTGTTTTAACGGTTTTTTTACCACACGCTGTTTTTTCGGTTTCCGTCACGTAACTGCGTGCGTGGCATGTGGACACTTACTGGATGCGCGATTACGTCTTTTAATGCAGTTTGCGTAAAAATTAAGACGGTAATAATCGAGCAAAAAGGCGTAATGGCCAAACTCCATATAACGGAGTGGCGGAGACATGTCTAAGACATGCCACATGCGGACATAGATTTATCTACAACATCTCGACACGTCCAGATGTTGTAGACAAATCCGTTCCTGTCACCAATCACAGCCCTGCGTTGTGCGCGTGACCTGTGACGTTTTCTTAACGTTTTCGTTGTTTTATTTGTTTGTTAAAGGTGAGTAATATAGCCTATAATTAATAATTGAAACGCTTGAACGCCTTTTTCTCGTAAGACCTTCGTCTTTACACAAAAGTGCACAACTGCTGCCCATTATAAGCGAACTGGCCAAACTTAAAGTTTCTTCATTGTCGTCTGTTATTAATTCTTATATCGTGATATCAAAACTTGGTTAAGACGCGGTCCTTGACGCCAACGGATTTGTTTACATAGGGCCTATCATACAAATTGCCAAATGGAGTTTGGTCTTAACCGTGCTTGTCTGTCATTTATGTGTAAGATATTGACGAATGTGCGACTCCGAACCGCTGTCCTTCAGGAAGGTGCGTCAACGTGTACGGCGGATACTTCTGTTTCAACCCTTTCGTCATCGGTGAGTTACGCTCTTCGTAACTAGAACAACAACAATAAGTATAAATTAGGTGCAGCAATTTCGTTAAACTGAGCGGCGCCATGTTGGAGGTATACTCCATATCATGCTGAAATCTAAAAGCTCGTGTGCTAAGGTTACATGCATACCGTGTACATTAATTCGACTGTATGCCCATGTAATTTCGCACGCCGCACAGTTTGCAAGCATATTATGTGTAGGATACCTATACGACGTTGCATTGCTGGTGCAGGGCATCAGGCCTAATTGTAGTTGATTGCGGTTCTGTGTGCAGTGGCGGGCGCCCAGACCGACGAAGAGGAGAAGAAGGTTGAGAAAAGTACTGAGAGCGGAAGTTACTCGGGTTCATCAGTTGTGATAGCGGCAACGATGTCGGCCATTGTCGTGTTCGTGACGGCCGGCATAGTGGCACTTGTCGTCCGCCAGATTCAGCGACATCGACGCGGTAAACAAGCACACCGCAGCAGCGACATCGGTCATTAAGTGTCAAGAAGATCAACCAGCGACTAGGCTTCGATTGATGTCACCCTCCAACGGTGTACTAACAGCCAGTGAAACTATATCATTACTTGTATACTCATTAAAATGAAAGGTTTTACTAAGCGTCATGGATATCCAGTCTAATTAGTGACTACTATTGTTATTACGTTTATTGCACCAAAAGGCAGCACGATCTCCTTGCATCCAGTTACATAGAAAGATCACTACAGTACAGTATATACAGAAGCACAGAAATAAAAACAGTATTAACAAGTTCTTCTAATAACTTAACAATACGGCGTATGTAATCTGAGAAAGAGAACTCTCATACGGTAAAACATTGTATTTAGAAAATATTTTTCTGGATGTCATTATTTAATAATTTACATAGATTACATGAAAGTATGTTATTACAGGTAATCTGTTTTATTAATTATAGGTCGCTCGGCACCTCATCGTCATTAGACATTGCACAATGGGCCGCCGTGGCTATTAATGTTGAGCTGTCTCTGATTTTAAGAAGAACAACTAATTTCTCCGTAATTTGTGATATTGTCTATTGTAAATAACGGAAATTATAAACTTAATTGTTATCATAATTAGCCACAACATTATATCTAGCAAAAACAGCTAATAGCAGAGACGCTCGCTAGTGAATTATTCTGAAAAGAGAAAAGAAATACATTCCGTGATAATTAGCGGGTCAGTCGCAGGGTTCATCAGTTTTCAGTTCAATAACTTACTCATCGTAACAGTGCAGTCTGTTCCTTTCATGAACACCGGCGCATAATTGCTTTGTCAGCCTATGATATATTTGGGTTTCGCTATTCATTGATCGAATTATCGACGATACGATGATCCAAAAAAGAAAAACCCTTACCCTTAAAGTGGCTCCTAACCATAACCCTAATTCTAACTAGCCCTAATCATGTCATTTGTCTTATCTGGTATCTTACTGTGTTGGTTGTGATTTATACGTACTTATATTTTTTCATGGTATCATTGATCATTGGATCATCAAATAGACATCCTCATATATGTGTGACAGTTGCAGTCACTACTCACAATCGTCTTTCGCTTCTCTGGCAATGTTATGTGCATCGTTGACTAACTGAACCCGCACTTATTGCTGCTGTTTCAGACCTAGCCTTAAAATTAACAACGTATGCATACGTTCTGCATAATTGTTGCATCCTAACTCAGGACATATTGAAAAATGGCAGTTAAAACAGAGTCGTGTGTTCGGATCGCTATTACCATGCGCTATACCGAAAGAAATTTTAAATGTAAGTTAAAGCGCCTTGGTATCCCCCGCGCCTCTGTAGCCACCTAACGGCATTATGGCGCTATATAAATATTTCGTATCATTGTTACTATTATTATTATTTTAAATTAAGTTAACGTCTATATCAAGGAGGCCCCCTGCAATATACTTAGGTCAATTTATCGCAGAAAGACAATAAATAACAACGGAAAGTACTAAACACGGTTGAATAACCGTATTTCATGTGAATTTCTCTGGATAAGTAGGCTAACTTAGGACAATCGACTATATTCAGATGTAGTTAAATGCTTACTACTGCATGCTGTTTAATAGCAGGATTGGCTTAGGATTAGGATTAGATTTAGCCATTATACTACTGGTCGTTGTCATTGCCACACGACAATCTTGCACCGGCATGGCGACTGGTCTGAAAATCCCGTCAAAAAGTTTGTATTTGCCACTAAATTATATTATAGCCCTTTTACGTCAACGTAATGACTGGTGTACCTGTAGAATTCTTCACCCAACAGTTTGCAAAGCACACTGTACGTTGCACTATTGTAACATTTGTACCTCAAGCGTGGCGGCAGAATGAGTTCACCCTATGTTCAAAAGCAAATCAGTACCTGGGTTACAAATACCTATCGCATCTGTCACAATGCTATTATGATAAATCATAACAATATTAATACCACAACGATAATTGTAGATTATATACGGCTCAAAGCAATATGCGAGAGTTTACTCGGGTCTTCTGGATGCGGGTCAGTCAGCGTAAGGTGCCCGTCAACTCGTAGACAACTCACCAATCTGCCATAAGCCAAGCATACACCCATCACGTTATGTAATAGGCCTTATACTCATTTGACGTCCCATGGGGGTGGGGCTGAAAAGCCGAGTCGATCCACGCACTGTAATAGGTGCGCAGCCTGTGACAAAGTTGTGTATTGCAGTGGCTTTCGTGAAAAACGCAGTAACTGTGCAGCGCGTACGATCCGAGGATCTCTCGCGCGCAGTCAGGCGTGCTACAGTGTAAGTGTCAAATTCCATCTAACAGACAAACGGACGCAACACACAACTTAGACAATCCGTTGGTGGCATCACGCAACACACACACAGAATGATGTTTTTTTCTGTTAATGCCGTTATTACACAAAAGTGCACAACCACTGAAAATTATCGTTGCACAGGCTTAAATTACAGTTTCGTCTTCTTAGTCCGAGATTAATTCCGACATCTTGATATATTAAAGTAAAAAAGGTCAAGGGCGTTCCTTGACATAACAACAACGAACGAACACAAGGGACAAACAAACAACGGACTTCTCTGTTGTGTCGTTTGTCCGTTAGATTGAGTTTGACATTAACCACTATACCATTGGTTTTCAACCTAAGGATAAATTACCCAAATTGGGTAACGGGGCCTTTTTGATTTCGGTAATGGGCTGTTTTTTTCTGTTAGAGTTTCAGCAACAACATTTTATTCAACATAAAGCGTCGACTTTTTATACTGCATGCGTTCAACTGTTGAGTTTCCTTTACTTACTTACTGTTGCACTTTAGTGAATAGCGTTGTTCGTGCGTGATTGCAGGGGGAGGGGTTAAGACCCTACGTCGGGGTGCGATTTTGGGTAACAGGTACGAACACAACCGCAGTCAACAAAAATACCGACGCAATATCGTCGGGGCAACGTTCAATAACTATGGTGTTAAAAGCTTACGATTTTGAAGACGTTTTCCCAGATAATTATGACGAAGATAAAGTGTGATTGACTTTACACGAGTAAAAGTGATAAAGAGTTTTCACCACCTCAAGATATTCCCAATTCCATTTAGAGCAATTGCCGCTAGAAAGACCCAAATAATTTTCGTCAAGTATATTTTGGTTTTGACTTGCCAAGTGTCATTATTGTCAGACAGTATAAGAAGTTTCTGTCCATAAATGCTACATGTACTGTTTCTTAGTTAAGTCAGTTTAGTCGTTTTCTCTTCTTCGTGTATATTATATGACCATGTTTCGTAAAATAAAGATGTTCAAAAATTTTCTCATATAATGATAACAGAAATTGTTAAGATCTCGCAGTAAGAGTTTAACGTCCCACCTAACACAGTGTAGCCTAAGTCCTTTTGGAGGCAGGGAGGTTAATACATAATGGCCCACTACTGATGAGCCGTTTAAGTAGTGACTTATGTGTACTGGCGGTACTCCGCACGTGTACAATACCGCTTACTGATCGACCCGTTCGACCGTGTCTGATAATATACAGGGTGGCTCAAAAAAGTAAGCCACTATCACGAATCATCATTAAATCGTATTAAAACCAGCCATTAAGGTTACATTTTTCCATAAATTTCGACTGCAAAATGAGAATTAGAATATGATATGTCCGTATTATATATTCCATGCGTGACCTAATTATTGAAGTCATCACACGCTGTGTTTGAAGCTGCGATACGATTAAATTAAATGCATCTGATAAAATCATGTTTGAACACCAGAAAAAAAGAAAATATGGTAAGACGAGAAATTTTTACATACATTTCCATCTAAAACATCGTTTAAATATAGAATTCACAGCTTGCTAAGGCGAACTGATGCCAGAGGAAGCGCTGACATCATTTACCGTATCTGACGCATATCGCTAGTTTGCGGGTCAGGCATAGTTATTGAGGTCAGAAAGTAGGTCAAGCATAGAATATCTAATACGAACGTATAATATTATAGACTTGATTAATATTGTACTTTGACAAATAGGCCTAAATCTAATCTCATTCACAGGCTTTAATACGATTTAATACGTTTAATACGATTTTTTAATCATTTGGTACTGGCTTAATTTGTGGGCCATTCTGTGGGCCTACAATACAACACTTAAGTGCAGATACTACCTTGTTGGTCCATGCCGTCCCTTATTCACTTTTCTTGTGTACTGCTGCTGTTTTTCTGCTATAATGAATGATGACACTTTCAGAAATTGTACTGAAATCTGTGCTTCCATCGGTTACTTCAGCGACTGGACTCAGCGCCTCGTTAACACGTAGATGAGCGTATAGGAAAAAATCGTCGACGAAGCAGTTGATCAATGTAAAAAGTGTGGTTCGCTATATAGAAGAAGAAAAATTATTATCATGAACATCTTCTAGCCTACATTAAGCCGGCTCTGTTAAAAGCTATAAAATTTCGTACATAACTGGCCGTTTTCAGGGCCATCCACACTCTACTGAGGACCATACATAATAACAGATATAATACGCAAGATGAAATAGTATAAATCGTATTCCATAATTAATAGCAGAATAATAGTAAGAATAGTCGCTGCCTTCGTAACGATCGATCAATAAAGTTCGTAAATGAGGTCACATTGAAAGTTTACTGGGCGTATTGTTTTCGAAACTGTGCTGGTTCGATCTGCCGAAAATCATCTGCCGAAAGTCCTCGCATCAAATCGATATAGTGCGCCAACGTTGGCTCATTTTTTCTGTGACACAGTGTACTTGAACACACTGGGAGGTCATTGTTAAGCCGGTGCGACGACAACGGTATCAGCTGAAGACTGCTGCTTCGCGCCGCTGAAAAACGTAAGGTAACTGTTTGGCAGCCCCACAACAGCGCATTGTGAATCCACCAACTCGTCCCCCCCCCCCCCAGCTGAACTGTAATCGTGTCTTTCAGGCGAAATCAGCGGTCAAGGACGCAATGCACTGCTTCTGGACTACGATGTTGGCGAGCATAAACGCCGACTGAATAATAACAACAACAAGAATAATAATACAAAATTTATAAAGCGCCATAATGCCGTTAGGCGGCTACAGAGGAGCTGGCGGAACAGGCAGAGTAGTTAGCAGAAAGCAGTATAAAACATGAGTTTTAAATCTGGATTTGAAAGTAGAGAGATTCGCAGTTTAACATAGCAGGTGGCAGCGAATTCCAAGTCAGGGGTGCGGCAGTGCTGAACGATCGCCTGGCAAATGATGTCTGTCGAAATGGCACGCACAGCAGTGGGACGGATGACGATCAGAATGTTGCGTGCGCTGGTGCGCAACGAAGAAGCTAAGGGTTCTCATACACTTTTTCACGTTCACGCCCTTTGACCTCATCCGCGGACGCTGCATCGATGAGACGAGAAGACGAGTTGATTGTCGAAAACATAATAATTGTTAAAACTACGGTGACATTATGACGACATCAGGGTCAGATTTACGTGGTAGACCCTCAGGCCTCGATCCCACCTACTGAGGACCCCACCGAGTCATCCATTGTTTGTAATTTGTCGCTCCCGATACTTCTCTACGAAAGAACTAAGTCGTACTTTCGTGCGTACATAGGCTGTAAGTTAACTGAGCCTCTAAAGTGAGGACCTTGTTTTGCTTTATAAATCAGATTAATATTCTTATTGTTGTTATTATTTAAAAATGTTTGGTGCTTTGATGGAGTTTCCTGGAGAACATGACCTAGTCATAAGAGACTGTCGCGTTCAGATCTACGACAGTGCGTCTAAAATGAGTGGTCTCCAGTATGAGTATCAGCAGTTCACGTTGCCAAGGTCGTTGATATATTTAAGAAACAAAGCAAAGCGATGAAAACAGTGAAGGCCGCAGCCTCTGCACCCATCAAATATGCTATACTAAAACAATGACACTATCGATATTGCCAACAACAAAAAATCAATTTCCTGTCACGGTTAATGAACTTTTGCAATCGAAAATCATATCAAGAAACTACAGCACCGACAAACTGTAAAACTGACTATTGATTTTGTAAGGGTGTGCACTGTGCAGGACGCTTTTCCCATTTTGTGACTGCGTTAAGAATCTAGTTTGTTTTAAATGTCACGTGGATCGCCGAGCGATAGTTCCCCCAAGTTCCTAGTTCCAAGTTCTCCCTGGTACAAAATCGCCTTGGAACATCCATGACACAGAGAAGACTAATCAATCTAGCATTGTGTCAGCCATTCTGTTTCAGATAGACTTTACTAGCATTAACATGACGGTTTATTTACATTTTACAGTTACATGTACAGACGAATAACTACAGTGGACTATGCAAAACGGCTGGTGTCAGCCTACATGCTAGTTATTATTACATTAGGCGTCATTTTGGTAAAAAATATTTACGATAGGCCTACATATGTTTAGTAGTATTTCTGCATGTATGTTTGTACTAGGTGGCCCAAAAACAGTAATTAAAGCTACTGTCAAGAATATTCATTAAATCGTATTAAAACCGCCATTGAGGCTAGATTTTTCATCAATTTTTAGTATAAAATAAGCACAAGAATATTATAAGTTTGTATTGAATATTCTATGTGTGGCCCAATTTGCGAGTCATTAATAATTGCCGTGCTTAAAGCTGATGCAGGTAAAATCAACGTATACTATAAAATCGTGATTGAAAACCAGATATAAATTAAAAAACAAAAAAGTTAATAAATAGCCGGAAGGAGCGCTAATATCATTTTACTGATATTGATAATAATATGCTTTTTACACTATTAAAACTCAATAGTGCATTTTTGTTATCCGGTGTTAAGGCAAATATTTCAACGCGACACCGCACCTTCAGCTGAGGCCCTTAATACCACACTCTCCCACCTATGCGGCTCAAGCCGCGGTTATCTGCGGTTCTGCGATTTTTTTTGTCGGCGGAAAGGCTGCTGTTGTCTTGCGGAACGTACCGTAGCCGAAGGTTTTCATTGCGGTCAATAAGGTTCTTTCATGGTCTTCGTCCCATTTTTGCGGTTTCCTACGTTTCTTTGCGGTTGTGAAACGGCAGGGAACAGTGGCTTGAACCGCATGACTGGGAAAAAGTTCATGTAGGTTTATCAGGCGGCGTCAGATTATTAATGTCCGTTCTGTTGCACACACACCGATTCGGGGAACAGCCGAGTGTGCTACCGCAATGCGCCCTTGGTATGCGCTAACTTCGTTAGATTAAATTAAATATACATTTACGTGAAAGAACTTCTGTCATGGTATCTACAGTATGCATTGGTAGGATTTTTATGTTTTCGCAAACCGAACAAGCAGCATGAAACCGTCTATCGAGATACGTCAGAGAAGAAACCCTTAACATGAACTCAAAACATTATATTCGGAAATCATGGATACACGAGCCGAAGATGCAGGACCATGGACACGGTGTGCCTGTTCACCTCCCAGCCTTCGCTGATAACAAATTATACGCCTTGGTGACAGCAGCTGACTACTGCCACAACTATTGTCGTCTGTTCCCGTAACAGTCAGCGTTAGGAGTTTGAATGTCATACGTCGGGTTAAGCGTACCGAAGCCAGTTCACGATGAACGAAGACACTAGCGACATTGTCACCACATTCAATGCGATTACGCTTATGAACGCTAATGCCAACAAAGTACGTCATAGATGAGCGAACATCGCTGAACCTGTTTAGGCTACAGCGAACTTAGTCTTATACCACCGGTGCCTTAGGATCAGTTGACCCGTCGGGCTGCGTCGGCTTCTGACGGTACTGTTTTTCTTATTGAATTTATCTGTGCATAACTGTTCCCGTTACAGTCAACTCTGAGTGCACTGTGTTATATCATTTTGCATACGTGTCGTTAAAAAATAACTGTAAAAAAACAAAAAAAGTTTCAAACGACGAGTGTATAACTGCGCAGGATACACCTCACAACTAGCATAGCAAAAAAAAACAAAAAAGTGATATGCTTTTACGGCTCATCGACATAGTGTCATTGTGCTGCTGCATACGAGCAATATCACTAATAGCATTTATAGCGCTCATTCTGCAATTAATAGTAACAGTGTCCGGACGTAATCACCCACGACTTTTGGTTGTCAGTGATTATTGTTAGCGTGAAAATTTTTAATAAGTATAATTAGGGGAAAACTCTAATATGGTGTTTTCTTTAAGGGCGAACCAAAACAAAACTATTTTCACTGTAACACATGAAAAAATCAAAAGTCAGTCGTAGGCAAAGTTGAAGGATGGTCAGGGGCTTCTGTCCCCCAGAGCCAATGAAGCTAACCTTTCCCCTCCCTTCCACCCCCTCACTTATCCTTTCTCCCTTTCCCTTTTTCTCACTCTCCATTTTTCCCTTCCCGTCCCTCTCCTCCCTAAAACACCTCTCCTTCTTTCCATTCCCTTCCCCTCAGCTCCATTTCCTTTAGCAGCAGGGTCCATAAAATCCAGCTCGGAAGTTTGGGAGTACGCTGTAAGTTACCCCAGCGTGGTCTGGGGAAGCACCATATCCGAAATCGAATTTAGTGCACATCAGCTATAAAATATGCCATCTGGTGACAATAATGTTAATAACTGTCCTGAAATCAAGTGACCAACTTCGATTTTCATTTTCCTTTTAAATTTCCACGAAGCATCGTGGCGCTTCATTCCCCCCCCCCCATAGCATGAACGCCCCTCAATATGGTTGCTTTAAGGAGGTGAGCAGGACTTTGGAAAATCGCAGTATCACACAGACGC
>Ga0056115_1001023_pt1 | contig 12783 bp, 4 predicted proteins | sample WorMetOlspDAHAB1_FD_77007 | JGI IMG/M metagenome (GOLD analysis project Ga0056115, IMG submission 77007) | Marine gutless worms symbiont microbial communities from Max Planck institute for Marine Microbiology, Germany - Olavius sp. DAHAB.1 ... | reverse complement strand
GCCCCGACCCCCCCCCTCAAGAGTGCCTGACTGGCTTTGGGGAGGCTAAATCAAAGTGTTATCGGACGAATTATTTTTTCAAGATGTTACTGCTGTTTTCAGGTTTGTCTCAGCATTAGTCTCAGGTTTTATCTTGCACTGTTTTGAAGTAAGACTTAGTTTACATCAGTAGTTACAGTGGCAACATGCTGCTGATAATACGTTTAAACCAGGGCCATTGGCACTATTTTCAATACAGGTTACAGCAAAAAAAATATTCCCATACTATTTTTGTGGTTTTCTCAGCAATTGCTTGGAATTAATTTCAAAGCCAAATTTCACGTACATATTTTGTCATCCTATGTGCACATAGTAGTATTGTCAGCGTATACACACTGTGCTGAGTGTAAATAGCTTCATCGTTTAAAATTTGTCAGCATTGCAGCGAAGCCACTTAGTGATTTTAGCGTGCTCAAAAACGTCAAAGAAAACACAGTAAAGTTACGTCTTTAAAGCTAAGTAATAAAGCAGCAAAAGATTGCAGTTATTACTGTAAGCGTTAAAAGTGCACACTCTTAACTATACAACACAGTAGTGTCCGACGTCGTGGAAAAAAACGTCGTCGAAGTCGACGTGAAGGCGTAGGCGTCGTCGTCGAAAAAATGAAGAAAGTCGACGAACTTTCAACAAAACTTCGTGTGATTTACTTACAGCAATAACGCACACAGAATTTCTGTTTGCATTATACAAAACAAATAAACAATTTAACAAGAAAACAAAATTATGAAAGCAAAACAGTCGATCGATGTCTCGATGATGTAACTACAGCCTATAGTCCCATAGAAAACTGAAGAAAAATTAACATGAACTTTTAAGAGAAAATAAAAACTACACAGAAAGAACAGACTGAAAATTCCGACGCGTCGTCGAAAAAATTTGAAGTCGGAATTGAAAAAGTAGGCCTAAATCACGACGCCGTCGACACGTCGTCGAAAAATCTCAAAGTGAGTCGAAAACGTTCGACGCGATCGACGTCGGACACTACAACACAGGTCTTCAGTCGCTTTGAAAACTCTTTCTGCTTTCTCTATCGGACCCTGAGTTATACGCTGTCACCTGCAAAATTTTGTTGAGTTCGGCTACATCTTCGGTTTTGATGGGGCTTGTGATAGACCTCGGACAGTTCCCCAGGCATGGTATTCCACTGGGTTCAATTCTAGTAAACTTATATGCCACATTTCTTTGACAATGAAATCAAGGCAGTTGTTTTTTTCAGCCAGTTCTTCGTGCGACTTTCAGACATCGGTAATTTGAGCACGCTAAAATTGCTAGGTGGCATCACTGTAATACTGATAACTTTAAAACACTGTAAGCTAATAGAATTGCGATAATACTGTTATGTGCGCATAGGATTCCTAATAATGTTAGTAAAATTTAGCTTTGAAAATTTTTCAGAAAGTGCAAAAAATTGTAGTGGTATACTGTTTGCCTCATCATGTACGTAGTGTCCAGTATTAATTAATTTGAAAGTGTGCAGTATATGCAGCAGGATTACTGGAGTAAATATTTTCATGATTGACATAAATGATGTCACCAGAAGCCTAGATTTTGCCTTTGAAATGGAACTAATTGCAATTTCTGCTGGGGCTCCACCCCAGACCCCGTTGTGAAACTCACGACGCTCTCAAAGGTCCTCTTTATTGGCTGGTTAGTCGCCTTGCTCTGGACACTGACCGATGTTTGCGGTAGGATTTTGAACTCATTTCAGCTCCTGGTTTCCATCCACTTGAAGTTTTTCTTTCACATGGGCACACAGTTTTAAAATTGTTTAGGCATTTTGTGTTCACAAGTTATAACATATATGCCTAGCCTATATATGGGAGTTGAATAATTTATCATGATTTAGGCCTATGTGGCATAGAGTGGACAAAAAGGCTAAGCCAGCTTTAGTCCCCCTAACTTTTTTTGCTCTAGAACCGGGCCTGTTTGCCAGACCAGATCAAATGCGACAACAGTGAAGCAGGAGACACGACACGCTGTCTCGCCAGCAGCCGCCAATTTTTTGGTAAATTAGTTAGCAGTACGTGCACAAGTAACGAAAGTTTAAGACTCCCAGGAGTCATTAAATTCCTAAACACAAATAGAATCGGAATAGGCAGTCTCGTGTCTGGTCACGTCGAATACATTTTGACATTGTTGCTCATCAGCATTCATAGGATTCATTATCACCATCCACAATTTGTTCTGTAGTTTTGAAAATGATGAGTCCGAGAGTATTTTTACGTAAAGTGCCTGAAATTTGACGAAATGACAACTTTTGTGACGCCTAGCTGCGTAGCAGTATCCGTTCTTTAGCCTCGCAGATCCGCATATAGGCTACAGAGTGCTCTAAAAATGTATCCCCAAGTTTTTTTTGCAGTTTTCTCAGCAATGGCGCTTTGAATTTCAACGTGACATTTTACCGGCATATTCAGTCGTCAAAAAAGTAATCCACTACCGAATTATCGAAATATCGTATCAAATCCCATTAAAGCCTGCCAATGAGATAGTTTATATTCGTCAAATTAAAGTATCAATCAAACACTAAAATATTATCTGTTGCTATCAAATATTCTGTACGTGACCTACTTTTTGACGTCAGTAACTATGCCTAACCCACAAACTAGCGATATGCATCACATAAAGTAAATGATGTCAGCACTCTCTCTGGTATCAGCTCGCTTTAGCCAGCTGTGAATTTTATTTGTTAACGATCTTTTAGATGGTGATTTATGTATAATTCCGTTGATTTCCATATTTTCTCCTTTTTTTCTGATTGTCAATCTTGATTTTATCGTATACATTGATTTTACCCATATCGCAGCTTCAAATGCAGCAAGTGATGACGTCACAAATTAGGTCACACGTAGAATATGTAATACTCACTTATTATATTCTTATGCTCATTTTAATAGCCAGAATTGCTGATAAATGTAGCCTTAACGACGGTTTTTAATACGATTTAATGATGATACTTGATAGTGGTTTACTTTTTTGGGCCACCCTGTAACAGTCATCAGCATACACTGTAATTAGCTTTCAGCGTTTATAAGTTATCAGCATTACATTAATGCCATCTAGCGATTTTGGTGTGCTTGAAAACGTCCAAGGAATCACACAGCAAATTACGCCTTTAAATTAAAGCAATAAAGCAGCACAACATTACAGTTAGGCTATTTATTGTGAATAGTAAAATTGTCCACCCTTAGCTATAACACAGGCATTCTGTTCTATCGTTTTATAAATTCTTACAGCTCCGTCTATCGTACCCCGAGATGAGACTGTTATTTGCAGCATTACCTTGAGTTCGGCGATATCTTCGGTTTTGGACGATACTTGTCAATGACCTTGAATATTTTTAACAGATGTAGTTATCCAGATGGTTCACTTCGGGCGGGTGATTTTAGACGCCAAATTTCTTTCGTAATGAAATCCAGACAGCTGTTTAACATCCGGTTCTTCATGCGATTTTCAGCAATGCGTTTTTCTACGAAAGTTTTTGAGCTCGCTATAGTCAGTATAGCCTAGATGGCATCACTGTAATTCTGATAATTTTAAAGTACAGTATGCTAATTGATTGATGATAAATCTATTATGTGCACAAAGGCATTGGTGGAATTCCAAGCGATTGCTAAGAAAACTGCAAAAAAAATCTTAGGGGGTTACTTTTTTGCCGCACCCGTATAGCTACAGTACTCAAAAACAACAATTCAAATACCGAACGTCGCTTCTTTTTTCATTTCTTTGTACATGTGGCATTTGTGTACGTCGACAAACCCGACCATTTTTCTAAAGTGTATGATGACTTGCTATCTGACAACAGTCTTAAAGTGTAGAATCAGACTATACTCGATTATGTCATGGACAAATAGACCTACGCGTTGCAAATACAATCTCCGTTTTGTTTTTTAAGTCGACTTATTCAAAACTCAAAGAATTGAGGTCATAATTCTAAATAGGCTTAGCGCAGGCGCCGAACATAGTTGAAGTTTGTATTGCCACAACGAAATCATGAGGACCGTTTCATGGGCTGCCATTAGAAGTGGTACATGGTACAAATTCCCACTGTCGAAAGGTACGGAGGTACAAACTGCAGCATGCATATAGGGAGTGCATATCAGGGTATTCTTATGTCTTGTTAGTTTAACTGATTAAAGTTTCGAAAACCGTAAAATAGGCTTGTCAAAGAAAGTTTATGATTCTTGATGCAGTGTTTTTTTCTATAGTCGCCAGTGCTTATGTTTGGTGTCGCTAATGCTTCACGCTGCAGTTATAGTCGACACATTCGGCGTTCTTTGTAAAGCAGTACAACTTCAGCAAAATTCGAATCGCTGCGCAAATCGCAATGTATGATTCATATGGTGCATGAATCTGTTTCGCATCGGCAGAGAGAAGCTTCAGCCGCTTGCGCCGATTGAATTCCACACATTCGACTTAATTGTGTGATTGCAGCGCTAAACAGCATCGCCATATGACAGGTACACGATGGTATTAATGTTCATGAACTAATAAAATAATTTGTCTCCTAAGAGACAGTCACACAGCAGCATTCGGACACATTCTCGTTTAAAACAACTGTTTATGTATCATAAAACGTGTTTTTACAATGTTTCTGGATTGTCGCTTTCTCATTTTATAGTTTTCAGTTGACAGAAAGTGGGGTACATAACTTTTCCTGCTGGCTTCGCTGTGTAACCTCCGCTCCCCACACTTTCAAATACGTGGCGCCGCCTGGCAGTGTGACAAATACAACCGAAAGTCGTACAGACGGTGCAACATGTCTCATATGAGTTTATCTGGATACGTAAGACATGCAACCATATTTAGTTGAATGTTCACTATTGCGTGCTGCTTAGTAGTAAGGTTAGGGTAAGGGTTAAGATTAGATTTAGTGTCTGGTTGTAAGTTGTTACGAACACGTATTTCGTTGGGTTGTAATTGTCACGGACCGGCAACGCCCTTAGTCCACCAGTCCTGCATTTTAAGCGCCTCCTCTTCTGCTTTCAATATTCGCCGACCATGAGTCAAGATTAGTAGTCCGACCCGTCAGTGTTAGGCTACTATTCCACTCACTCATTCTGTCCAGCAGGTCGTCAGCTGCACGACAGGAGTAAGTGCACGAGTTACGAAAGTTCAAGGCTTCATGAGCATGCAGTCAGTTAAAGAGCCGTGCGGCAACAGAGCGACTGCTGCGAGGCGCTTCTGTGCGTGCAGCCTAGACGAAGCCGTCCAGCAATCAGTGCCGCTAACGGGAGGTAGAGATCCGGTACGGATTGATAGTTCTCCGTCCGCTTTCGTACGTGCAGCCGTCAACAAGTGTTCGTATTCAGCGGCTGGTCGTTATTCACAGTCGCCGGTCGGACCTCGACCGTAGGTGGCTTGGAGCCTTGGACTATTAACGACTGCCGGTGGGTGGTCGTGTAAGAGCGCGCGACTGGCTTTCGACCGACGGACAAACCGCCGAGTGTACGCGAGTACGTGGTGTGAATCTGCGCTCAGTTGGTATGATATCAATACCGTCTCGGCGAAGATTTACCTCGTCGACAAATTGACGCAGTTGCCGCTCGATTCTCTAATCACAAGCTTTCTGGTTCTTCGCGGTTTCACTGTCTGCATACACAGTGCGTGAACGTTGATGCATCGAGTGAAGCACTTTGGATTAGAGATTCGTCGTTGCTGGTTGTCAGCAGTACTGCGCATGTAAGAGCAAGCGACGGCTCAAAGAACGGTGGTAAGTCATTTCGTTGTTTAGCTATAGAAACTGTACGAGATTTTCCTGCCATGAAAGAGAAACTTCCAGGGCACAGCTCACAAAAGGCATGTAGGCTGCTTAAACAGACCTGTTGTTGGGTGGTTTGAACACTGACAAGATGACGCAACAGTGGCAGACGTGTACTGCATCTATGCGGCAACGTCTACAGCGGAGTTCTCACAGATGCTGTTTGCTATCAACCAAATTCAATATAATAATAGTGCGCCCAAAAGTTGACCAGAGAGCTGGCCGACTTAGTCTGCCGCACGTAAGGAATAACTAAAATTAGAAAGCTATGAAATTAAAACATAAAACCATTAAGCAAATAAATCTGGAATAAGAGTGTCAGGTTTAGAGCCATGAAATCTGTCCGACAGACAGAAACAGCGTCGTCGCAGTTAATTTGGTGCAGGTTCGTAAGTGTCAAACTCCATCTGAGACGGACGGACGAACGGACAGACGCCGCGAATATGATTCGCGGCGTCTGTCCGTCCGTCCGTTTGTCACATGACGGCGGCGATCGGTGGACGTTGTTGCCGTGCGTGTTTGTCGGTCCGTCCGTTCGTTTCAAAGTCCATCTAAGAGACGGACGGACGGACGACAGTATGTCCGTCCGTCCTTCCGTCTCTTAGATGGAGTTTGACACTAATTACGTTGAGACACAAGGCAGCAGTTGCCGCCTCTTTTCTTGAGAGGTTGCCATTTCACAAATTGTCCCCCAGATCACCTTGATGGATTTGGGGAGGGAAGAATATGGGAGTAGAAAGGAAAAGCAGATGGAAGGGAAAGGAAAAGCGTGAAACGAAGGGAGGAAAAAGTTAGGGAGTTAAAATGGAGGGAGGGGGCAGTAACAAGAAAAAAGAAGGGGAGGGGTGAAAATAGGAAAAAAGTTGAGGAGAGGAGATTTTTCTACTGTTTCATTTTATACTGATTCTAGCTACGGCCCTTGCTGTAATAGTGGCATAGCCTACAGTAGTAGTAAACGCCGCCATATTGGAGGTATAACAGTAGTGTAACTTTTGTGCGCTTACAAACTGTCATATAGCGAATTATACATCCGTTGAAATACACAGCCTGCAAATAACCTAGCATAAGAATTTTCAGATATCCGCATTTTAACTCAATTTTTGTTCACGTTTAGTATACCTCCAACTCTAACATGGCGGCGCGGTGTTATGGCTTTTATATATTATCAACGTGTACATCCACTGGCTTGTTTCTGACGTTAGGCCTAGCGAGTGTGTTGTGCTGAGCACGTGCGCTGTAACAGGTGCATCGCAGTACTCTTCACATCAATTGGACATTCGCGGGAGATTCTTCTTGTTACCGGGTATAGTCGAATTTACTGTACAGGAATCGCAGTCGCAGAACGCGAATGAGTGAGCTCAGTGCTGCTGCGAAGCGTAAGTTATGTGCTAACAGTGTGAAGAGCAGCGCTCCGAATTAGGCTAATTACGGCGACGCTATTCGACAATTTGGGCTAAGAGCTCTTTTGATTCGCGACGGTTGACCAGTTAATCGAGAGTTATTATGTCATATGCTTTTCAGTAATCGATATCATTTTGCGTTAATTGTATTTGCGGCAACGGTTAAGATACGAAAGCAATTGGCAAGTACCCTTAAGACACGCATTTTGGACAGTTTTTCGACAACACTTTCATGACAGGTTGACAGTAGTGTGATATAACCGTTTTTGCATGGACCGAAAGTACCCGAAACTAATATTATCGTATAATAGGGAAGGTCGAGACGTGTCCCTGTTTTAAAAAGTAGCCTGTTGGTCCGTGAGCGTTTCCTCATAATTAGCCTAAAACGTAAAAGTGGGCCTAATTGAAAATCTCAGACTTTTCCTGGCTTTTAAATGTCTTTTGACAGACGCTGCATTTTTGCAGTACATATTGACACAACTCTACGAGCGCTACAAAATAATGTCATTAAAATTTAGTACGGTTGTAGGTTTATCTCTGTTTATGAACTAACATTGGAAAGTGGGCGCACATGTCGGGTCTCTGAATGTAATCGCCTTATCCGTTGCCATTTCTAACGAGTTCCTCATATATTATGGAAACTTGACCACAAGTTTTTCTAACCCTGTTGGTAAGAGGTAACATAATAACGAACAGGCGAACGGTGTATAATAAAGAACCCTGTTTTGCTGCGTGCACTTCGTGGTCAGTTGTGAAGTGTCGGCAGTTAATAGCTGCTTGTTGCGCTTATGCCTAATTGACACACGTGTACAGTGTACTTATTTACTTGTCCTTACTTGTGAAGTTATGGACTCCAGCAGGCTGAGCCTTTGTTGTCCATATCCGGTGGTCTTCCAGTGCGCATCTAGGCGATTCTTGAACGAGTTGACCGAAGTTGCGTCGTCTGAGGAAGACTGTTCCAATCACTGATGAGTGATGACCCTATAACTGAAGAAGTTTTTCGTGATAATAAGACGGGATCTGTTGAGGGATAGCTTGAGACTGTGACCTCTGAGACCATGAATATTATCTGACATATGGAAGAACTGATGTGGATCGATATTCTCCTTCCCAGTTTAAATCTTGTAGCACTCAATGAGGTCGCCTCGTTGCATCGTCACTTCCAGTGCTGTGAGCCCCAATTTCTGTAGTCTTTGCTCGTAGGAGAATTTCTTGAAGCCAGAGATTAATCTAGTTGCAGCACGTTGGACACTTTCGAGACATTTGATATCTTTTCGCAGGTATGGAGGTCATGACTGAATACAGTATTCAAGGTGTGATTATGTCTTGTATTGTATGTGTAGTGAATATTTTATTTCAGTATTTACAGATCAGCAGTTATGATAGCAAGCGTCTGTGGAGTACAATATCCAGTCGGGTCAAAAATCACTTACGACCGGTAAAAATACGTTTATGGACGGCGAACAAGTGCACATGTGTTGATCAATGACACGTGCAGCTGCAGAGGCACGCACGAGCAGGCGCACGCACGTGCTCTCATAGCCAGACTCGACGAATGTTTTCGTCGTTCGAGATTCGTGCCATCAAGTCAGGACGCTGCTACCCTCCGGTGTACACCGCTTCACATTTAGGCCTACTGCTACGTGTTCGGTTCTCGCTCGAATGGGAACGGCAACCAAGTGCGCGTTTCAACTCGGCATCACTCGCGTTTTGTCGCTCTTTCATCAAAGCCGAACAAGCTTTTCACTTCGATTTCACATGGTTGGTAAATGGTGAGAGAGATTAGGAAAGACTAGTGAAAAGACTCGTGGGTGTCGGACAGGCACAATCATGGATAATAATACTTATTTGTACTTGTTTGTTCCAATCGCGGCAGAAACGATGGGGGCCGTCAGCAAGGACGGGCGGGATGGACTTTTTGTGCGAACTTGGAAGGCGCGTCACACAAAGTACAGATGACCACCGCGAGAGCGCCTTCTTCTTTCAGCGACTCTCCGTTTTAATTCAACACTGCAATGCGGTAGCTGTCTTGGGTACCTTCACCCATACAACCTCCGAGGATGAAATGTAGCCGTTTCAGCATTTGTTCTAGTTTTTAGGTTAGCTTTAGCCATCGCGATCTGTACTACCGAGGGCAAATAAAAAATAATATTACACAGTACGATATTTGTAGTTTTATCACCTACAGCGTAAAGCCATAAGCGATCGTTCACTCGGGTTTTTTGAGTGAAAGTTGGTCAGCACCAGGTGGCCGCCAACTCGTAGGCCAAGCTACAAACTTGACCTTCGAGTCCGTCTATAGGCTGCTACAGACCGAACATTTACCGATCGCCATGTATTATTACTAAACCATGAGGCTGATTCTCATTTACCATCCCTCGGACGGTGGAAGGCTGAGTCGAGTAGGCATTGCAACAAGTGTGCAGCTCCGAGCATAAAGCTGCGTATCGCAGTGATTTTCTTGAAAAACATAGAAACTGTCTGCTGCGCGGGTTCGATGCGGGACCTCTGGTGCCGCAGTCAGGCGTGCAAACCACTAGACCACTGTGACTGATGTTATGGATAGTCTGAGCTACGGTGATCTAAAACGATGCACAGAAGTTCGGGCAAATTGGAGTACCTCAAAAAGAAGGCAACGGTGTTTCAGTGTTCAATACTGTGAGCCATAAAACGTATACCCTTTTCATGTTAGCAATACTGTACCTTTGTCAAATATACACCAAACTAATACTTGACAGAATGCTACCTTAGACCTTTTACATCACAATCATTTGTATATTTCTCACTCCACATATCAATCTGATTACGACACACAATCAAAACGAAATACCGTATGATGACGCATGACTATAACCGTTAATGTACATTATCGTTGCTGTTAGAAGGCCGTTATAGAATAACGGCCTTCTAACAGCAACGATAATGTACATTAATGACAAAGCCGTACAGACTGATCAAAAACAGAAAGTAATTGCGATGCCCTAAATTAGCAACACCGCCAGCTGTGTGTTTTTTAGAAGCAAAGTTGTTTACGCCACTTAGCGACAGTATCGCAGGTATTAGTCAATCATTGTTTTAAATAGACTGTGCATAACATGCGTCGCCCCGAAAACAATAAAAACTGATAAAAACAAACATATTATCATAGACGTATCTTAGAGCACTAGCCAAATTGTACCAATAAACATACAGCGTGTTCAGAAAAACGCAGAAAGATTGTGAAATATATGTGTGTAAATGGGTATTTTCCAACTCGTTAGTTTACATTACTACAGCGAAGGGGAAGGGCGCTGTGTAAAATTTTACAGGGGTTTCATCATCAGAACGAAAATTGGCGACGTGGCTCAGTGGTTAGGACGTCGGTCTGTAGCCGGCGGACTTTCCCTGATCTACGCCTGATCTATGGTTGACGTGTGACCACTTTGTGGGTAAGGCGTCGGCTATGGGTCAACCAACTAGGCCAACTCAGCCTTCCGGATGTGTTTCAGTGCTATGCGGGAGGTTATGCGTTTTCGAAGATAAATGCGATGCACGAAGAACTATAATTTATGAGAGTTGATTTGATAGATTTTTATACTTGGCTGACGTGTCGCAGTAATCATGGTGTTATCGACCTGCGATAGTTTTTTTCTTATCCCAGCCAATGAGTCGATCCTGATGTAGGCCTATATTGTTATGGGAAATTAGGTGATTTAAGCGATATAGTAAACAGACTGTTCGGCAACTTCGGCTATTACAGACCCCTTTAACTGAGCATTAGAAATACTCTTACTTACTTACTTACTTACTTACTTACCACCGAGTCCAGCCAAACCATCATCATCATCATACTTGCCAACGTGCAAAAGATTAATACAACAAATGTAGAAAATAAAAAAATATAATAGCACGATGACGGGCTGCCAGAAAAGCAAAAAAACGCTTGTCAAAGCTGGCTGCCCATAATAAACTTAGATGTACTCAAGCACACAGTCACACACTCTAACAAAACATGACCAACATGTAGCAGAACACAATAATGACGTTATATATTTTAGAAATAATATAGTGATTATCCATATAGGTCACACAGTATCAAAGATACGTGATTGTAGATATATTTTGATTGTCTTCTTAAAGTTATAAATTGAGCAGGGTTGTTTTAATGAAGTTGGTAAGCAATTCCAGACATTGCTAGCTTTAAATTTGAGACTTATTTTTCCAAGATTTGTGTTAACAGTACCAAAGTGTAAATCATTTTAAGTTCTAGTGTTATAACTATGGATCATATTATTCATAGTGAAATAATTTATGAATGAAGTAGACAAGGTTTGTTTCCAATGCACATATTTATAGACAAGTAATGACAACTGAAAATAAAACAAATCAGGTATTGGTAAAAACCAAATTCCTCGGAGTCATTTTTGACAATAAGCTCACATTCCTTCCGCACATTCGTTACCTCAAAGAAAAGTGTGTGAAGGGGCTTAACCTTCTGCGTTTTGTTGCTCACACCTCATGGGGAGCTGAACAGCAGACCCTGTTACATCTTTATAGATCGCTTGCTCGTTCTAAACTCTACTATGGCAGCGTTGTCTATGGTTCCGCGCGAGAATCTTACTTACGTATATTGGATCCCATACAGAACCATGCATTGCGGCTATGCGAGTGTACCTTCGGAGCCTCACCTGCCTCTAGTCTGTGTGTTCAAGCCAATGAACCTCCACTCTACATACGGTGAAGAATGCTGAGCATACAGTATTCCCTCAGACTCGGCTCACCCGTGAGCAATCCGGCTTACAACACTGTCTTCAGCCCAAAATTCAAAACTTTATTCTCTTCAAAACCTAATCAAATCCCAACATTGGACATTCGCATAGCACCGGACCTTGAAAAGATTGGTTTTAAGCGGAATACTGTGTATCAGTTATCTGTTTTAGCCACTCCTCCATGGCTTCTAAGGCACCCTGTAACAGACTTCACTCTTCATTCTTCGGATAAAGCCGTCACTCCTCCAGAGGTTTTTAAGTCAGATTTTACGAACTGTGTGATCGCTTTAAAAATTTCTATCATATCTATTCCGATGGTTCTAAAATCGGCCACGGAGTTTCGGCAGCCCTCTGTCATAAACGCGGGACGTCAGCTATTCGGCTGCCGGGTGCAACAAGCATCTTCAATGCGGAACTTCACGCTATCTTGCTTGCCGTGACGTCGTCCGTCGTATTTCAGTTTGATTGCGTTGGAAGTCGCGTTGGGATACAATTTATAAATATCTTAAAACTCTCTTACAAACTTTGGTAAAACAGCTATACTCTGCTGGATCCCCGGTTACGTGGGGATCCCTAGAAACGAGAGAGCTGATGAGGTAGCAAAAGCTGCCCTGTCACTCCCTATATCTCCTGTTAAGGTATCAGTCATGGACTTCCTCCCACGCGCCAAACTTCTTATGCGCAGAGATTGGCAGGAAATATGGAATTGCTGTGATGGTAACAAGCTTCATGCTATTAATCCCACAGTGGGTGTTACCAAACAGAATGGTTCACTCAGTCGGAGAGATGCCGTCATTATCAACCAGCTACAGATTGGTCACACGCGTGCTACACATGC
>Ga0056115_1001022_pt1 | contig 12783 bp, 10 predicted proteins | sample WorMetOlspDAHAB1_FD_77007 | JGI IMG/M metagenome (GOLD analysis project Ga0056115, IMG submission 77007) | Marine gutless worms symbiont microbial communities from Max Planck institute for Marine Microbiology, Germany - Olavius sp. DAHAB.1 ... | reverse complement strand
GTAGGGAGGGAGGGGAGAGAAGGGAGCGAGGGACAAAGTCACAACGAGTAGGAGAGGGAAGGAGAGAGTAGAAGCTGATGAACTTTTAGAGAAGAAGGAATTAAGGGTTCTATTTGGCTATTAGTGCAAGGGCCCGCGAGCTCCATGCGCCGCTGCTGATGGGGCCGGTCTGCCTACTTAGCTAGGGCCGGTTTGAAGAGTCAGGTGTTTGTTTTTCGTCAAATTTGAGTACAGAGCAGCACACGATATCATAAGTTGGCATTAAATATTCTATGCGTGACATAGCATTTGGCATTATCAGTTACTGTACTTGGAGCTGGAACACAGGCTTAAGGAAAATGGACATGACGATAAAATCTCAATTGACGACGTAAGAAACGATGGAGAAAAGACGTGATCAAGAAATGTTGACACCTGTAAATTTCCATCTAAAGGTTTTTACGGAGTGAAGTTTAAAAAAAAACGTTTACTTTTATCTTCAAATGCAGCGCTAAATGTTCGGCGGACGGGAAGTAGGTTGTGACGTTTTGAAAACACCGTTAAAATGCCTGGTTTCCGCCCGTCTGTTTGTCTCGTATTTTTGTCCAGGATACTGTGCAAATTGAAATAAAATGCAGTGGTCTTGTGATATATTTGAAGAGATGCCATTGGTCGGTTGGCTGGCGGTGGGCGTGGCCAGCGGACTCGCGACCTTCGCCGTGGTTGGTCTGTTTGTCTGCGTCATCCTCCGCCAGCGTCGTCACCAGCTGACGCAGCAGATGACGTCACCGGCGTCCCTGACGACGGAACTTGACGACGACCCAGCCAGCGAGCTGTCGGACAGCGGGTCGTGCTCGCCGGCTCAAGACATCGCCGTCAGCCAGAGCACGCCCGATCTGATTGGCCACGACGCCGCCGGTTGCCTAGCAACGACATGTTGTTGCCTAGCAACCGTGACACATTGCCTAGCAACGACGCGGCGCGCACCTGCAGATGTGAGGCTAATTGATGGAGCGTTTTATTTGCCGCCGGCCAGTCCATTATTCCGTTGTACTGCCTGTCCCTCTGTCCCCGTCCCTCCCCCGCCTCGCGGTCCATTAAATGGCTGTGCATGCTAGCAAAAATAAAACACAATGACGATGGATGTACATCTATTAGGCCTGTATAGTGGTACACACACTGCCTGTGACAATTACGACCTACGTGTAAAGTCGCACCGACGGTGCAACAACATGTCTCATATGAATTTACCTGGATTATGTACATGTAGGACATGTGAAAATATTTAGTTGAACGTTCACTATTGTGTGCTGTTTAGTAGTAGGGTTAGGGTTAGGATTGAGGTTAGGATTAGATTTAGCGCCTGGTTGGTAAGTTGTTGTGCTCACGTTTTAATATTCACGGACCGCATTATTTCGTGGTACACACACGCAAACAAAGACGGAAAGGGGGGGGAGGGTAGGAATCAGTGCGGCGAAAACGTAACCGGACGGCTGCGTAAATTGTTTTCCAACGAAACGTGCTTTTTCTTGTGTTTGTTCTTCGTGTACGATTTTCTCGTGTAATCTAATAATAATAATAATAATAATAATAATAAACTGTGTTCTGGCGAAACGTTATAATTCTACTCAGTTACTTTCTCGCTGCGTAAATTGTTTGCCGAAAAACTTTATTCATACACAATCACCCATTCATCATCAGTCTGTCGCTCAGCTTTTGTCACGAGTATACAGATATGATCCTGTTTTTCTGTTTGTTTTTTCATTGTCACCGATGCTGATGTTTGCTGTCTTTGTGATTAAGCCAAATGCGAGCAAACTAATAGTGTTAATCAGTCAGTCAACTCCGGCAGCTGACTTGACTAATGACGACAGCTTGTTTTTCCGCGATGACAGTGTCGACATAATCACTTTGTCAGAACGGCTAAACGATTTTTCACACACAGAATCATTACTGTGCAATTATCTTTTAATATATAGGTATTATTCGCATACACCATACACCCTGTCATAAATAATGAACGCAAATCGACCTAGTGATAAAAATGGAATTGCGTCTATTTGGGAAAAAAAGACACTGTCTGTTGTTTCTGTAATCTGTGTCTGTCTTTAATGACTTCTGAAAATTTTACATTGTTCTGACTTTTTGTATTAAATTTAAACTGCCACGTTCTCAAGCTATCAGTACACGATCTTGGCAGCGCTGTATTTACGAACTCGACATATTTACATTGTTCGATTGCATCACTGCTAGTTTCTGCCTCTTTGTGGTTAACTAAAAGGGGCTTTAAATATTTCAAACGGTGCATACGACATATTATTCCATGGATACGATGTGCTTACAGAGTTCGGCGGAAGGTCGGCTCGGTTGCAGAGGAAAAAGCCCGGTCGTCAAGCAGCACACTTTGCCGACGGTGTCACAGCGGCACATGTGGTTACATCGGTTGCTGGCGTTTCTCGATTTCCATAACAAGGACCAGCAGCGGCGGCAGACATCAGCACACAAGAAAACGCCGTTACTCACTGGACAAGGAATCCAATTGCCGCCAACCGCAATCAACGCTGGGCTTGTTCAGCCGATGGTAACCGCTCCTTAATAGCGTGGGTCAGGGCATTTTTTGCCGTACAAAGTGCCGGGGAATTCCCCAACCAGCCATTCTATACTTGCCCCGCCAGCCCTTTGGTAAAAGCTAATGCCCCACAAGTGTTTTGCTTTTTTCAGCTGCGAGAATAGACTAGGGATGTACCGAATATTCGCTTCGTATTCACTTCGGTGCTGAATAGTGATCCGAATAGTGTATTCGTATTCGGACGAATAGTGTGGTCAGGGCTATTGCAAAACACGCCCGCATCGTTCTCACTGTTTTTGTCAATGTTAATGCTTCATTGTAAACGGCATTACAGAAATCTAGCAACATGTAGCTGGTGTACAACACGACGTGAACACGTCACGAAAACGGCGCCGGCGCGACGCCGGCATTCGGTCGGCGGCGGCGGCGGCGGCGGCGCGCCGATCAGTTACGATCGGCGGCGGCGGCGTCAGCAGAATGTCGGCGGCGCGGCGGCGGCGGCGCACAGCTCTATGATGGCTAGACAGCCTGCAGACACGGCCGTAATTAGCGAGGGACATAAGGAGGTGGTAAATATCAGAACAGCAGGTGCAGCGTCAAAATGCTCGGCCGGCAACGCTATTCGTATTCGTATTCTTATTCGGCCGAATAGTTCGCAGAACTATTCGTATTCGGCCGAATAGTCTTAAACTACTTTTCAGTACACCCCTAGTATAGACACTACTGACAAGCGTGCAAGATCTGAGGCATGTAACAAATAATTTGATGTTCAAAAGTTTACACACATTGTATAGTGATCGACGGGCGGCAGGCAGTCTGGACCCCGGAGTGCCCCTTGTGACACCACATGCTTTCTTTAGTCTGATGTCCCCAACAGTCACATTATCCTAAATAAATCCCCTGGAGTGCATGGGTGCCTACTTGGGGGTTTTATGCTGCGACATTTACTGATATTACTTTACTAGCGTCCCTGTACATCGACTCGTTGGAACCCTTTACCACCCAGGCGACACCATATTGTCCTAGAAATGTGGCTGGAATATCTGCCGACCGACCCCAGACAGCCGCACTTGTCAAACTGCAGTTTTGGACTGTCGCTGAAGACATTTTCGTTTGGTCAGTGGGACCGAAGCTTGATGTGAATCCCCGTTTAACTGCGCTTTATAAATCCTGTTACTTACTTACTTATTTACTTATATTGAAACTGAAATGGCTCGTATTGCGTGACGTCACTATGGACCATTGTGTGTCACCGGGTCACAGAATGCAGAGGGAGCATATGCCCCCTTCTCTTTTTTCAATTGAAGGGGCAACATATATTTTTGTCCGCCTTACGGTTGTGAATAAATTATTTTTGACAACTAATCATCAGTTTTTTCTTATAGGCTATGAAGATAATTATATAATTAGTGAGGTAGAACGCGCTTTCCAACCCAACACTAAATCGGGTTCCACGGTTCACCGTGTTCTTATCTGTTTTGCAGACGTCGCGTCGCCATGGCAACGGTCGCCATGACAACGACGAGACGAGCGACCTAGAAGCCCTACATGCAGAACTGGAGCCGGACACATCCACAGAGCAGACATTACTATGCGGACGACTGTATATCGGTCTGACGGCACATTGCTACGAACCATCAACTGCATCGTTGAACGTCACACTTACAGTTCGCATTATTCGCGCCGAAAGCCTGCCTCCGAGGGAGTTTTCTGGCACTTGCGACCCTTACGTCAAGGTATGTCACCATAAATATCCTAATCAGGATTTAAAGAATGGCAGTGTGACAATGACAAACGAAAGTAGCACAACTATATGTACATAACAACTAACCAACCAGACGCTAAATCTAATCCTAACCCTAATCCTAACCCTAACCCTACTACTAAACAGCATGCAATAGCGAACATTTAACTAAATATAGTCACATGTCCTACGTATCCAGAGAAATTCATACGAGACAATGTTCTTGCACTGTCTGTACTACTCAATGAATTGATTCAGTACACTTAAGTCACTTATGCATATTGACATCTAATGTTTTGATGATGACGATTTAAATTAACATTATTTTTTAGATTGACTTTTTCTTTCGTTTTCTTGTTAATGTACGGAAAGCTTCCGCTAAAAAAGTGGTATTGTGTTGTTTCAATACTGTGTCGGTTATCTTTGTAGATTTATGCAGTATGTTCGCATGTTTGTCATATTTGTGCATGAAAAAGAGTTTACTGCGTGAATAAAAGTGAAATATCAGTGTTGTGTGTGATACTTTACGTAATGTATGGGGACCGGTAACAGGACAACACCCCGACAAACCAACTCGCGGTCAGTCAAGTCGCGCACTGGTCAACTCGCGGACTAGTCAACTCGCCGAAATGTTTGATTTAAAATTTGGAGTATATAATAGCTGTAATTGTTACTTGGGACAAATTACACTATTTATACGCTGTCAATATTCGATAGGGTTACAGTTATGGTTAGGGTTAGGTTAAATGTACAAATAAAGTATAGTAATTCCGTTATTTTAAAAAAATTCGCTGTCGGCGAGTTGACCAGTCCGCGAGTTGACTGACCGCGAGTTGGTTTGTCGGCGAGTTGTCCTGTAAGCTGGGGACCGGGGGTTTCGGGTATGAAACTGTGAACGCCGCTTCTATGTTACGTGTAGGTACATTTGTTGCCGGAAGGTAAAGCCGTATACCAGACGAAACTACAGCGTCGCACCCTGACGCCAGCTTTTGGCGAAGTTTTCCAGTTGGAACTGTCACCTTTGATGACGTCACACCAACTACATTTCGGTGTTTATGACTTCGATCGGTATTCGAGACACGATCTCATTGGAGCTGCCGTGCTTCAATCGCTTTCGCCAGGGGGCGACACTGAATCACTCTACGAACTGGACTTGAGAGTTGAAAAGCAGGTAAGCCTTCCAAATTATCAAATTTCACCAGTATGCTTCCTAGTTACTGGGACACATATTGTCAGTTTTTGTATTAAGAAATTGCATTTAGTAATTATGAGTTTTTTTTTCATTTCGGTTCGATAGGCCTATAGAATAACTTCTATTAGGCCTATCGGAATGCGTGTAAAAGTGGGGGAGTAAAAATAAAAAATTAATTTAATTTCAACTACTACTGAATCTGAATCTGATTGAAAAGCAAAAACGGTTTATTGAACACCGCCCAACATTTTGCACATTAGTAACGTTTCTGTATAATTAAAAAGGTTCGCGAAGACGTGCAGTTAGGCATAAATAAAATTTAAAATCGTCACAAGCATAATTAAGTATAATAATAAACTTTGTCTAAATATAAACTAAGGCGTGTATGCCGTAATGTGCGATAGCTATGAGTGCTTTAAATAATCTAGGGGAGTATAGGTCTATAAGTCGATCGGAAAGCTGATGATTAAGATTGTAGGCCCTGTAGAAAATCGGCATGCAGTTATGTTTTATATAAATTGCAACTTCAGTATGATTATAAATTTTTTTTCGCTGCATCCTGTATGCTCGTTCGTTCTCCGAGTTAGGCGTACAGCCGGCTTTCGGCGTATGACTGACTGTATGTATAGAGTGAGTCTGAGCTGGGTGAGCTGCTTATATCTCTACGATATCTTCCAACAGCTGGTCGCCTCACCGTTACAGTACTAAAGGCTAGACATCTTCGAGCCACAGAGGTCACCGGAGAAACAGGTCCGACCACATTATGTCAGTATGTATAAGTAAGTAAGAGGATTTCTAAAGCGCAGTTAAACAGTTAGGGGAGATTTTTCACTGCGCTTTGGTCCTATTTCCCAAATAAAAACGTCATTAGTGACTGTCTAAAACGGCTGTATGACAAGTCCTGCTGTCTGAGAAGCGTACGAGTGTCATCACTCAGCAAGACCAACGAATCAACCAATCAGGCAATAATGTTTTAGTTGTTGTCGGAATGAGTCGACAGGTGATCCTGAGACATTGTGAATATGGGCTGGTTTGGGGTAGCGGTAACGGCGTTCGTCACATCAACAGAGTTAAGCTACGTCGATCCCGATTAATCAGTACTAGGATTGGTGACGACCTTTGGCATATCTATTATCCCAATGTTTATCCAGGCCACTCAGCCTGGCCATCCTTCTGTGGGTGGGTGCAATGAGTACCGGAGATGGTTTCGGCCATCTCTCGGGGAAGAAACGGCGCCTCTGAAGTTAAGACCTTACAGCGCTTTATAAATCCGTTTATAATAATAGTATATAATAATTATTAAAAAAATGTGGCTTGTATATTGTAAACCGAAAACGTTCTGTTTAAGTAAGTAAGCAAGAAAGTAAGAACGCTTCTAAAAATTGTATAGCACACTATACAAACAAAGTCACTATAGGTGCTGGAGTCTCAGTCAACCAAAGGAATACGTCTTTAACGCCCGGCAGAACTGATGGAGAGCAAGGTCAGACTGTCGTAGGTTGGACGGAAGGCTGCTCCACAGCCGTGGTCCAGCAACTGGAAATGCCTGATCGCCGAGACGAGTGTAGGTATGTGGCTTGTAGCAATGTCCGTCGATCGAAGCTGGTCATCCCAAAGTATAAGTTTAATCATGGGGCACGGAGAGAGGGGGCACGTGCCCCCACTTTTACAAATGACTGGGCATGGGGATACACCGTGAGTAGAAGAACAGCAAACAAGAAACTGACCAAACTGTACTGACCATGACGAAAGCGCTCACCAAAACAACTAATTGTACTTTTAGAGCCAAAAAGTGGAGGGGTACGAGCAAAAAAAATTTCCGGTACTTTGCGCCGGATCGGTGCCGTCCCCACACTTTCGCTCCTGACCGGTGCCCCCACCACTTTCAGATACGTTCCGGTGCCACTGGGTCTAATTCTGGTGGTGCGCAATCTTCTTCTGCTTTCAAGTTCCTGTCGGTTGCGTATGCACGTAGATGCTTTCGTAAAGGTGATGATGAGTTGTCGAGGTCAGAAGATCAGCAAGAAGAAGACTTCGGTCAAGTACCGCAGTTCAAGTCCCGTGTTCAACGAGGCAATGACGTTCGATGTTCCACAACATATCGTCGAGGAAGTCTCGCTCATTGTCAACGTGTTTCATCACAACAGGTCGACACCGGTTACTTACTTATTGTCCGCTAAAGTCACGTGACTTCCAGGAAGCCACCCGTTAGTAGTAGAACGTTAAATACAGTTTTGTAGCATGAGCTAGATTCAGATACACACAAAAACACACTCAACACAATGCAAAACAATATAAACGTAAAAGTGTAAACCAATAAACACGTAAGAATAAAACACACATGTATTCAGTTTTCTTGTTTCATTATTTTTAGTTTTAATTGCATAATCATGATGTAATCATTTTCGATAACTTCGAATACAGGAACGCAGCTGAGCTATTTTATTGCTATTATGAAGTTAGCAAAGCTTGAAATTAACATTCCCGGTAGCTTAATAGGTGTCGCAATCATAAAAAGGCGTATTAAAATTAATCAGGCTCATTTTCATGTTTTAATATATTTATATACTTATTACATCACATCTGTTATGCGGGCTTTTCGCGTTTCTCTCTCTAAAAACCGGCATGTGCGTTAGTGGGTCTAATCAATTATCAGGCCAATGCAGGGGCCTGCCGGGCAAAGTCAGAAACGTCCATCTCCCCAGCAGCCATGACGCAACCCCCCCCCTTTTTCACTCCTAACTTTCTCCCTCTTTTGCCGCTCCTCTTTTTAACGGGGGTCCTGGGTATTATCTCAGGGAAAGGTTTGGAATTAAATATGCTTGCAGGTGAGTTTTAGATCATTTTAGACATAAACATCAACTTAATTTTGTCCCTGCTCCCCTAACTTTCTTACTATTGCCCCAGGGATTACCGTGACGCATTTTGCGTCGCTGTTGGTGCCTCTGGACGCCCCTGGGGCTGGGCAAAGTGATGAGGTGTTATACCGACGCAGAATACATTGTGTGGATGTTGCACAGTTCTGGAGGAGCGGATCTGATGGGAGTCTGCGCACTCGGTCGCCAGTATGGCGGTCTAAGTCGCGACCACTGGTTCTCGATGTTGGACCGACCGCGCAAGGCGGTTGCGCAGTGGTATCTGCTCACCGACCACACACCGATCAGTTCTTTCATCGCCACCAGTGTTCCTGCCGGTCTGGATTTTAACGCCAGCCAACCGACAGTTCAGACCCCGTCGTCAGAACTCCAGTAGCCTACGTTCGAGATAGCGTGTTCAGCAGTTCAAAGAAAAACGTTCGAAGATTATTTCTATTGTTTATGAAGACAAGCTGAATGACCTATTTTCAATCTGGCAGTGTGACAATGACAACCTAAAGTAGCACAAATACGTGTGCATAACAACTTACCATCCAGACACTAAATCTAATCCCAACCGTAACCCTACTGCTAAACAGCGCGCAATAGTAAACATTCAACTAAATATAGTCACATGTCCTACGTATACAGATAAATTCGTAGGAGAACAGCACCGTCTGTCCTACCTTAGGTTGTAATTGTCACACTGCCATTTTAGCACCACTAAAGCAGCGTAACCTCTACATAGGCGCCACAATAGCCGCATTGGCGGCCTCAGCGGCGTTGACGACACGGACAGAGGCGGCGTACAGTCTAGGCCCCAGGCCAAGCCCGCGGTCACGGTCTTTTGCCTGTAGTCATACAGCCGCACGTAGTAGCTTATTCTGCCGTTTTAATGGTCTCCGCCCACATAATCCATGTAAATAATGGATTTCTATTAATTATTGAGGTATCGGGATTTTTCAAATTTTTTTTAAACTTTTGTTTATAGACTAATCCGTTTACAAATGCAGGGAAAACGAAAATGTTTATAATTTTGCAGAATAAATTTTTCTGAACTTTCGGCGAAGTTGTGGTCTCATTTTTAAGGATTTGGAACGAAAGTTCTGCTGACGACTTTTTTGGCATATTTTTTCTTAGAAATCAAACGTTTAACGCGATTTAGAAGTAGGCAAAAACGTAAATTACGTTTTACTTACAGTGGCCGTATATAGTATATAGTATAGTGTATATAGTGACATTTGGAGGCAAAAGATTTAGCGCGTATTTTTTCTGAGACACATGTGTTGTAGAAACTGCGTTTAACATTGCGCAAGTTAGGATATGTGAATAATTGTTCAGACTACGCAAAGGCTTGAACTATTTCATTTCTCGATTAATTATTTTGTTGTAATTAAAAGTTTAGATGTGTCTTGTTTGTACTCGTCGATGTAAAACGCACTGGATAATTTTTGGCATATTTTAAAAATTTATTACATGAAGATTGGAAAGGGCTGGGTCACAACTAGTTGAAGTATTGCGCTATTCTACATAGAAAATACAAATATACTACTACTGGTTAATTAGTGCGTCTCAATGTTCGTATTTTTGCTGATAAATATCGACAAAACTAGGACAAACTAAAGGGATTGGATTCGGAAATGCAAGATTGATATTTTTGGGCAAAAATGTGACACAATAGGCTAAATAGGCTTGCAGACTGAAGTGAAACAATTGTCGGCGAGGTAAGCATACTCTACTTAGTTTGCCATTATAAATTTTGTCATTTTCGTGTTTTCTTTATCATTTATTTACATTTCTCAGTGGTAACAAGATTCCTCAGCCACTTTTACGAGGGTGTGTAAAGGTTAAGGTAAATTTGCTATTTATATAGCGCCATTTGTCAACGATCGAACTAGACTGCAGCAGCGCTGTGCGGCACTAACAGGAGCCGGCGTTCAGCCTAATCCACAGCTAGACTATGTCAGTTGTGTGTTTGGAGTTTCAGAAGTAGACAGCTAGGTTACCTCAGAGCCTGGGTTACCTCAAGTTCTTAGCCAAGACTGATTTATCTTGATATTGATTGCCACTGTTTCTAAAACTTAATGTTTTAGTCCGTTGTTCCGTAAACTAGTCGAATCATCATTTAAGGCCAATTTATTGTTACCGGCACTTTCTAATCAATTATCGGCCAATAGTCAACACCACACATCGGCCGCAGTGTCAGCTGCGCCCCACCGGTTACTTACTTATTTTTATTAGGCAGGTGCCCGTCAAACCGGAAGTGACGGTTGCCATGGCCGCCCAGATTGAACAAATTGTAAACAGTTCTAGTTGTTCGGCGACCGAGGATTGAAGTGCGATATTGTTTTTCGACGCAGATTTTTAGCGAAAGCCAAAACTGTAGATGGTGACTTAAACGCTTCGTAGTTACATCGTCGTCTGCATCTACTCATTGTTGGTAAGCTGATTACAACTTAATCTTGTTTAGATTCAGCCGAAATGTAACTTAATTAAGGAACATCACGAGCACGACCAGTATAACGTAAAGTGGAATCGCGCGAGAATGTTGTCATGAATGTTCTACTTTTGAAATGAGTTACTACGTAAAATGCAATTAATTACAATTTCACTAGTGTTCGTTTAATGTTACCGCTACTGGTTATACCTTACATACAGATACGTTAACGTGAGATTTAACTTATTGACTGTACGAAATAATGGTTAAAATTTGAACGCACATAAAATTTGGTCTGGTAGTCTCTAGTGTATATGGGTTTTGACTAAAATCCGACCCGGCCCAGAGCCTAGACCCAGCCAGTTGCAAGGCAAATACAGCACAATGGCAGGAGGATTTTTTGCAACTGGAGCAATTTTAAGCAATGGCGTCAACTGAGAGGGTCTGGGGGTCAGCCGACCCAAAAAGAAAGTGAAAAAGGACTTTTGTACTATGGTGAAGGTGTTATAGACCTTACATTTATTAGAATAATGTAAGATGTATATTTTAAACAAATGTACGGCCTACTGTCCACTGTAGATGACTCTGCACCAGTATCTCCTGGGGGTGTTGGGGTGGTTCCAAGGTGGATTTCAATGATTGCTGGTCGGGTCGACCCCCCCCCCAAGATTTTTCTGTAATAATTTTAAGACGGATTAGTCTAATACAAGTACATGGCTGAAGTGGCTTTTTAGTGGTCTAAGTTGCATCTCATATAATAACTATGACGTAGTTGTTTGATGGGTTTTGTTGAAATTTATTTATGAATTGTGAACCATGATTTTTGCCCATTGCATTTTGTTGTTGCAGACGGCAGCAGCTACGTTGCTGGACATCCAAGGCTAATTTTTCGTTTGGATTCTCATATTCCGCCGTCCACGTGGCGCCAATGAATGGCCGCCAAGACTCACCGCCATCAAGATCCATACAGCGACAAGTATGACAAACAACAAAACTGAATTTGTTGAAATATTGTACAGATTTTGTTGTCCATTGTGAATTTCGCTATTGCTATTTTGCTATTGGTAGGCTACTATGAGCAGTTTCAAAATAAAATGAATCAAAATGATACAAGCTAGAATGAACAAGTTGTTTAAGTCATTAGACTAAGTGTGCTTGTACTGTCTTCCTGATAATTTTGATTTAATTACCACAAGTCCTATACTGTAACGTTGATGTTACTTGCTTATAAATCTACTCTGCACTAAAAGTTAGTGCTATAGTATTATTATTACTATTGCTTTATGAGGCTTATTAGCTGGAAATTTATTTTTCTGCACATTATACACCATGTTATGCTATCATGCTGTACGATGAACATACATGTTACCTGTTATCCCGAATCACTAAGTCAAATGCGTTTTTATTTATCTTCGGGTGTTTTTAAAATTTTGATCACTTTCCCCCAAATCTGACACTACTACTACTGTGGACTTTGCTTATTTAGGCCATTTTTAAAAATTACTGAATGATTGATTGATTGAACTGCTATATTGGACCCAAATTCCACTTGGCTCGACTCGACTCGACACGACTCGACACGTTCGACTTTGTCGCGAGTCGAGCGAGTCGAGACGAGCGTGTCGAGCCGTGTTGTTCCAACATGGCGGACGACGAACAAGCTATAGTGCTCGCCTGTATAAGTTTAGTCGTTTTTATGCTCTTGCATACACAAATCCTATTTGTTTCGTCAAATAAAATACATTATATTAATGTATACTCCAATAAATTAGTGAATAACTTACATAGTATAACTTTATACAAACTACACAACAAACTAAGTTGCGTGTCGAGCGAGTCGAGACGAACGTGTCGAGCGTGACGAGTGTGTCGAGCCGTGCTTTTCCAACGTGGCGGACGACGAAGAAGCAGTAGTGCTTGCGTGTACAAGTTTCATTGTTTGTGCTTTGTGCGTACATGTAAATAAAACAGAAAAAAAGACAACACGCAGTGTGGGTGAAAGACTAT
>Ga0056115_1001021_pt1 | contig 12784 bp, 7 predicted proteins | sample WorMetOlspDAHAB1_FD_77007 | JGI IMG/M metagenome (GOLD analysis project Ga0056115, IMG submission 77007) | Marine gutless worms symbiont microbial communities from Max Planck institute for Marine Microbiology, Germany - Olavius sp. DAHAB.1 ... | reverse complement strand
GAGGGGTTGGGGTGAGGGGGTTCGGATGTCGGATCCCTAATCCGCCAGCGCCACGTTCTCCGCGGCCACAGTCGCTTTCTTCATCCGCTCGCGGGAGAGAATGTAAAGCCCCGCGCCCACGATCACCGCAGCGCCCACCACGGTCCACAGGTCGGGCAGGTCGCCGAAGGCGAAATAGCCGAACAGCGTCGCCCAGATCAGCGCGCTGTAGCTGAACGGCGAGGCGACCGCCGCGTTGGCCAGGGTAAAGGCCCGGATCAGCGCGAAATGGCCGAGACAACCCAGCGCGCCCATGGCCGCCATCCACAGCCATTGCTCCGCCGTCGGCCAGACCCAGCCGAACGGCAGGGCCAGATTGGACAGGACCGCGCCGACCAGACCCGTGTAGCACAGCGTGGTCATGGTGGAATCGTTGCGCGAGACGATCCTGGTCGCCAACTGGTAGGTGGCATAGCCGAACGCCGCCGCCAGCGGCAGCAGGGCCGCGAGGCCCAGCGCATCCGACCCCGGCCGGATGATGATCAGCGCCCCGATCAGGCCGGCGATCACCGACAGGATCCGGCGCCAGCCCACGGCTTCGCCCAAGACCGGCGCCGACAGCAGCGTTACGATCAGCGGCGACACGAACATGATCGAACTGGCCGTCGCCAGGCCGACATAGCGCAGACCCAGAAAGAAAAAACCCGTGGTGACCAGCAGGATCGCCGCGCGAAAGAGCTGCAGCCACGGCCGGTGCGTGTGCAGGTGAAACCCGATCTTGTGATTGACGATCGCCAGCAGCACCAGCGCGTTGAAGACATAACGGGCCCAGACGACCTGGCCGGTCGGCAGACTTTCGGACAGGAACTTGGCGATCGTGTCCATCGCCACGAACATCAGCATGGTCAACAGCATGAACAGGACCGCGGCCACCGGTCGCTGCGTGGCCACGCCCATCCCGCCGGGGCCTTGCCCCTCTGCCGTCTCTGTCTTCTCCATGTGCACGGCCAGCATCCTATACGCAAATCTGTCGCAAGAGCGGCGCGAATCGCGCATGGCAATCGCCGGGCAGGCGCGGCATGATGCACCCCGGCGTGGGGACCGGAGTTGGAGGCGCAGACGTGGGCATTTCCGCAAGACGGATGGTTGGACCGGCGGTGGGCGCTGTGCTGGCCGCCGCCGTGCTGGCCGGCTGCGAGGAGAGCAACACCTACGTGGCGCCGCCGCCGCCCAAGGTCACCGTGGCGGAACCGGCGATCCGCGACGTCACGGACTATCTGGAGTTCACCGGGAACCTGGTGGCCACCGCCGGAGTCGACGTGCGCGCCCGGGTTCCGGGCGTTCTCCAGGACATGCGTTTCGAACCCGGGACCCGGGTCGAGCCAGGCGATCTTCTTTTTGTCATCGATCCTGTGGAATACGAAGCCGCCGTCGACGTGGCCACCGCGGACGTTGCCCGCGCCGAAGCGCGCAAGGAAGAGGCGGCCAAAACGCTGGAACGCGCCCAGACGCTGATCAAACGCGGCAACATCTCCAAGGCCAAGCTGGACGAGGCGGAAGCCAACTTCAAATCGTCCGAAGCGGATCTGTTGTCCGCCAACGCGACCCTGCGCCGGGCGAAGATCAATCTGGGCTACACCAAGGTGACGGCGCCGATTGCCGGGCGCGTCGGTCGAAACCGCGTCGACGTCGGCAACCTGGTGGGCGAAGGCGAGGCGACGGTTCTCACCGACATCACCACCTTCGACCCGATGTACGTCTATTTCTCCATCAACGAGCGCGACCTGCTGCGGCTCCTGGAGGTCTATCGCCAGCGCGTCCGCGAAAAAGGCATCGACACCACCAAGGAGTCGGCACAAGAGGCGGACATCGTGCTGGAGCTGGGCCTCGCAAACGAGGCCGGCTTTCCGCACCAGGGCCGGCTCGACTATTCGGAGTCGAGGGTGGACCCGAGAACCGGCACCATCGAGGTGCGCGGCACCTTTGCGAACGAAGCGGTGCCGCCGCTGCTGCTGCCCGGTCTTTTCGCCCGTGTCCGCATGCCCATCGAGCAGTTGCCCGATATGCCGCTGGTCTCCGAACGCGCGATCGGGTCCGATCAAAAGGGCACGTACCTGCTGGTCGTCACCGGCGAGGATATCGTGGAAAAGCGCCCGGTCGTCCTGGGCCGGGCAGTCGACGGGCTCCGTGTGATCAGGGACGGCATCGCGCCGACCGATCAGGTCATCGTCATCGGCCTGCAGCGCGCGCGGCCGGGAGCCCCGGTCGACCCGGAACTGATCGAGATGGAGACCCTGGCCACTTCGGCGCAACTGGCCGACAAGCCGGCGCCCTGATCCGGGCGCGCGACGTTCATGTTTTCCGCTTTCTTCATCAACCGACCGATCTTTGCGACTGTCGTTTCCATCGTCATCGTCATTGCCGGCGCGGTGACGGTTTTCACGCTGCCCGTGGCGCAGTATCCGGAAATCACGCCGCCGACGATCGAGGTCAGCGCGACCTACCCGGGCGCCAACGCGCGGGTGGTCGCCGAAACGGTGGCCGCGCCAATCGAACAACAGGTCAATGGCGTGGAGAACATGATCTACATGTCCTCCACCAGCGCCAACAACGGGCGGTACACGCTGACGGTGACCTTCGAGGTGGGCACCGACCTGGACCTGGCGCAGATCCTTGTCCAGAACCGGGTCAAGCTGGCCGAGCCCGACCTGCCCCAGGAGGTCACCCGCGAGGGCGTCAACGTCAAGAAGAAGTCCACAAACATCATCCTGATCGCCTCGCTCTATTCCCAGGACGGCCGGTACGACGAAATCTTCCTGTCGAACTTCGCGACCCTGCGCATCCGCGACGTGCTGACCCGGATCCCGGGCGTCGGCGAAGTCAGCATCTTCCCGGAAAGCGACTACAGCATGCGCATCTGGCTGGATCCCAACCAGATGAAGTCCCGCGACATCGCCACCCAGGACGTGCTGGCCGCGATCCGGGAGCAGAACGTCCAGGTCGCCGCGGGCCAGATCGGCCAGCCGCCCGCGCCTGCGGGTCAGAGCTTCCAATATGCGGTGAATGTGCTGGGGCGGTTGAACGACATCGCCCAGTTCGAACAGATCATCATCAAGGCCGACGGCAACCGGATTACCAGGCTGTCGGACGTCGCCCGGATCGAACTGGGCGGCAAGAGCTACGATATCACCACGGGACTCAACGGCAGGCCGTCGGCCAGCCTGCTGGTTTATCAGCTTCCCGGTGCGAATGCGTTGGATGTCGCCGCCCAGACCTACGCCGCCATGGAGGAGCTCTCCGCCCTCTTCCCGGAAGGCATGAAGTACGAGATCCCCTACGACACGACCATCTTTGTCCAACGGTCCATCGAGGAGGTCTTCATCACGCTGTTCCAGGCGGCCGCCCTGGTCTTCCTGGTGCTGTTCCTGTTCCTGCAGGACTGGCGCGCAACGCTGATCCCGGCGGTGGCGATTCCCGTCTCGCTGATCGGCACCTTCGCGGTGATGGGGGCGCTGGGCTTCTCGCTCAACATGCTGACCCTCTTCGGCCTGGTGCTGGCCATCGGCGTGGTCGTGGACGACGCGATCGTCGTGGTCGAGGCCACCGTCTCGCACTTGGAACGCGGCAAAGACTCCAAAGAAGCCGCGCTCACGGCGATGCGTGAGGTCTCCGGACCCGTGATCGCCACAACCCTGGTGCTTCTTGCGGTGTTCGTGCCGGCCGCGTTCCTGCCGGGCATCACCGGCCAGCTCTACCGCCAGTTCGCGCTGACCATCGCGGTCGCGACCGTGTTCAGCTCCATCAACGCGCTGACCATGAGCCCGGCGCTGGCCGCGATCCTGCTCAGGCCGCCAAAGGAAAAGAAGTCCCTGTTCTTCCGCGGGTTCGACACCGTCTTCAAACGGACCGAGAACGGCTATGGCCGGATGACCGGCGCGCTGGTCCGCCGCACGTTGATCATGATGCTGCTGGCCATTGGCATCGGCGGCGCCACGATGTGGCAGTTCGGCAAGCTGCCCACCGGCTTTCTGCCGGTCGAGGACCAGGGATACCTGATCGCCGGGGTCCAGTTGCCGGATGCCGCGTCCCTCGAACGCACCGACGCTGTGGTCAAGAAGATCGATGCAATCCTGGACGCCACGCCGGGCGTTCGAAGCTGGGTGTCGATCGGCGGCTACTCAATTATAGACGGGTCGGTCTCGTCGAACGCCGCCACCATCTTCATCGTCATGGATCCCTGGGAGGAGCGTGACGATCCTTCGCTCAACCAGTTCGCCATCCTGTTCGGCCTTATCGGTCAGTTCCAGGCGATCCAGGAGGCAATCGTCTTCGCCTTTCCGCCGCCCGCCATTTCCGGGCTCGGCGTGGCCGGCGGCTTCCAGATGCAGGTCCAGGACCGGGGCGACATCGGCCTGGGCGAACTGGAACGCATGACCCAGGAACTGGTGGCCAGCGGCAACGCGCAGTCGGGCCTCACCAACCTCAACACCACCTTCCGCGCCGGCGTGCCGCAGCTGTTCGCCGAGGTGGACCGCACCAAGGCGAAGACGCTGGGCATACCGCTGGACAAGCTGTTCGGCACGCTGCAGGCCTATCTGGGCTCGGCCTATGTGAACGACTTCAACCGGTTCGGACGGACCTGGCAGGTCAAGGTGCAGGCCGATCATCGGTTCCGGATCGAAGAAGAGGACATTCGCCGCCTGGAGGTCCGCAACCAGGACGGCAACATGGTGCCGGTCGGCACGTTGGTGTCGGTGGAGCGTGTCCTCGGGCCGCAGATCGTCCAGCGCTACAACCTGTTCCCGTCGGCCGCGATCACCGGGCAGGCGGCGCCTGGCTACAGTTCCGGCCAGGCGCTTGGTCTGATGGAGCAGATGGCCGATGCCACCTTGCCCACCTCCATGGGCTTCGAGTGGACCGGCATGTCGTTCCAGGAAAAGCAGGTCGGCAACGAGGCAATTCTGGTCTTCGCGCTGGCGATCACGCTGGTTTTCCTGGTGCTGGCGGCGCAGTACGAGAGCTGGACCAGCCCGGCGGCTGTGATCCTGGTGGTGCCGCTGTCGGTCCTGGGCACCGTCGCCGCGCTGGTGGCCCGCGGCTTCGACAACAACGTCTATACCCAGATCGGCGTGGTCCTTTTGATTGCGCTTGCCAGCAAGAACGCCATCCTGATCGTGGAATTCGCCGCCGAACAGCGGCGCCAGGGCAAGAGCATCCTGGATGCGGCCAGCACGGCCGCCACGCTGCGCTTCCGGCCCATCCTGATGACCGCGATCTCGTCGATCGCGGGCTTCTTCCCGCTGGTGGTGGCGTCGGGCGCCGGCGCGGCCAGCCGCCAGGCGATCGGCACCGCGGTGGTCGGCGGCATGGCTGCGGCGACCGTCATGTCGCTGCTGTTCACGCCGGCCTTCTACGTCGCCATGCGCTGGCTGGGCGAACTCCGAAAACGCCCTGAGACCGCATCGCCGCCAACCGACGGCGGTACCGAAAAGGCAGACTGAGACAGTGACCTGGCGCATCGGCCAGTCGCAGACCCGCGACGAGGACGGCACGCTCTTGACCGGCCGGGGCGTCTATACCGGCGACCGCACCGAGCCGGGCGAGGCGGCCATGGCGGTGCTGCGCTCGCCGGCGGCCGCCGGCCGGATCGTCGCGCTGGATGTGGACGCGGCCCGGTCGATGCCGGGCGTGCTGGCGGTTCTGACCGCGGCGGAAATGACCGCGGACGGGCTGGGCACGATCCGGCCGCGGGCAAGGCACCCCGCGCCCGACGGGGGCGAGATGTACGTGCCGCCGTTCTATCCGCTGGTCGCAGACAGGGTGCGCTACGTCGGCGACCCCGTCGCCATCGTCGTTGCCGAGACGCGCGCCCAGGCGGAGCACGCCGTCGAGGCCATCGAACTGGACATCGATCCCCTGCCGGCCGTCGTCGATTGCGAGGAGGCCGCCGGGCCGGGCGCGCCGGCCGTCTGGGATGCGGTGCCCGACAATGCCTGCTTCCTGTTCGAGCGCGGCGACGCCGCGGCGGTCGACGACGCCTTCGCAAACGCCGCGCACATTGTCGAACGGCGTCTTCCCATCACCCGGCTGACCGCGGCGGCGATGGAGCCGCGCGCTGTATTGGCCAGCTTTGACGCCGAAGCCGGCCGGTATCACCTGAGACTGGGCACCCAGGCGCCGCACCGGGTGGCCGAAGGCTTGGCGCAGATCCTGAACGTGGAAACGTCCGTTGTGCATGTCACCGCCGTTCAATGCGGCGGGTCCTTCGGCATGAAGAACTCCCCCTACCCGGAATATGCGCTGGCCCTTTGGGCCGCCCGGCGGCTGGGACGGCCCGTTCGCTGGACGTCAAACCGCCTGGAGTCCTTCCAGGCCGACGCCCACGCCCGCGACCAGGTCGCCGACGCGGCCCTGGCGCTGGACGCCGACGGCCGGTTTCTGGCGCTGAGGGTCTCGGCGGTCGCGGGCCTGGGCGCCTATCTGGGCCCGATGACCGCGCATCCGCCCACCAACAACATGGGCGGGTTGGCCGGCGTCTACCAGATCCCCGCGATCCACGTTCGGGTGCGGGGCCTGTTCACCAACACGCAGCACACCTCGCCCTATCGTGGCGCCGGCCGCCCGGAAGCGACCTATGTTGTCGAACGCCTGATCGACATGGCCGCCGCCGCGCTGGGCCAGGACCGGGCGGATCTGCGCCGCCGCAACATGATCGGGCCGGCCCAGATGCCCTACAACACGGGGCTGATCTATACCTACGACTCAGGCGATTTCCCCGCCGTCCTGGAGGCCGCGTTGAAGGCGGCCGATTGGGATGGGTTCGAAGGTCGCCGGTCGGAAGCCGAAATGAACGGGCGGCTGCGCGGTATTGGCATCGCCAACCCTATCGAGATCGCCGGCGGCCCGCCCGGCCGGCCGATGCCCGAATTCGCCAGGATCGAGATGGCCGCCGACGGACGCGTGACCCTGCGCGTCGGGTCGATGGACACGGGCCAGGGCCATGCCACAGTGTTCCGCCAGATGCTGTCGCAGAGCCTGGGGACCGAACCGCAAGCCATAGACGTGGTCATGGGCGACACCGACCGGGTGGCCAAGGGCATGGGCACCTTCGGCTCGCGCACGATGTTGGCTGCCGGGACGGCGATCGCGTCAGGCGTGGACGAGGTTGTCGAGACGGCCCGTCCGCATGCCGCCGAAATGCTGGAGGCCGCGGCGCAGGATCTTGAATACTCGGAAGGACGATTTTCCGTTGTCGGAACCGATCGCGCCGTGTCGTTAAGCGACGTCGCCGCGACGATGCCGGACGGCCTGCAGGCCGAAGCCTTCGTCCCGGCAGGAGACGCCACCTTCCCCAACGGCTGCCACATCTGCGAGGTCGAGATCGACCCGGATACCGGGGCGGTCTCGGTCGAACGATACCTGATCGTCGACGACGTGGGCACGGTGATCAACCCGCTGTTGATGAAAGGGCAGATCCATGGCGGCGTCGCCCAGGGCCTGTCCCAGGCCCTGTTCGAACGGATCGTCTACGACCAGGAGTCGGGGCAACTGCTGACGGCCTCCTTCATGGACTACGCCATGCCCCGGGCCGACGATCTGCCGTCGATGGACGTGGAAAGCCATCCCGTGCCCACGCCCACCAACCCGCTGGGCGCGAAGGGCGCCGGCGAGGCCGGCACGGTGGGATCGCTGGCCGCGGTGATCAGCGCCGTATCGGACGCTTTGGCGCCTCTGGGGATCGATCACATCGACATGCCGGCCACGTCGGAACGGGTGTGGCGGGCGATCCGGGATGCGAAGACCGATGGGCAGCGTTGAGCATGCGCCTTCTTAAACAGCCCGGAATGCAAGACAAAGTGCGCCAGACCGGCGTGCCCTGCCGTGTCCGGACGGTGCGGCTGACACTGGAACCGGGGCGGGATCTGGCGGCGGCGCTGTTCGAGGCAGCCGCGGATGCCGGCTTCACGTCCGGCGCTTACGCGCTGGAAAACCTGGCCGTGGCGGACCTGACCTATAACCTGCCCAGCCTTTATGACGGGCCGGAAAGAGCCGCCTGGTTCGCCGGCCCGTTTACGGGCGATCGGGCCGTGATCGAAGCGGGCCGGGTCACCATCGGGCTGAACGGCGGCGCGCCCATGTTTCATTGCCACGCGGCGTGGCGCACGGCGGACGGCGCGCTGACCGGCGGCCATCTCTTGTTGGACAGGATGAGCCTTCCGGCGCCTGCGGAGGTCACGTTCCACGGGGCGACGGGTGCGGTGTTTGACGTGCTGCCCGACGTCGAGACGAACTTTTCGATCTTCAAGCCGGTGCCCCGGGCGGATCCCGATGAGACCAGCGCCCGGCCGGGGATACTGGCCCGGGTGGGACCGAACGTGGACCTGGGCCAGGCGCTTTCCTCCCTGGCCGACCTTCATGGGTTGGCGGAAGCGGAAATCCTGTCCGGCGTCGGGAGCTTCGTGGGCGGCGCGTTCGAGGACGCGTCGGACGTTTCGGACCCGATCACCGAAGCGCTTGTCACCGGCGGCCGGGTCCGGCACGGGGCGACCCGGATCCAGGCCGTCGCCACCGATCCCGCGGGCGTCGTGCATACGGGATGGCTGACCCCCGGCACGAACGCGGTAGGGATCACATTTGAAGTGCTTATGGTTGCTGCTTAATCAAAATAATCATTATAACGCATATGGTTATTTATCTCTTATGCACTATCCGGTTATTCCGAAACATGACAGTCTTTTAGGACTGTTTTTTCAACCTCCTTTAACGGACCGTGACTATCCTGCGCCGCAAGTGCAGCGGGCATCCGCCGGTCTATTCAGGACTCAGCCCGCTCAGAATTCAAGGAGTGAGGTCGGTCTTCGGACCAGATAACAGCGGAACGCAGGGTGGTATCCGGAATTGGGTCAGGTCTCTCCGGCAGAGACCTTCGGCTTGAGCCGCGCGAAAGCTGCGCAAGGCGGCCACAGGGTGGCCCGGCCCACCGGCGCCGCACATCACTCTCGCATCAAGTTCCTGATCGAAAGTCACGCGGAGACGTGCGACTGGCGGTCCCGCACAAGACGTAACGAGAGATTGCAAGGTAGCAGATGGCCATGTCGAAGCTCAAAAACCTGTCGGTCACCCACAAGGTTCTCGGAGTCGTCGGGTTCTGCCTGGCGATGTTGGTCGGCGTCGTCTCCACGGCGGCGGTGCAGATGGCCAACATCGGCACCGAGATCGAATCCATCGCCGAGAACGATATCCCGCTGACGGAAATCCTGACGAAGGTGACGACGCACCAGCTTGAACAGGCCATCAACCTGGAACGCGCCTTGCGCTACGGCGAGGTCGTCGCCAGCAGGGAGCTCGCGGAGAAGGGTTACAAGACGGCCCTTGAGCACTTCTTCGCGTTGAACGCGAAGGTGGACAAGGAAATCAAGGAGGCCGAACACCTGGCCGCCGAAGCGATCGGCCATGCGCACACGGAACTGGAGCGCAAGGAGTTCGAACACATCCTGTCGGCCATGAAACAGATCGAGGTGGCCCATCACACCTTCGCGAAACACGCCGAAGAGGTCTTCAGCCTGATCGAGGCCGGCGATTTCGAGAAGGCCATGCAATTGGCCGAGGAGATCAAGGTCGAGGAAGATGCGCTTGACCACGAACTCGAGGCCCTGCTGGAGGAAATCGAGGTCTTTACGAGAAAGGCCGCGGAAACCGCCGAAGCCCATGAGAAATCGGCACTGCTGATGCTGGTGGTTATGGGCTGCGTGGCGTTGCTGGTCGGCATCGTCGCCAGCGTCTGGATGGTCCGCAAGACCATTTCGCGTCCGCTGACCGAAGTCGTCGGCGCGCTGGATGCGCTGAGCGAGGGCGACACCTCCGCCGAGGTCACCGTCCATGCCAACGACGAAATCGGCGCGGTCGCCAGATCCTTTACGTTCTTCCGGCAGAAGACGATCGAGGCCGAAGAAGCCAAGAAAGCCCAGGCGGCGAAAGCGAAAGACGCGCGGATCGGCGCGTTGCGCGAAATCGCCGAGCAGTTGGATCAAAGCGTCAAGGAGGTCATCGAGACCGTCGCCGGCGCCGCCACCCAGCTTGAGTCGACCGCACAGGGCATGTCCGCCACCGCCGAGGAAACCAGCCGTCAGGCCACCGGCGTGTCCGCGGCGTCCGAGGAGGCCTCGGTCAACGTGCAGACCGTCGCCACCGCGGCCGAAGAACTGGCCTCTTCAATCGAAGAAGTCACGCGCCAGGTCGCGCATTCCAATACGATCGCCCAGGACGCGGTCACCAGTGTCGACGCCACGAACGAGACCGTTGCTCAGCTGCACGATGCCGCGCAGCGGATCGGCGATGTGGTCAACCTGATCAACGACATTGCCGAACAGACCAACCTGTTAGCACTTAACGCCACCATCGAGGCGGCGCGCGCCGGCGAGGCCGGCAAAGGCTTTGCCGTGGTCGCCACCGAGGTCAAGAGCCTGGCCTCGCAGACCAGCAAGGCGACCGAAGAGATCTCGCAGCAGATCGACAGCATGCAGTCCGCGACCTCCGAGGCGGTCGGGGCGATCAAGAATATCGGCGGCGTGATTTCCAAGGTCAGCGAGATCGCCACGGCGATTTCGGCAGCGGTCGAACAGCAGAGCGTCGCGACCAGCGAGATCGCCCAGAACGCGACCCAGGCGTCGTCGGGCACGCGGGAGATGGCCTCGAACCTTACCGGCGTGCAGCAGGCGGCCGAAGAAACCGGCCGGTCCGCGACAGAGGTCCTGGATGCCAGCGGAAGCGTCACCAAACAAGCCGAAGCCATGCGCACCCAGGTCGCCGACTTCGTCGCACGTCTGCGCGCGGCCTAAATCGCCCTGGAGCGAGGGGCTTCTACCCCGGCCGCGCCGTTTCCTGCGGCTCCACATCCGCCGGCGGCAAGGACGGCAGTCCCCGCACTAAATCCGCAGCTTTCTCCGCCACCATGATCGTCGCCGCGTTGGTGTTGGCGGAAACCAGCAGCGGCATCACCGCGCTGTCGCAGACCCGTAAGCCCTCGACTCCCCGCACCCGAAGCTGAAGGTCAACGACCGCATCGGCGCTGTCGTCCGGGCCCATGGCGCAGGTCGCCACGGGGTGATAGTCGGTCTTGGCGTGCTTGCCGGCATAGGCGGCGATCTCGTCGTCCGTCTGCACGTCCGCTCCCGGCAGAGCCTCGCCCTTGACGTAAGGTTTGAAGGCGTCCTGGGCCATGATCCTGCGGCCCAACCGGAACCCGCGGATCGACATCTCCCGGTCGTAAGCATCGGCCCAGTAGTTGGGATCGATCAGCGGCGGCGCACTGGGGTCGGCGCTTTGCAGGCGTACCGTCCCGCGCGAGCGGGGACGCAGGAACGCCGTGTTCAGGGTCACGCCGTCGTTCTTCAACCGCTGCAGATCCTGTTCCAGGCCGGAGCCCAGCATGAAATGGAACTGGATATCCGGGAACGCAGCGGTCTCGTCGGCGTACCAGAAGCCGCCCGCCTCAGCCAGGTTCGAGGCCACCGGTCCTTTGCGGAACAGGAGGTATTGCAACCCGGCCCACAGCGTATGGTGCGGCCGGGCCACGTGATCGTAACTGTAGTTTCCCGTCAGTTCGCTGACCACATAGACATCCACGTGGTCCTGCAGGTTGCGGCCGACGCCGGGCACGTCTGCCACCGGCTGGATACCCAGCGCCTTCAGTTCGGCTTCCGGCCCGATGCCTGACAACATCAAGAGCCGGGGCGAGCCGATGGCGCCTGACGTGACGATCACCTCGCGCCGCGCACGAATGGTCTTCGTCTTGCCGCCGTGTTCCACATCGACGCCTCGGGCGCGGCTTTGTTCGACAACGACCCGCAGCGCCTGGGCCCGGGATAACAGCGTGACATTGCCGCGTTTCAACGCGGGGCGCAGGTAGGCTCCGGCAGCCGAACAGCGTTTCGCGTCGCGCTGGGTGAGTTGGTAGAAACCGACGCCGCCCTGGCTGGGGCCATTGAAGTCCGTGTTGTACGGAATGCCTGCCTGCTGCCCGGCGCGGATATAGACCTTCGAGATCGGGATCGGGTCGACCGGGTAGTTGACGCCCTGGGGGCCATCCGAACCGTGATATGCGTTGTGCCAGACCTCGTTCCCCTCGGACCGGCGGAAATAGGGCAGGCAATCTCGGAAGGACCAGCCCGCGCACCCGGCCTCCGTCTCCCACCGGTCGAAATCCAGCGCATTGCCGCGGTTGTAAAGCTGGGCGTTGATCGACGCGCCGCCTCCAACAACCTTGCCCTGGGGGTAGAGATAGGGCCGCCCGCCGATATGCTCCTGGGCAACCGTCGACCAGCCCCAGTCCGCCAGCCCGCCGGTGAGCTTGGCGAAGCCGGCCGGCATGTGAATATAGGGATGGCGATCGGGCTTGCCGGCCTCCAGGACGCAGACGCTGATGCCGGCATCCTCCGACAGCCGACTGGCCAGCACGCAACCGGCCGGCCCGGCGCCGACGATGACGTAGTCGAATTCCACGGCCGCTCAGCCGATCCGCTGCTCCGACTGGGGATCGAAAGCGACGGCCTTTTCCATGTTAATTGCGAAGGGGAAGTGCGTCCCTGCTCTGACATCCACGTCTGCGCGGAACCGGCCCGTCACCTCGGTTTCTCCGAACTGGGTGACGACGAAGGTGTCCGACCCTGCCGGTTCCGTCACTTCCACCTGGGCATCGACCGTGTGGATCGCGTGGGATTTGCGGTCGGCCCCGTCGGCATCGGTGATCGCTTCGGGACGGACGCCCAGCACAATCTCCCGTCCGTCATGCGCCGCCATCTCGGGG
>Ga0056115_1001020_pt1 | contig 12793 bp, 18 predicted proteins | sample WorMetOlspDAHAB1_FD_77007 | JGI IMG/M metagenome (GOLD analysis project Ga0056115, IMG submission 77007) | Marine gutless worms symbiont microbial communities from Max Planck institute for Marine Microbiology, Germany - Olavius sp. DAHAB.1 ... | reverse complement strand
GGGTTGGGGTGAGGGGGTTCGGATCTCCGTTCATTTGAATCCGGGCAGACCGCGCGCGCCTGCGCGGTTCCGGCTGACCGCACGGAAAGACGTGCCGCACCGAGGGCGCGTCACGCCCAGGAAGGGTCCGGCGTCATTGCGCCGGGGAGCCACTCCGAACAGGTCTCAACCCTCTGTTTGGAGAACGTACCCATGTCCCAGGACATTCCGGTTCATTTTGTCCAGGAGTACTCCGCCGGCATCGAACTGCTGGCGCAGCAGCTTTCCAGCGAGACCCGCGCGGCCGTGCGCGTGCGGCCCATGCGGGCGAAGAAGATGTCGGACGACCAGATCGGCATCGTCAAGATGCAGCCGCGCGGGGCGCGGCATGCGGATATTCCCACCGTCGACACCCCGCACAAGCGGCGCTGGGTGACGGCCAAGGACTATCACATCAGGGATTTCATCGACGAGTTCGACAAGCTGCAGGTCCTGACCGACCCCACCAACGGCTACAGCCAGGCCTTCGCGGCGGCCTCGGCGCGGCAGTTCGACAAGATCGTCATCGATGCGGTGCTGGGCGCGTCCTACACAGGCGAGGAGGGGACGACCTCGGTCACCCTGCCGGCGGCGCAGAAGATCGCGGCGGGCGGCGGCGGCTTCACGCTGGCCAAGCTGAAGCAGGCGGTGCGCATCCTCAAGACCAACAACGCGGTCATGCCCGGCGACGAGATCCACGCCTTCTGGACCGCGCGCCAGGAGGAGGAGTTCATCGACACGAACGAGGTCAAATCGTCGGACTTCAACCGCGCCAAGGTGCTGGTCGACGGCGGGGTGAACGAGTTCTACCGGGTCGCCTTCCATCTGCTGGAGGACGTGGAGGACAGTGACGAGGGCCGGATGCTGCCCAAGGCGGGGACGACGCGGTCCTGCGCCCTGTTTGCCAAGTCCGGCGTTCTCGTCGGCGGGCGCAAGCCCGCCTACGGCCGCATCGCCTGGCTGGACGAGCGGGAAACCTGGCAGGTGAGCGCCTGTCTTTCCGTGGGCGCGACGCGGCTTCAGGAAAAGAAGGTCGTGCAGATCGACGTGGTCGAGAGTTGAGGAGGGTTTGAGCAATGGCAGTGACGACACAGGACAGTACCCAGATCGCCAACGGCAAGGCGTTTCCGCCCAAGATGAACCCGGCGGCCGACGACGGCGGGCGGGTGCGGGTGAAGGCGTTTTCCTTCACCCAGAACGGCCAGGGCGATGCGGGCTCGGTTGCGAACTTGGCGAAGATGCCGGGCGGCAAGGTGCGGATCCTCTCCAGTCACGTGGCGTTCGACGCCATGGGGACGGGGCGGACGCTGGATCTCGGCCACGGCGGTTACTCGGATTCGGACGGCAATGTGGTGGCGGCCGATCCCGATGCGTTCCGGGCGGACATCGCAGTGGCAACCGCGGGGACCAGCACGGCGCAGCACCAGGCCACGGTGATGGACACGCCGGGCGGGTTCACGGTGACCGCGCAGATCAATGACGGCACGGTCGACGACGGGAAGAAGCTGACCGGCTTCGTCCTCTACGTCGTGGACTGACAAAGGCCCCTCTCCCCGGCGGGGAGAGGGGTTGGGGTGAGGGGGTTCCGGTGCGTGATCGGCTTGCACCCGAACCCCCTCATCCGGCCCTTCGGGCCACCTTCTCTCCCCGGGGGAGAAGGGAACGAAAACCGCAACACACATGGATCCTCACCCTGAGTTTTCTTGGCTGGAGAAGCTTCGACCATGTCCTCGGAAGTCGAAATCTGCCGCATGGCGCTGGACCTGATTGGGGACTATGCGCTGAGCGACCTGGCCGAAGGGTCGAAACAGGCGCGGCTGCGCCGGCGCAACTTCGCGCCCATGCGCGACGCGGTCCTGCGCGCGCATCCCTGGAACTGCGCGCTGACGCGGACCACGCTGCCGAAGGACGCCGCGGCGCCCGCCTTCGGGTTCGCCCGCCAGTACACCCTGCCGGCGGACTGCCTGCGCCTGCTGCCGCTGACGCGGGATGGCGCATTCGGCGGCGCGCCGGTGGCGCACCGGATCGAAGGACGCAGGCTGCTCACCGATGCGGCCGCGCCGCTGCCGGTGGTCTATGTGCGCCGGGTCGCCGATACCGCTGTCTTCGACGCGGCGCTGGTCCAGGCGATCGCAGCGCGGCTTGCCTGGCAGATCGCCTACAACCTGACCGGCAGCCGCACCAAGCAGGCCGAGCTGGGCCAGGTCTATCGCGAGATCCTGAAGGAGGCGCGGCGGATCGACGGCATGGAAGGAACGCCCGAGCCGCAGACCGCGTCGGCCTGGCTGATCGCGCGCGACGCATGAGCCGGGCCTCGCCCATTCAGCCCAGCTTCGCGCGCGGCGAGATCTCGCCCCGCCTGTGGAGCCGTGTGGACCTGTCTTTCTATCGGCTGGGGCTGGAGATTTGTGAGAACTTCATCGTGCTGCCCCACGGCGGGGCGACCCGCCTGCCGGGAACCCGGTTCGTGGCCGAGGTCAAGGACAGCGCGGCCAAGGCGCGCCTGTTGCCCTTCGCCTTCTCCACCGAGCAGACCTACGCAATCGAGGCGGGGCAGGGCTCGTTCCGGTTTTTCAAGGATCGCGGCGTGGTTTTTGCCGAGGCGACGGACGCAGCGCTGACCAACGGGGAGTTCGACGCCGATCTCGCCGGCTGGACCGCGTCCAACGTGACCTGGGACGCGGGCGCGGCGGTCTTTGCCGCCGGCGGCACGCTCACTCAGGCGGTGACCGTGACCGACCCAACGGTGGAGCATGTGCTGCGCTTCACGCTGACCGGGACGCCCGGCGGCGCGGAGATCCTGGCCGACACCGCCTGCCGCACCGGGTTCCACAGCCGCCAGTTCACGCCGGGTGCCGGCAACGGGACCTTTCACGTCCAGTTCCGCCACAGGACGGGCGCGCCGCGGCAAGAGACGGCGGCGTTCCTGTCGGCCGCGCCGGTGGAGATCGCCAGCCCGTACATGGGCGACGCGCTGTTCGAGATTCACCACACCCAGTCCGCCGACGTGATGTACCTGGCCGCCGGCGCGGTCAGGCCGCACAGGCTGTCGCGCCTGGGCCATGCCTCCTGGTCGCTGGAGGCGGTGGCCTTCACCGGCCAGCCCGGCGAATGGACGGACGGCAACTGGCCGCGCCGGGTCGGGTTCTTCGAGGATCGTCTCGCCTGGGCGGCGCCGGCCAGCGACCCGCAGACGATCTGGCTTTCCTCCAGCGACGGCTTGGAAACGCTAACTCTGCCGGCCAATCCCACCGACGCCGACGCCATGAAGTTCACCATCAGCGCCGGCCAGGTGAACGCCATCCAGTGGCTGGCCGAGGACCAGCAGCTTCAGATCGGCACCACGGGCGCCACCCGCACCCTGGCGGGTGCCGGCGTGGATGCGCCGCTGACGCCCAATTCGGTCAAAGGCAAGCGCCCCACCACCTTCGGCGCGGCGCCCCTGCAGCCGGTCCAGACCGGCGAGGTCACCATCTATGTGGGCCGTTTTCGCCGGCGGCTGCGCGAGTTCGTGTTTTCGTTCGAGCGCGACCGCTATGTCTCGCCGGACCTGACGCTTCTGTCCCAGCACATCACCCGGGGCGGCGTCACCGCCATGGCCTATGCCCAGGACCCGGATTCCATCATCTGGCTGGCCCGCACCGACGGCCAGCTTCTGGGCCTGACCTACGAGCGCGATCAGGAGGTCGCCGCCTGGCATCGCCATGCGCTCGCCGGCGGCAAGGCCGACCCCTGGGGCGCGGTGGAAAGCCTGACCGCGATCCCCGGCGCCGACCGGGAGGAGCTGTGGCTGGTGGTGCGGCGCACAATCGGCGGTGAGGTGCGGCGTTACGTGGAGTTCCTGGAGGCGGTGCCCGAACCCACGGACGCCACGGACCGGGACGGCCTCTTCTTCGTGCATGCGGGCCTCACCTATGACGGGCGCAATCAGCCGGCGGCGCTGACCTTGGCGGCGCCGGCGGGAACGGGCGTTGCAGTGACCGCGGCGGCGAATGTGTTCACCGAAGGCAACGTGGGCGACCGGATCGCCGGCAACGGCGGGCGCGCCCGGATCACGGCCGTCGCCGGCCCCACATCCGCAACGGCGGACGTGGAGGTCCCGTTTACGGAAACGGCGCTTTCCGGCTGGACGTTGGAGGCGCATGCCCTGGGCGGGCTGGGGCATCTGGAGGGCGAACCTGTCGATGTCCTGGCCGACGGCGCGGTGGTGCCGCCGCGCACGGTGACGGCGGGCGGCATCGCGCTGCCCGGCGATACCACCGCGGCGCTGATCCAGGCGGGCCTGGGCTACCGCTCGGTGCTGCGCACGCTCAGGCCCGAGGCGGGCGCGGCCGACGGCACCGCCCAGGGCCGGCTGAAACGCATCCACAAGCTGATCGTGCGCGTGCGCAACACCCTGGGCCTGAAGTTCGGCCGCGACCTGGACACGCTGGACACCGTGGTCTTCCGCAAGGCCGGCCAGCCCATGGACGCCGCGCCGGCGCTTTACACCGGAGATCTTTCGGTGGCGCTGGACCAGGGCTGGGGCCCGGACGCCCAGGTGGTCTGCGTTCAGGACCAGCCGCTGCCGGCGGAAATCCAGGCGATCATCCCGCGTATGGAAACGACGGAGGGATGAGGCGCCGACAGGCGTGCCTGAACACTATGTGATGCATGTCGCAGTCCCGTGCTAGGATTTCCAATAGGGATTCAAGGCCAAGGATCCGTGCGAGGGAGGGAAAGAGATGCACATGGGACGCAGTCTGTCGGTTGGCGTGGTGGCGGCTTCGCTGTTCGTCCTGCCGGCCGCTGCCCAGGACTTCGACCTTGGTCAGGTGGCCCACGATCGGGGCGACTACGCCACCGCGGTCGCGAACTGGCAGCCGCTCGCGGAAGCGGGGCATGCCAACGCACAGGCGAAGCTGGGAACCCTGTACGAGCATGGCCACGGCGTTTCCCTGGATGTGGGAAAAGCCGTCTACTGGTACCGCAAGGCAGCGCGGCAGGGGATCCCCAAGGCGCAGTTCCACCTGGGGTCCATGTATTTCCAGGGAAAGGGCGTGCCCCAGGACCAGGAAAAAGGGGTGAAATGGTGGCGCAAGGCCGCGGATAACTGCGTCCCGGTGGCCCAGTCCAACCTGGGCGCGATGTACGAGAAGGGTGACGTCGTCGCACGGGACATCCGGCAGGCGGGCGCCTGGTATCGCAAGGCCGCCGCCAACGGCGACGGTGGCGCCATGTTCAATCTGGGGCGGATCTATGCGATGGGGGAAGACCTGGAGGTCGACCTTGTGGAATCGCTGATGTGGCTGAGCCTGGCCATGGCCATCGATGGCAGCGACGGCATCGAACTGGTCTACCGTTACGTCGCCGGGCAGATGACCCATGAGCAGCGCGACGAAGCGCTGGAAAGGGCGATCAAGTGGGCGGAGGATCACGGCTACGGCTGACCGGCCGCAACCGCACGCCGATGGCGAACCGCGAGACGGCGGTCCGGGAGGGTGTGTAGTCTGATCGTCAAGACATCAGGCGCATGGAAAGAACACGCACCCTTCGCGAAGGCCATACCGCCGCCTATCCCGACCCGATCGCGGTCGCGGAAGGCGGCGCCCTCACGCTGACCGGTCGGGAAGACAACTGGGACGGCCACCGCTGGCTGTGGGCGGTTGCCGAAGACGGACGGGAAGGCTGGGTTCCGGACGACCTTGTGGTCGAGCGTGAAGGCGGGTCGATCGCCACGCGGGACTTCTCCGCGATCGAACTCACCTGCGACGCGGGCGAAACCGTCGAGGTGATCGCGGAAACGCACGGCTGGGCTTGGTGCCGCAAGGCCGACGGCGGGGAAGGCTGGCTGCCGATCGGAAAGCTGTCGGAGGCCTAGCCGGCGCCGAGACGCGGTTGCGGGGTTTTTGCTGCGCCCTCAATACCGCCTGATCGGCCGCTGCGAGGCGACCGGTCTTCGTCGTTTGCCTTCGCGCAAGAACACGTAGATCCCCGCACAGACGATCAGCGCGATGCCGGCGAAGGCTTGAGCGTCGGGGAACTCGCCCCAGAACAGCCAGCCCCACATGATGCTGAGCGGCATGGCCACATACTCGAATGGCGCCACTGTTGCCGCCGGGGCCGAGCGGTAGGCCTGGGACAGCGCATAGCCGATGATCCCGCCCAAGAGGCCAATGCACAGGAAGGGCCAGAGGTCGCCGCCTTCGGGCCAGCGCCAGGCGCGCAGGAAGAACTGCAGGCTGGGATGGTCCACGGCGCCTTCGTATCGCCCGTCGCCCGCGACCGCCCAGAAACCGGCGCCGACGAGGATGAAGGTTCCGTGGATATAGACCGCCATGGCCGACGCCTTGGCGGTGACGCCCAGGCGGCGCGTCAGGATCTGCATCAGCGCATAGGTCAGGGCGCTGAGCAGAGGCAACAGCAGGATCAGCCCGGCATCCGCGGCGTCCGCCGCCGTCTGCCATGGGCTTAGCATGACCAGCACGCCCGCGAAGCCCACCGCAACCGCGCCCAGCCGCCGGGGCCCGACCGTCTCGCCCAGGATGGGAACCGACAGCAGGGTGATGAACAGCGGCGCCACGAAGAACAGCGCCGTCGCGTTCGCCAGCGGGATCACCGCCAGCGCGGCGAAGAACGCCATGTTGGAGACGACGATCAACAGGCCGCGCGCCAGGTGCAGGAACGGCTTGTCGGTGCGCAAAAGCCGGAACCCGCCTTCGGCTTTCAGCATGGCCAGCGTGAAGACGATGCCGATGGCCGACCGGACGAACACCATCTGGTGCAGCGGATAATCGCCGGACAACAGTTTGATCAGCATGTCGTTGACGGAAATGCAGGACATGCTGAGGACCACCAGCAGGATGGCCCGCACCGGGTGGTTTTTCTGCGCTGCGCCCTCGGCGTTCATTCGAAACGTGCCTTGCCTTGCGGGAGACGGAACCCCGCAATCGATCACATTTGCCTGGGCGGCGCCAGCGGCGCCGGTCTGGACCTGGCTTCACGGGACGAAGGAGAAAGAACAATGTGCGACGTGACGACCACCGCGGGGGTGCTGGGCCTGGCCGGGCAGGGGCTGTCGGGCCTCGCCCGGATGTCCGAGGCGCGCAAATCCGAAAAACGGGCGAAGCGGACAGCCACGGCCGAGGAGGCCGCGGCGCGGGCGCGGGCCGACGACGCCCGGCGCCGGGCCAAGGCCGAGCGGGGCAGCAGGCGGGCGCGCTTCGCCAAGGCGGGCGTCAGGCCCGACGGCACGCCGACGGCGGTGCTGGCTGCGATCGAGGCCCAAGGCGACGAAGAGGCCGGCGCGCTGGTCGCGCGCGGGCAAAGCTGGGCGGAGGCCATCCGAGACCGGGCGCGCGCGGAACGGCGGCGCGCCCGCACGTCGTTGTTGGGCCGGGCGCCGTCGCGTCTCTCGGGCGGGTTTCCGGTGACCGGCGCCTGGCCCGGCGCGGGGCGCGGCAGATGACGGTCGCCAGCGCGACCAACCGGGCGCGGTACGATGGCGACGGGACCAGCACCGTGTTCGCGGTCCCGTTCTATTTCCTGGAGCCGGACGACCTCAAGCTGGTGCGATCCGACGCCGACGGCAGCGAGACGGTTTTGACGCCGGGCATCGACTACAGCGTGGCGGGCGCGGGCGACCCGGCCGGCGGCAGCGTCACCCTGACGGCGCCCCCGGCGGCAGGCCAGGAGATCGTGATCCTGCGCGACATCGCGCCGACGCAAGGGACCGACTTCGAGGAGAACGCAGATCTGCCGGCCGAGACGCTGGAGCGCGGCTTCGACCGGCTCACCATGCTGATCCAGCAGATCGTCGAGCAGGTGGCGCGCTCCATGCTGTTGCCCGCGGCGACCAGCTTGACCAACGTGTCCTTCCCGGCGCCCGAGCCGGGCAAGCTGGTTGCGGGCAACGACGCCGGCGACGGTTTCGTCAACAAGACGCCGGTGGGCGCCGGGCAGATCGTCTATCCGGTCGCGGTCGGCGAGGGCGGCACCGGCGCGACCGAGGCGGGTGCGGCGCGGGCAAACCTGGGTTTGGCCAAGGTCGCCCAGGCCGAGGCGGAGGCCGGGACCGCCGTCGACACCCGGGCCTGGACCGCCCAGCGGGTGGCCCAGGCGGTGGCGGCAAAGGCGCTGACCCTGGGCCGGCATGCGCTGTCGATCCCCGCGGCGGCCTGGCGCCCACAGGCGAGCGACGGCTGTTCGGAGGAAGGCGCGGAAGAAAGCGGCGCCAACGACGTGACGACCGCCTTCCGGGCATTCGATCCGGCGACGCAGGAATACGCCCAGTTCGCGTTCCGCGCGCCCAAATCCTCGGATGAATCCGCGGCACTGTCGGGCACGATCGTCTGGACCGAGGCAGCGGGTGCGACGGCGCACGACGTGGTCTGGCAAGTGGAGGCCCAGGCCCAGGGCGACGGCGACGCGCTGGACGGGGCCTGGGGGACGGCGGTCGCTGTCACCGACGCCGGCAGCGCCGGCACCCGGCGCATGGCCCCGTTTTCCGGCGTGACGCCCGCCGGCGGTTGGGCGGAGGGCGACACGCTGATCCTGCGCCTGTCGCGCAAGGCCGGCGACGCCGCCGACACCCTGGACGCGGACGCCCGTTTCATCGAGCTGCAGCTTGAATTGACTCTCAATGCCGGGAACGACGCCTGATGCTGCCGATGGGAGGCGTTGTCACCGGCGGTTTGGAGGTTCCGCCGCTGGTCACGCGCGGGCTGGTGCACCACTACGACGCGGGCGACGCTTCCAGCGTGTCGTCGCCCACGGGATCCTGGAACGACCTCCAGGGGTCGCTCGACTGGACGCGACGGACCCAGGGCGGGACCGGCACGCCGTACCCGCAATTCAACGGCGCCGTCGGCGGCATGTCCAGGCACGAGTACTGGTCCTTCGACAATCGCGCGGGGTCCAACGCGGTCGCGTGGTTCGATAACGGCGCCAACGCCTTCTGGCGTCGCATCGGGGATCGGGGCTATCCGTTTTCCCTGTGTTTCTGGTGGTGGGACAACGCGGGCGCAGACAGCAGGCAAGCGCTCTACAGTTCATGGTTCACCGGCATCATCAATGCTTTGCAGCTGGGCAATCTTCGCTTGGATATCGTTGCGGCGCCGAACAATGACGCCTCGACAGGGTTCGACGACGGCTGGGCCGATTTGAGGGATCAATGGCAGTTTCTCGGGCTCGTCTTGACGCCAAAGGCCGGCAATTCAACGGGGTTTGCCTGGCAGAACGGCGAAAAAACCGGAGACGTGCCGGGCACTTGCGCCAACGCCGTCAACTGGAACGCCACCTATTCGACCCACCCGGGACGTCTGGGCGCTCAGACCTGGGGCGGGGCGGGCGGCCTGAACGGCCGCATGGCGATCGTCCTTGGCTACGACGTGGAACTGACCGAGGCCGAGATGTTGCAGAACTTCCGCGCCCGGCGCGGCCGGTTCGGGATCTGAGGCCGGCCATGCCCCGCAGCCAGATTTCGCAGGGGGCGGTGGATACCGGCGTCGCCGGCACCGTGATCAGCTATCCCTGGTGGGCGCAGTTCCTGCACGACGGGCTGGAGATCCTGGCGCTGGGCGGCGGGTTGGTGCTCGTTGCGTTGCGCATCCGGCTGGCCGTGATCGAGCTGAAACAGAAGAAACGCGATCGATAGGAGACCCCCCATGCGCCCTTTCTGATGGCCGCCCTTGTGGCGGCTTTTTCATTTCCATCCGGCGTCGCGATGGCGGGACCGGTCTGTTCGTCGCGCGAGGCCGTCGCGCAGCGCCTGGCCCAGGGCTACGGCGAGGCGCCGGTGGCCGCGGGCGTCGCCGCTGACGGCGCGCTGATCGAACTCTACCTGTCCGCGACCGGCAGCTTCACCCTGGTGGTGACCCGGCCCGGCGGGCTCGCCTGCCTGATGGCCGTGGGCGAGGGGTGGGAGCCGGTGTCGCGGCCGGCCCCGGCAACCGAAAAGGAGACATGAGATGACCGACCCAATCGACCAGGCCGGCCGCATCGGCCGCGCCGCGGCCAGGTTCCGCAACGTCGTTCGAGGCCAGCTCGAAAACGCCGGCGCCGACCTCGGCGGCATGAACCAGATCGAAGCCAGGATCGATGAGGCCGAGGAAAGCGCCCGGCGGGCGCTGCAGTCGGGCCAACGCCGGGGAGACGGTGCATGAAACCGGACGCAACCGACGCCCGTCCGGCAAAGCTGGCCGGCACGGGCACCAGCGTCAGCGTCGGCGTGCTGACCGCCTACTTTGCGGTGCCGCACCTGCCGGGTCCGCTGGGCGGCCAGGACCTCGCGCCCGAGGCGGTGGTCCACGGCCTGATGATGGCGCTGGTCGCCGGCGTGGTCGCCGCGGGCGCCCGGGGCGCAGGGGATCTGATCGCGCCGTATCTGCCGGGGAGGAAATGACCGATGCGGATCTTCGCACTGGCCGTCGCGGCGCCTCTGCTTGCCGCCTGCGGCGCCGGCGTGGCGGACCTGGGCACCGCCGGGCGCACCCATGTGACCGTGGAGACCCACGAACCCGCAGCCCTGAAGGACGCCGGCGTGCCCGACGCGGTCTATGCCTGCGGCGTGCCGATCGCGCGCGCGACCTATCACAGCGGCAAGGAGGTGGGCAGCCTCAGCTTCACCCGCAGGAAGGATTGCACGGTGGAGGTGAGCGCGACCGACGTGAAGGCCTTCGACGCCATCGCCTTCGCCGCCCGCGTGGCGGAGGTGCAGGCCAACGAACAGGGGCAGACGGTGCGGGAGGTGCTGAGCCCGGAGGCGCTCAGGGAGTTGGTGGCGATTGCGCGGCTGTTTGCGGGGAACGGCGCCCCTTAGCGATAATGGGTGTACGCCTTGGCCTGAACAAAGCGCGTCTGCGGCACCGTGCCACGGGATGCATTGTTGACGCCCGCCATCCAACGACGGGCCGCGTCCGTAAAACGAGGCATGGATAATCTAAACCTTGCCGCCTGCCAGGCGCTTGAAACGGCTGCGCCCGATAACCCCGATCTCACCGTCCTCTACGACGGCGCCTGTCCCCTGTGCGCCCGTGAGATCGGCTTCTACCGCCGACGCGCCGGCGCCGACCGCGTGCACTGGCGCGATGTCAGCGCCGCAACGGAACAGGAGGTCGCGCCAGGGCTGTCGAAGGACCGGGCGCTGGCCCGGTTCCACGTGATCGACGCAGAAGGCAGGGCTGTTTCCGGCGGCGCTGCGTTCGCCCGGCTCTGGGAAGCCTTGCCCGGCTTTCGGCCGCTGGGCCTGCTGTTTCGTTTTCCGCCGCTCGCCTGGCTTTTGGACCGCGCCTATGACGGGTTCCTGCGCTTCCGGCCGCGGCTGCAGGCCCTGGCCCGCGCGCGCGCCGCGAAAGAAGAAGACGCACTGCCGCGGTGGCTGGTTCGCGCCCTGCGGTCGGATCATGCCGGGGAAACCGGCGCGGTCTTCATCTATCGCGGGATCCTTGCGGTCTCCCGCGACGAAGAGGTCCGTCAGTTCGCCGAACGGCACCTGGCCACGGAACGGGAGCATCTGGCGCTGATGGAAACCGTGCTGCCGCGCCGGTCGCGCAGCCTGTTTCTGCCGGCCTGGCGCGCCGCGGGATTCCTGACCGGCGTCTTGCCGGCGCTGGCCGGCCGCAATGCGGTCTTTGCCACCATCGACGCGGTGGAGACCTTCGTCGACCGCCATTACGGCGCGCAGGTAGAGCGGCTGACGGCAGAAGGGACCCACGAAGAGATTCGCGCGCTGCTGGAGCGGTGCCGCCTGGACGAGGTGGATCACCGCGACGAAGCGCGCACCGCGCGCGCCGGTGCGCCTGGCATGGTCATGCGCGGCTGGTGCTGGCTGGTCGGCGCCGGCTCCGCGGCGGCCGTTGCGCTGGCGGAACGCGCCTAGTCTTTAGGCGTGCCCGACGGTCGGGCTCTCGCGTTCGACCGCGGCCACGGCGTTGAGCGCTGCAGCAACCAGTTCCGCCGTCAGCTGTTCCTTCACATCCCGCGGCGCATGGATCATGCGCGCGCGAATGGCAAGCGCCATGGCGGCGGCCTGCAGCACGTCGCCGTTGCTGGTTTCGCCGGCCACCGCGATGTCCCGGTCGATCGCCTCCAGAATTGCGCTGACCAGCTGGTCGACCCTGACCACGCTGCCGGTTTCCTCGTGCAGGGGAAAGACGACGTCGAACACGTCGCCGGTCGCCGTACGCGCACGGTAGGGCAGTTTTTTCATGGCTGTGCTTTCATTTTCTCTTTGTCCGGCGTCAGCCCATGGCCAGCCGGACCAACACGGCAATTGCGGCCAGCAACTGGCCCGCGTTGATCAAGACCGACAGGCGGTGCAGCCAGGTAAAAGGCTTCTCCGCCGCCGCATCGCCGGCCAGCATGGCGTCGCGGTGGCGGTTGATGCGCGGCATCAGCACCTGGCGCGAAGCAACCGCGCCCAGGGCGACAAACGCCATGATCGCCGCCTCGACCGGCCGCACGGCGGCCAGCGCGCCCAGCGCCAGCAGCGACAGCAGGCCGACCACCAGAAAGTACCAGGGAAAAATCCCGCGCACGAACCGGCCGGCGGACCCGGCGTCCAGCTTCACGAAGATCAACGGCGCCATGACGAAGGAAAAAAACGCCATGGCGCCGAACAGGGTCGCCACGGCAATCAGGCCCAGCGCATCGAGCATGTGTGCGGTCATGATCAGGTTTACGTGCGGGCCGGCGCGGAGGATCAGCGTTCAATGATTGCTGTCACGGTGCGGACAAGGCCCTCGCCCCGGCGGGGAGAGGGGTTGGGGTGAGGGGGTTCCGGTGTTCAGGATCCTGT
>Ga0056115_1001019_pt1 | contig 12800 bp, 7 predicted proteins | sample WorMetOlspDAHAB1_FD_77007 | JGI IMG/M metagenome (GOLD analysis project Ga0056115, IMG submission 77007) | Marine gutless worms symbiont microbial communities from Max Planck institute for Marine Microbiology, Germany - Olavius sp. DAHAB.1 ... | reverse complement strand
TATGGAAATTATTAATACATGCCGAGAAGAATTCAAGTTTTCCCTCCCCAGTCAACAAATTTCGGTCCGGAACGCTAAATTTATGGAATCTGATGGTGCTAAAATTGACATTATGAGATGGTAGGCCTATAGTGTTCAGTTGTAATTTGCAGTTAATTAGTTGTTCTATTCCGCTTATTGCATTATTATTATTACTATTATTATCATCATTATTATTACTATTATTATAATTATTAATGTTACTCGTTCTATTTTTGTTATGCTACTGTCATTACGGTGAATAAAAGATTTTCAATAAGATCAGATTTTTTTGTTATTCAACTCAAGGCGTCAAACAAGTACTATAACATTACCAATTGTTTTAAATATTCTATGCGTGACCTAATTTCCGACGTCAACTATTGTTCGTAAATCGTGCTTGTGCGATATAATCATACAATGCAAATGATGTAAGCGCTCCCTCTTGCATCATTTCGTTTTATTAAACTATGAATTCCATTAGTAAATCATCTTTTAGATGGAAATTCCTGTAAACATTTGTTTGATATTTATCTATTCTTTTCAGGTTTTAAATTAATGTTAAATATAATTTTTCCTATGGCAAAGCTTGAATCACAATATTTGATGACGTTATAAATTTGGTCACGCACAGAATATTTATTCCAACTGGTGCTTCTTTTACATTCACATTTGAATTTAAAATCTAGCATTATTGACGGGTTTTCAAAAAGATTTAATGATTCAGAAGTGGTTTTCTTTTCTGGCCCACCCTGTACGTACTGTATTGACATTAAAGCAAAATAGTGACAATAGCGCACAGTAGGTATAGGCCTACATCATGAGCATAACGGGTAGGAAAGGTCGTTAGACGACACTTATAACCTCCCGCAAACAGATACGAGATCACAGTAATATACAATATTACAATATCGCAGTAACATAAAATGATCTAGGAAATACACATTGACATTACACGATAATATGATCTTATTAAAAACAATTAAAATTCATTGCAAAATCTGATGGATATGAGACGCTGAGACTACAAACTACATTATATACACTGTTACTTAATGCGCATTTAAGTAGTTATGCTGTGTTTCAGCTGTCGGGATTCGGGATTGACCTTTGTCCTGAAGGGTGGCCAAATGTCCAGACGGCAAAATATCTGTTCCCCGAGACGCCAGGGTCACTGCTATTGAGACTGGGGTGGGACTGATCGAAGGCACACTAGAGAGATGGGGTGCTGTTCTGCTCTTCATCGCTTGCGTCTGTATTTCGCTTGCTCGCGTTTGCCGCTCTACGAATTATGATATTCATGATTTTATCTTGTAACCTATATCGTGCTCGCGTTTGATTCCGTCATAATTATGACGCTATGTTGTATCTTATGTGTGCAGAATACACATGTCGTTTGCGGATTTATGCTTTTACGATTGTGATTAAATCGTGCCGTGCCACCTGTTGACACATACAGCTCGCGTGTCGTCGTGCCCACCCCGCTAGTGCTAGTGCCCATTTCGTCCCACAGTAATGTACCTAGCATCTCACTACCATCTGATGACACTGTTGATAATGTTTGCTGTGTGTAGGAGCAGCAGTCATATCCATGCTCCCCGTCAGACTCTGGAACAACAGCATCAAACGCGTCAGTGAGCGATGACGCTCGGCCGTCCGTTGTCCCTATTACAGGTCGCACGGCCCTGTCGCCGGCCGCGGGCGTCGTCGGCAGCGGCGCTCGGTCCAAGGCCGCCGGCGGCGGCGAGGTGCGAGGCACGGCCGTGTCCTCGTCTGAGCCGACGCCCAGAATGGGATCGTCGTCATCGTCGTCTCGCCGGTCCAGTCATCATCACCACGCGCGCAAGGGCCGCGGCGCGCGCGAACGAAATCTCCGTCGCATCGAGAGCAACGAGCGAGAACGCCAGCGCATGCACTCGCTCAACGACGCGTTCCAGGACCTGCGCGAGGTGATTCCGCACGTTCGTCGCGGCCGCCGACTGTCCAAGATCGAGACGCTGACGCTCGCAAAGAACTACATCAAGGCGCTGACGAACGTCGTCTGCGAAATGCGCGGCGAAACGGCCCCGTACGAGGACCTGCAGACGTCCGTCGACGGAGTGATGACCGCGACACAGGACATCACCCGCAAGTACACCGAGGAGGACGTGGTTCCGGCGGCCGGGTGCCTCAGCGAGGGAGCGTGCGTGGCCGTCGAGGCAAGTCTGTCTCGGGCGGCGCCGACGACGTCGAGTCGACCGACGTCACTCGTCGTTCAACAATCACTCCTGCGTCGAACTGTCTAGGCGCCTGCGACCAAGAGCATCATCATCACTATCATCATCTGCCAGTGTATGCTGCTGCTGCTGCCGCTACTGTGTATAAGTCCGATACGCACAGGTGGGCATGTACGTAACCAACGCCGTCACTTGCCGAAAATAGCATTCCATGTCAGAATATGTTAGCGCATTCCGTAAACCGTGTCATGCCTGGTTTCAGCGTTACATTTCTGTTCATCCTTAACCGTACCTCCGTGTTCCGCTTCAAAAATAGATAAGAATTACGTTTATCTGTAAGAATTCCGTAGCTTACGTAAAAAAATAACGTTCTCCGTTTCCGCAAGTTTGCCGTTCTGTTCGTCCGTTCATATAGGATCGAGTTCTATTTTTCCGCAAACGTTCGGTACACGGTACGGAAACGGTACGGATGAACGGAAACGTAATGCTGGAAACCAGGCATCCAAGAAGGAGGTGGGTTCAAATTTCGTGGCCGAACCTTACCCAATCAATTTTCTAATCAGCACGATCAGATATTTGGCGAACCGCACAAGACCCACCCGACCCAAGCAGCGCGGGTATGCTATAACATCTTGCTGACATCTATACGCTTTGATCATGTACAGAAATTCACAATATTATTAGCAAGTATTTTATGCGTTTACTCGGCGACATATCTGCATATTTAGTGCTCCGTTTAATTCATATTTTAGATAAAAAAAATTAGCCCTGACATTCAGTGACCCGACCAAACGCGACCCAATTGTGTAAACGAAAAAGCTTCAACTAAACGTATCCAGTCCGTGGGTAGAGACTGGACCCATATCCACAACCTGCCAGAATCACGGGAGTCGGCGCAGCTTATGATGGGGAGCTTTTCTCCACCTCAGTTTTTTTGCTACCAATTTTCCAGTTAGCCTATTTACGTCACAAATGGCGTATGGACGGAGAATTTTACAATATAGATGGATTTGTAATTTAGTTGAGTGCATGATATCAGCTCCCACTAAAGTGTGAGCAGATCCCGTTTGTTAATTACACGACACGTGTAAAAACGAAACGACGCAAAATTCATTTACTTATTTATTACGCACCAAATGCAGCACATTTACATAAGCGATACAGTTATACGCATAGACATAAAATACACACAAGATTTAAAATATGCATAAAAGTCATTGGATCACACTGAAAACTTCTTCCATGCGGCATCTTTTTGTCACAGTCTTCGAGCAGAAAAGACCATGTTGGGCGTATATGCTGCAAAGAGACATAAAATCTTAGAAGATTCCTGTAAGGGCCGGTTGCATCATCGTCGGTTAAATTAACCAAATGCTTAACCTTCCGGTTAACCTCCGGTGAACTAAAAACGCGTTGCAAGAGCACTTAGTCAGTGTAAGAGTCTCCCATCGGAGCGCAGGACCTCAGCTACAGAGAATTTAAACGCCAGCTGAAAACGTTTTTATTTAATCAGACCGGAGCGCTAGATAACTTTTTGATAAGTTTTTTTATTTTATATACGCCATAGAAATGATCTCACTAAGTAATTAAATTACTGATTTAAAAGGAATTAACTCAACCGACGGTCAAGAAACAGGGAAGTTAGCCATGGCGATTCAACTGGCCGTAAACATATTCATGTGTTAAGTAAAATATTGCGGATGAACAAACTGGATACAATGAAAATCACCGAAACCGAGTGAACATTCTACGCTTCAACATTTGGGGCAAAGGACTTTGCTTGGTGTCCGCGAATATCACCGGGGACATGTTCCCGGCAATCCAGGCGGCGTTGATACGTCTGGTCAGAACGCTTGCCATCCGCGTGTACATTGAATGCGGCATTCATATTGTTGCACTGAGTTAATTTCGCGGTAATTGTACAAAGATGCGTGTAGTATTGTATATGTGGAACGTTGAGGCGGGCGTCGTTCACTCAGTGGCGGATCGTGAGAAAATGCTGGAGATTCACGGGTACAGCGACCAGGTTAAAATACCAAACTTACCAAATTCAGTTGAAATGATAGCCGATATTGCGAACATTCGAGGCTTTAAAATTGATACTTTCAACCTGTCAGTGATTCCTAATTTTATTTTCCCTTGAATAATAGTGTCCAAATAACCCAAGTTTGCCTACACAGGGTTCGCGGGCACCCGATGAACCCTGGATCCGCCACTGTTATTATTACAGTATGTTATGGAAGTCTCTGAGCGGACATGTTCACACACAGCACCAATCGTTGTTCTTTCGTGGGAATAATATTGTTGGACTGGCAGCTATTCATTCACCCTGCTTCCGGCTGATGAATTACAGCATTAAGCTGAGCTTCATGGTTAGTGAAAGCAAACTCGACTGGAGCACGTATTAAGTAGAATATTTACGCGTAGACCGTGAGGTCCGTCGCGAAGGACCTCATCCCCTTTGACCTTTGAGCCGGCAAGACCCGATAAAGCTAGTATACAATAAAGCCAGTATGCAAGCAGTCCTACTAATTGGGCCCAGGGCTACGCAGAACTCGCCGTTTTATTCCCAGCGGTGTCCGAAAACATCGCCAGTACTCATTGCACCGATGCACGGAAGGATGGCCAGGCTGAGTGAACCTGAGTGGCCTGGAAAATACCGGAATGGTGGACCTACCAAAAGGTGGTCACCAATCCAGGTATTGACAGGGCTCGACGTAGCTTAACTTTGTTGATGTGATCAACGCCGTTACCGCTCCAAATCCGGTACCGGTACACTCGGTCATTTCATATCTCGGCCGCTGCGTAATCCGTGGTGGCTTTCCGGTCGAAATGCAGTGACGCCATCGAAATGAGCATAAAACCACGCCGCCATGTCGGAGGACTGCTTCTGTGAACAAAGAGCGAGTTAAGAATTGGCAAATCTGAAAATTTTTACGCCAAGGTTATTCGCACTGGTGTATACTTGCAAGCATTTGTTACAAACATGCATAGTGTACCTCCAACATGGCCGAGGTGACTAATGTTGACAGAATGATGTCACTGTAACCCCGTGTGTAACGACGTCCCCTGTCAACGTCGCATCATAGCCTCGTCAAACGCAGTCTTCTGTCGCGGCAACCGCGCTATATACAGGGTGGCCCAAAAAAGTAAGCCTCTATCGAGAATCATCATTAAATCGTATTAACAATCGTCAACCAGGCTAGATTTTTCACCAATTTTGATTATAAAATGAGCACAAGAATATTATATCTTCGTATTAAATACTCTATGTATGACCCAATTTGTGACGTCATCAGTTGCTGTGTTTGAAGCTGCGATATGGGTAAAATCAATGTATATGATAAAATCGTAATGAAAAAAAATGAAAAAAGGAGAAAATATGTAAATTGAAGAAATGTATACATAATTCTCTATCTAAAAGAAGATTTTGGAATGGAATTTACAGCTTGCTAATGCGAGCTGAAGCCAGAGAGAGCGCTGACACCATCACTGCATGTGACGCATATCGATACTTTGCGGGCCGGGCATTGTTAATGACGTCACAGAAGTAGGTCACGCACAGAATATTTATTACCAACGGATTGTATTACAGTGCTTGATTCATACTTTAACTTTACGAAGAAATCTAATCTCGTTGGCAATCTTTAATACGATTTTTTTGAAAAATTGGTGGTGGCTTACTTTTTTTGGGCCACCCTGTATATATTGTGAATGGCAATGTCTGTTGTTCGCTGCCAGGTTATCAGCAGCGTTCATTTTCTGTGTTAGTAGAAACTGTTGACAGTTTCACTCCGTAATCTTCGTCGGTGAAGGCACGATATTGCCTCGATGTGCTGAAAGTGCCGTTAAATCTCAGTTAGTCAATCAATCAGTCTATCAATCTTTGTCATTGTGTCGCCACAACCGAACGTCTCAAACCGCAGTTGTGTTTATCATACCGCCTCCAGGTGGGAAGTAGGCAGTGGCGTAGCAATAGGGTGTGCAAGGGCATGCAGTGCATGCAGGGCCATTGCTGTGGAGGCGAACCCTGTATGGGGAAGAGGAGGGGGGGTCCTTTTGGAATCCTTGCACACAGGCCCGCTCCAACCTTGCTACACCAATTGATGGGGGCTGTAGAAAATTGGTGGATATCTGCAGAATTTTAAAACTGTCCGAACTATAGATTTCTGCGCAACGTTATCGGGTTTGGCCAACGTTGGGAAAGTTATTGCCGAAATATAGGTGGGATTGTTGTTGTGACTCGAGCGTTGTTGCAACTGTTAACATCATTGGCGCGCGACAGGAATACGACGACCGCGAGAGCGCATGTAACTATGCTTGCCAGATGTCCGGGTTTTGACCGGACAGTCCGTTTTTTTGGCGATGTGTCCGGCTAAAATACGGAGAACAAACCGGTCTCTAGCTCTTTATGCTGCACACTACACAACAATGCAAACAATTTGGTCAGTTGACTCCTAGAAAAATCATTAAAATTGTTGCCATCAAATGTCAGATTTTAAGACTAAGATGCACCAAATTCGATTTCTTACAGCGCTCCACCAGACCCTTAGTTGGATTTAAGGGGACCTGCTTCTATGGGAAGGGGGGAGGTAGGGAAGGTAGGAAGGAAGGGAGATGGAGGGAGATAATGGGAAGGAAGAGGAGGAAAGAAAGGGAGATATCCGGTTTTTTCCCTGAGCCGACCTGGCAACCTACATGCAACGTTTTTGATGTTTTTGTTTACGGTTGACATCAGTTTTTTTTGCGGTTTCGTAACGGCTGAGAGCGTGTAATTTCTACTAAAAGCAAGTGTATCGTTTGCCAAGCTTGCGACGGTCGCATACCCCTTTCACACTTATGCGGTTCAGTTAAGCCGCTGCTCCCTGCCGTTGTCTGCAGTTGTTTGAAGTTTTTGACTGAACAGACTGCATACGAGTAATGCTATAGGGTTAATAACATTCCGTCTGGATTTGTTTCATTGGCTAAATCCAGTGAGGTGCTTAGGCAGTAAACACTTCGTATTCAAATTTCAGTTAATAATTAAATCATGTTCATCTTTTTTATGTTTAATAGTCTTCGGTCATTGCTTCACTTCAGCCGTATTTGTGCCATGATTCGGGTAGGCAGACGGAAATTGACCGAATGTTCAACTTTTCGCATAAATACAGCTAATCCGGATATCTGCCAAAAATTTCTGCATTTCAGCTGAAATTCTTGAAAAATTCGACCGAGCGGTCTACTCTTGCGCATTGAAAGACTGATCAAACTTTCGTCATCCGACTGAAGCACTGGATGATTGAGTGCTTTTTTGTAGTGCCGGCCTTCCGCGAGACAACCGCAGCTCTACAGCATATTTGTAGAACCGCAGAGAATCGCACCATGAGTGGGAAAGTGCTATAAAGCCGGTGGAGTCTGTTCCACGTTACCGTGCTCCCTTAGCAGGAAAACTTCTGTCACCAGTTGTCTGGTTCTCCCGCAGACTGATAAACAGAGACTGATAAGGGCAGTTGTGTTTGGAGTAATGGAAGGTCCAGATAAGCCAGGGAAATGGCTATAGATGATGTACAAGAACTTTATATCTAGGCCTACAGCACCTATACGTAGCAGCGCAAGACGGAGAACTGAGGTCAGCAATTGTGAGAAGTTGGGAACAGCAGTTGGACACCAACGGGCTTTGCTTCCCGTGGATTGTCAGAACCAGAACCTGCAGACTATGTGCCAAACTCCACCCATCAGACATACATAAAACAGACCGTTTGTCCTTTTGTTTTTTTGTCTCCTAGATGGAGTTTGGCACTATCCGCGCAGGTGGAGTCGGTGGGCGTATTGGTACCGAGGTCGCAGTTTGTGTCGGACCGCGTTTGCCGCCGTCGGACGTTTAGCTAGCACAAGCAGTCGCTACTTGCTAATGGATGCGAGTGTGTAATTCGTTCGAGGAGTTCGACGCCATTCGCAGCTGACGCCGACTTCGTCAGACACAGACAGAAAGCGTAATTGGTGGCTTGCTTGTCCTTAACGACCGACGTGACCGGCATTGTCGCCGCTCAATTACTTACTTGCTGCACGCTGTGGAGTCGCGATTTCAGCTGGATTTCATTGGAACGCATGGCGGCGTAGAGACGCACCTGTGATATTAATGTGCGCCGCGGGCTTTCCGTGAACGCGAAGTTATCGATGGTTGTTATAGTGCTCGCCCGCACACAGTTGAAATAAAACCGAAACGAAACTGATAAAACCTGTTTTAGCGCTTTTGTTTTAGTGTTTCGTGTTCAAATGTGCGACGGCTGAAATAAAACTCTGTTTTATTTCGATTTTATTTCATTTTAATGTCAATTGTGCGGGTATCATTAGTCGCGCAGGTGTCCAGAAAATGGCCGTTTTCTTCCACTCTGCAGCTGCCTTCAATGTTTAGCGGAGGCGTTACCACCCACTCGCGCGTGGCGCTTTGTCGAGTAATATTGTTAACCGTAAATACCGACTATTGTGGCCGTGCACAGTTCTCCATAGAAACAGTATCATTACCATCGATAAAAATTATATTTTAATGATGCTAGCAGTCAACAAGGTCAACTACAGGAAAGCGGGCGACTAGCATATCACCGGAAAGAAACATTAGGCAGACCACCTACAGGGTTGCCCAAAAAGTAAGCTCCCTATATACCGAATAAAATTTTCACTACGGTATATTTGAATATCAAAGAGGCACAAGATGATTATAACTAGATAGTAGGCCTAAATATTCTATGTGTGACCTAAGTTGTGACGTTATCAGTTATTTTGCTGGAAGCAGCGATGTGGATAAAATAGGTGTAAATATGAGATCTTAATCAAAAACCTAATAAAATATAAAAGATGGGATCGGAAACGAAAAAAGAGTGAATAACTGGTTTGCAACAAGCTAGCCAGCTGAGAACGTGTTCTGATACGAGACTGCGTTCCTATTTTTCAGTGCCACCGAAAATTGTTGGAACAGGTACGTGGTCTTCCTGGAGTCTCTGGTTATGTCGGTCGCCCGCCTTCCCATGCAGTTCTTGGACCAGCTCAACTGCCTGATCGTACCACTCAGTAGCCAATGAACTGAAAATGTGACTACTGATTTTGTGTCCTTCCTGTCCCGTTATGTGGCAAATAGACGTTGTAAATGCAGAACAAACTGGGTAGTGTATAATTGAAAAATGTGCACCCTCATTGCCATAAATCAGACAATTTTTCTGCCCCCCTCTTCTCGTTTCCCTGTTTGGCTAAAGGCAGACGGTCAGGCCAATCTGTGACGTCCATTGCTGTGGGCGGCGGAGGATAGGTTTCAGTTGAGGCGGATATTACTATTGACCAGCCGCGGATTTGTGCATCTCGGTGCTTTAGTGGCGGCGCATTAACGGTGGACATCGTCGGAGCAAATAGGGCGCTGTCCTCCTGCTGGTCGTCATGGTAACCGGGATGTTAGGGCAGGTGCCCGCGCTCGGCGCCGCTGAGTGCCACATTGTTGCCGCTCCGCTCCTGCGGCGCGAGCTGTGCACGAACGCTAAGACGACCAGTTTGCGCCGGAAGGGCGACTGACAGGAAAGAGACGACGAACTTGGAGAAAAACATCATGCCAATTATTAAGCGTCGCCGTGACCTCCCTGGAGCATAATGTTAAGTTTATATACACAATGTTTTGTTTTCTGTTACTGGCCAGAAACAACTTGTTCTTTGGCGGCTGAATGTCCTGATTATTGACGTTGGCCTTTTAGAAATAAGTTGGTATAATAACACGTAGACCTTTTTTTCTATTTTCTGCCATATGTTTTATACATGTAGAGTTTTTTTGGCGAAAAAAAACTCGAGGCCTATAGCGGCGACACTGTTTGAACAGGGCCAGAAATTGCTTATGTAAAATGCAGCCACGAATCGAGTGGTAATGTAGCAAATTACAGCGTGCAACTGTGCATGCAGCAACTATGTACCAAGTTCCACTTATTTATGTAATATTGTAACCGTACACGAAGTATGCCGAAAATAAAAAGACATGCAAATAAAAAAAATAATAAAAAACACACTTAGTAAGTCTATACACAGAAATGGGATAGCACCATAAAGTTAAAACATCCGAACCCGTAAAGACAATAAACCGTCACTAACCATCACTGATTCAAAAACACATCGTGTTTGTATGCGTAAATGCTGATCAGTATTCCCTTCATTTAAATTTATGACAATTGCACGTTACGTTGCATCGTTACGTTGCATGTAGCCAATTTGTATTTGCCCCTGCTGTTGTTAAGCATTATACTCCCCCCATAAGTTCCTGTCGTTAAATCGCAGTCATTTTCCGTGAATAAACACCTTAAACTACCCACAGAAAAATCGTATAAATTTCGCTTTAAGTCAGTTGTATACCGAAGCTCCCACAGAACGCTTGGAAGAGGTGGGAGAAAGGAACGAAAGGCATATATGGGAAGATGAGTTCACAGAAACTGCTGCCCCCCCCATAACTGCATAATGTTGCCGCCTATGATGAGGCAATACTGTACGAACGCAAAATGGGGACGCTGAAAATGACGGACATGAAAATGACGGACCATCACAATCGCAAGGCATGAAATTGCAGGACATGAAAATGCAAGACATGACAAATATATCTTTATTGTTGTTTCTAACAATCCCAGTAATTTGAACAGTATTGTGGAAAATTTGATGTAATATTTACAGTTAACTGTTCATTAGCAGCAGCATTGTTGAGAAGAATGGATAGCATTTTGTTCAATGTTAGTTTTTTTTCTTGTATTGTGATGCTGACGTTGCGGCAATGGAACTGTGTAATGTGATAATGAAATGAATTGAAAAAAAGATCAGGAGCAGGAGCAGTTAAGTTTTTTGTACGTTAACATACACTCGCCTTACATACAAAAGATTAAAATTTAAAAGAAATGCACACTCTAATGTAATGTAGTCTATTTTCATACGATATTTGTCATGTCTTGCAATTCAAGTCCTGTATTTTCATGTCCTGCAATTTCATGTCTGGCATTTTCAGTCACCCCGCAAAATGCACATCATGTTCGATAGTTGCTTTAATAGCTCGATAGAATAATATATAGGCCACTGATTTGCCTGTTCGTCAAAGTCATCTCGGTCATATATAAACTCCTGCAGTCTTCTGCTCCACACTACCTCCGTGATCTTATTACCATTCAATCAGCCCGATCCACAAGGTCTTCATAATTGGTTACTCTCCTTCACCCACCAGTTCAGTCAAATCTCAAGATCACAAAACGCTCATTCCGGCATGCAGCTCCTCACTTGTGGAATAAGCTTCCGTCATCTCTTCGTATTCCATCTCACATCATGGACCAGTCTGTGACTTGTCTTATGGTGCATTTCATTTTTGTCTTAAAACTCATCTTTTCTTCAAGTCCTTTCCTTCATAGGTCCGTTTCCAGTTTCACTCACTGATCTGCTAGAACATTTAACTGTCCGTTGTGTGGTAGGATCCGGCGTTTCAAATGTAGACAAATGCGGCAGATTAAGCCAGCCCAGCTGGCTTTTGGACGCACTATAAAATAGCCTATTTACTTACTTACTTACTTCGGTGTTAAATATGAATATTTTATATGCCTGTCATATAGGCCCTGTGTTGGAAGTAACGTAAAAAGTAAAGTACAGTATAATTAATGTATAAATATGCATACATTAAAATTTGGACTTATGCGAGCATGGCGTGCTTTTATCTGAAGATGGTATACGGCACTATGTTGCTTTGTTGTTGCTATTTACGTTGTAGCCTATATTGTTAGTATAATTTCATTAGCTGATTAGTGCGACTTGTCGACGAATGTTTTGCAGTCGGCTATAGTATCACTACTACTGATACATAGCATTCTCGGACGATATACAATAGTTACCAGGTATGTTGCAGTAAACTGACGTATGTTTTTCAAACTGTTGTCTGTGGAATTATGCACCAGTCGAAATGAATGGGTCTGCGAGTAACCTTGGCGTAAGAATTGTCGGATTTCCGCATTATAACCTGCACTTTTTGTTCACGCTCAGTATACCTCCAACATGGCGACGTGGTGTTATGCTCAGCTCAGTGACGTCACTTCATCTCAAGTGCAGGCCCGCTGATAAAACTGAGACTGTTTTGAGAGTTTTGGAGAAGTTCGGAATTTTTACTGCGCGGACGATTATGGCTTCCATACGTAACATACTGCACGATGTGACTGTCTGCGTGTATACGCCCTGCATTATATGCGCTGTCATAATCACTCATCATCATTATCCCCTATTGACCGAACGCTCACGTCATTATACGTCACTGTGTGGGCAACTGCTGCTGTTACAGCCACGGACACAGATCTATACCACGAATGTGAACAAAGGACTGTAATGGCGTGTACAGGACAGAATATGCTTCAGTATTGCAGCGTGCAGCAGCCGCATACCGCTAATTGGCAGTTATGGCAGCTCGGATATTTCAGCAAGTTAGTTTTGATTAACTATAAAGAAGACAGCTTGAGTGTCCGGTGTGTACAGAGTTGGACGTGGATTGGATCCATCCATGGATTGGATTGGGTCAGCAAAAATAAACCCATGTCCAACTCT
>Ga0056115_1001018_pt1 | contig 12818 bp, 6 predicted proteins | sample WorMetOlspDAHAB1_FD_77007 | JGI IMG/M metagenome (GOLD analysis project Ga0056115, IMG submission 77007) | Marine gutless worms symbiont microbial communities from Max Planck institute for Marine Microbiology, Germany - Olavius sp. DAHAB.1 ... | reverse complement strand
TTCTTCTTCTTCAGGTCTTCAGTGAATATCCAGCCATGGGTGTGCATCCTTTACTGCTGGAGTGGCATGGCTCAGTGATGACTATTGGTGACGCCAGATAGACGGTGTAGGGCCGTCTTGAAGCAGTTCACAGATGGTGTTGATCTGGCTGAATTGGGAAGGGAGTTCCAGTCTGAAACAGTTCGTGGGAAAAAAAGGAAACTTATAGGCATGAACACGAGACTGTAGGATAATAAATGCGTCCGGTCCACAGTGCCAAGTACATCTTGATGTGTGTCACAGTCATATTCGGGCAGCAGCGACCGGAAAAGCTTGATCACTGATGGTTGAAAGATGGGTGCGACGGACAACAAGCCATGATGTCGATGCAGAGCAGAGACGCTGATGAGCCTCGTCAGCAGATGACTGATGGAGTTCTTCAGCAAGGTACTGCGGAGCTGTCTGGTGTATGTATCTGTATACCAGAACAGCCAGCTTAAACTTATGCACTCTGGCACCTTCAGCTAGTGCAATTGTCTTGAGTGGTGTGATGCAGTCGTACCTTGATGCAGTAAACACAAGCCGAGCAGCAGAATTCAACACGGACTGCATCCGCTTGGTGAGATGGGATGGAATGCCAGCCAGCGTTGTGTTACCATAGTCCAACCGCCACAGAATGAGAGACGAAACCAGTGACTGTCGAACGGAGCGCGGTACTGAGTGACAAATTAGCACCCAGTAAACGTTTACTGGGCGCAGTGTCTGGCTGTCTCGGTTGTTGCCTGTCTGAGAAGTTCAGTGGGTGCAGCATGATGCGTAGTAATACATTCTCTTAGTAATACATTCAGCATTATTTCAAATGTATACAAGCCATAGGCGTACCCAGGATTTTACAATAGAGGGGTTCACATGTGGATCCAGGTATTTTCTAAAAGGGGCCTACCTGGAGGTCTGGGGGATGCAGGTCCCCCAGTGAGGTCCAGAGGCAAAGCCCCAATAGGGGCTCTGGGGGACTTTGTCCCCCAGAAGCTGAAGCAAATGTGAAATATTTGTACAATTTTTGACGTTTTCCTATAGAAAATTTAGTATTTAATGAATAGGAGCAGTATAGTCTTGTGCAAATACACAATTACAAAAAATTCAGGGTTTTTAGCCAATTCAATTTTGAGGCCATACACAAAAAATACGATAATCGTAGGTCTGTGATTTGAGGGAAGGGTTGGGAAAAATTTTTTCAACCCCAATATCTCCCCCAATTTTGGACTCAGGGAGCTGAAATAAAAAAACTGCATCTTGCCATTTCAGCCTGAAACATTTTCGACACCAGCTCACATTAGAACGACCAAAAGAAGTTGCCGTAGACCCCCTAACACTAGAAGTTGACTAGGAAATCGTGGTTAAAAAATTGATTGCACATGTTACCGCTATATTTCTACTTCCGGTTTTCGAGAAATCGGTCATTTTTAATGATTTTCAAGCAATTGTGCACAGTATATGCGTATGTGAAGGTGGTAATACAGTTTCCTGTCGTGCTATAGCTCGAAGAAGGACAGTCGATGACGTATTGGTTCCCTTGGCAACTCCCTTTGGCATGACAACAGGGGCTACAATTTGTTGTTGTTGGTCAAAAGCCACCAAAAATGCCCTGCGCGCCTCACCTTTCGAGCGTCGCAAATGCCCCGGCCCCCACTTTTTCGCACAGTCGATGTCCGCCTCGCGGTCTCTGACGTGCTGCGTTCGACTCTGACCATGCCGAGTGTAAGAATATAGTACAGTAAATTTGGTCTCTGCGAGTTGACTGGTACACAAGTAGACCAGTCTGCGACTTGACTGTCCGCAAGTAGGTTTGTCGACGAATTGTCTCGTAAGCTTTGAGTGAGGTTAAGTGAGTGGGGACTAGAGCAATACCACACATGGTATAGTGGTTCTCAGTTATAACTAACTCGTAATGTATGATTTCCATGTATCCCAAACTGTTGGAGTAACAATAGCCTGACGGCTATTCTTGTGCCTCTCTGTAAAAATAACCACCATAAAGAAAAAACCGTTCGGCATGTCACCACTAACCATAAACCTATTAACCCTGACATGGGTTGGGCTGAGTTTGGTTATCTGGCCAGACTTTAGGCCAAGACCGAGATTGATGTTTGTTTGCTGGTTTGTTAATATACTATATACCTTAAAACCGTGTTAAACTTTAAACCACACCATACACATTCTATTGAGTTTTATTTGCAAGGCCCCAGGTCAGGTTCTTGGTGAATTTTCAAATGTAGCAGGTTCACTGGGGCTGTAATGATTCAGTTCATAAAAACCATCTTTAAGTTAATGCATTCTTGTCAGTTCAACTTGTGGGGGCCACTTGTCATGGGCTGAGTTTATTTTGGGGCTGAGTTGACCCCAGTCGATTGTAAACCATTTGAGATTGTTTCTGATAACGCATTGCTTGATTGAGTTGATTCTTGTGCAATTTCTTTGTGCTACTGATACAAGAGCATCAAACATTTTAATTCTTTTTTTTACATTGTTGTTGATTTTCGTTTTAGGAAAATGGATGAAGCAGGCCGTGGTCAAATTACTAAACTGTTAAAAGAAACAGTTGTAATGTTGTGCAAGAATGGCATCAGCTTTGAAGGGCAGATGAGAGTTCAGGGATTGATTGGTGTAACACTGAATGATGGAACAGTGATTCTTGTACACATGAATGAGTGTGTTAATGAAGATGGATACAGTGCTGCTGATAAGCCTGTTGAGAATCCCGCAGATGTGTCAGCCAAAGATATAACAAATAAACAATATGCCAAATCTCATGCTGCTTCATATGTTCCAGTATCAGAGAATGCCAGCTTGTCATTGGTGCACCAGAGTACATTAATGGATCACAATGCTGAGAATGATGTTATATGTGTGGAGGCAGCACCAATAGAAACTTCATTTGGTTGTAGTGATGTAAAGCGTGAAGTGTCTGGAAACTGGAATTCATATTCTGTTCAGGATACATATGCTCAGCCAGAATACAACTTATCAGACTATACGGCTGTACAGTTGCCAGAAGCACAAGGAAATTTCATTGCTGTTCATGATGTCACGTCTCAGTATGACGAATCTTTTGGCAGTATGTCTGGACACGAAGAAAGTGGGTTGACGCACTACTCAACTGCATCTATGTCTCAGAAACCGCACACTCCAAATCTCTCAGCAAGAAGGGGCAGCAGTAAACGTGGCGCGGTATTGTTTTTATGCAATTCACTGCATTTGTAATACTGCAAGCAAAAACTGTGGTTATGTAGACTAGCTATTCTACATAACCACAGTTTTTGTTGTCTATCTCTGTGATCGGAATTTATGTATTTTCTATAGTTTAATATAATTCGTGCAGAAATTGGAACTAGATGATACCTGCCGAAAATTACAAGATTCAGGTGACAAAGACATTCCCGTGGGTCATCAAACCACCTGATTGCAAGTGATAATGCATACTGTAAGCTGTGTACCATGCTCAGAATATTGCATATTTTAGTTTGTTTGGATCAAAGTGATTTTGCAATTTTGACAGCGACTTGGCGGTAAAATATTTTCGGCAGTGAGCACTTCAAATTAGTTGGCAACCCTGGTCACAAATTCGTCATAAGTTTGTTATGATCATAAATGATCATGAGATTTTTTTTGTAAATTGGGCCACAGAGCTACGCTGCCATATGCCATGTTTTAAAATGATCGGAACTGTTGTTAATTGGTTATTATTCTTGTTTCTGCTTCTGCATACAGTGTTGGTTGAATGGCAGGAAGGGCATCTGGCTACACAAGAAACATGAACTACCAAGAGCTGGTGCCTGTAATGCTGTATCCCAGTTAGATAGGCACTGAGTTGCCGGGAAGACGTTGCTGAAACCACCCACATATATGCAGCTGTACTAAAACCCAGAATATTTTTCCCGTAACATCTCAGCAGTTTGTTTTGAAAAACCCATATGGGTTGTTATTATTGTTTGCAGTATTACATATGAGTAATACTGTAGACTTTTTGCAGATATTTTTCACTACAGGTGGTGGGTCAGCAGTTCAGGGAGTAGTTTGTTAATGAAAGCTACCTTGAAGGCTGATAAGTGTCAATATTACTGCAAGACAGAGTTGTTGTGAACCTTTAAAAAATAAAGCTTTACTTATCATTATTTTCAGTTAACGTTGTTGTAAAAACATTTTAACTACTGACATGCTTGTATAGAATATAATTTTAATTTAAAGACTCGCCATTATTAGCTGTCATGCTGCACAGATAACCAGTTTGTTTTTGCATTTTAGATAAACCAATTTTGTATAGTTTCATTGGTGACTTATACTTAATTTTTGAGTTATGCCATATATGATGATAACACAAAAAAATATGCTGCTGATGTAGAGATCATATTCTACCCCACGACAGTCTGGGAAAATCTCTGCAGCAGTGCCTCAGTTTTCATCGTCAGATCGGCCAACAACTTCGCACCAGGTGTCATCACGTGGTCATCCTCCGAAAAGAGGTCGGCCACGAAAGATCATGCCAGTATCTGCTGAAGCACAATCTAGCAATGGCAGCAAATGGGATACCATCAAGCTAACTACCTTTGCATGTAAGCTGTGTGGACAGACCTTCAACCATCAGCCGAATCTCCTGCATCATCAGATAGTTATTCATGGCCGCCAGAAAAACGCGCGTGGAGCACGGCGTGTTAAAGCAACGTTCAGCAATACATAACTTTGTATTTCTGCAGCTAGTGGTGAAGAGGAGGTGCCATAATGTTGCCTGTTGTGTACTGTGTATGCTACTGTTTGCGACGGATTAAGACTACGTGATATCTACTTGGACAGTCATGGAGTTAGCCTGTTTACATTTATTTTAAACTGTAGCGAATATCATTTTGTGTGTATTGTGACTGCTGTTGAGGTTCACCCAAAGTTCGGGCAAGTTCCATCCCCATTTTCCACTTCTCTCCGTTACTACAGGATTACACACAGTGGTAGTCAGTTTATATACAAAAAAATACTAATGGGTTGTTTCAGCAAACATTCCATCAGGTTGATGTGGCTATCCACAAGCTTTTTTCAGACGTTGCAACTTGTAGGATACTCCAGGGATCGGTTGTGCCTTTTGTTTGCTCATTGATGAGTTCTGTCTTAACCCAACTTTGGCATCACTGCATGTAACCTTGATTAAACACGGATTGTGTCGTGCTATTTTATGTCTCATCATTCATTCCGTATGTTGCATCACTTTGAAATCTATGGATTTCCACTGACACATTAGCGACAGCTTTGTTGCAAAATTTAACTCATTATTTGTAAGACTATAATTTTTTGACAGTTATATTTTTTCTATTTGACGTTTGTATGTTTTTCTGCGTGTATAGTACTCCATCATGGATGTGTATATAAATGCGTCAGTCTATTTGATCATAAACAAACTGAACCTAGACACTGCAATGCTTCTACACTTGGTCGGAGTCGAGCGTGTAATCTGGTAACACAAGAGTTGATTTATGTCACTCCTTCACATTAATTCTATTTATAATTTCTTATCAAAAGGGATACTTTTCACTGTATGCTATCAATGAATTCACATCAGTAAGGAACTAATTACAATGTTAAATTGCCAGTTTATTTATGTGTGAAATAGGATGAATGTGTTACATCAAATTGTGCAAGTTCTAAAACCACACATCTCTGTCGCATTGTAACTGGGAGGAAAGCATGTGCTAATGGTGTTATATTTAATAAGCCTACTTCCAAACCAGAAAATATGAAAGAGGCCTTCATACACTTCAGTAATAATGGAAGACAGTTACTGGCAGTTTAAAATCAGCACTGGCACGCAGATGCAGTGCAATATAATATTATGTGTAACACCAGCATCGTCTTCCAAATACCTCATTCATCAGCCTATGCCAGTTGAACATTATTTACCCAAATATTTCAAACTTGCATCTGCACACCTTTTGCAGTTTTATTATGCAGTAATATTAATTTATCATACATGTCTTGTTGACAGTGAATCATGACAAACAAAGACGTGCATGTGAAGCTGCACAACCACATCAAACCATCAATTTGTAAGGTGACATCAACTGTTCCAAAATCACATTTAGACATGTGAGCAGTGGCACAATGAAAGGGAGACAACGTTATCAGAAGATAAGTGCACTGTAGATCCTGATCAGATGATCCATAGGGTTATGCAACACAATAACATCTTTTCTCTGTGCAGGTTTGATTGCCTTATGCAGAAAAAAAACTCAAAGAAGTAGCTTTAAATGCAGGAATTTGACAAGCTTAAGCAAACATGCCCAGTAATGTTAGCCAAGTTCATTTAGCAACTGCATGGAACCACGTATTTAAAGAACTTGTCTTCCACTCCGTCACAATGTATTCAGAAATGAAAAAAAGCTTAAACTTACTAAGAACACTGGTCAGAAGTAGAAACTGACATTGTAATGAAACCGAAGCAATTAAAACTAAGATTACATAACTGAAATAGAAACAGAATATACTATTTTCAGAACATAGCTGAAAAACTCCTGCACATCATGATAAAGCAGTAAACAAAATCATCAGTAGTATATTTTAGTCAAGTTGCAGCGATGAATGATGACCCTCAGGTAGTGACTTGAAGAAATGCAGTAACTGCAGTAATTACCTAATGCACATGCATAAAACAAGATGCCTACAAGTCACACAATAGCTGTAATATACAACACATTTTGCACACACAAGCAACTTCCCACGTGAAACAGTTAACAAATCAAAAATGCAAACATTTTCTACGCAACAGTTGTGCACAAACACAACAAAACACAAAACAGTCCAAGCTGATTACGAGTTATCGAGTCACCGCAAAGCCTTTTGTGCCATCAGGGCCACGTGGCTGCCGCACAATGTTAACGTCTGACGATGACTTTCTGCTACCAGTGACAGCTTCACAGCTTTTGCTCTGTTCTAACCTGTTCACACGCAAAATTTGCCAGTACTATGGTTCCTACGGTCAGGGGAAGTCAGGAAAAATTAAGAAGTCAGGGAAAAGTGAGAGGGTCAGGGAAAGTCAGGGAATTTAAAATTGCTTCAGCGCAAAATTTTTGATCAATCAATATTTAATTTAGTGGATCAGCACCCGTCCATTCATGATATGGGCCGAATCCAGTGTGGTACCATTCGCGCAGTGAAACGGAAGAGATGCTCAATGTAGGTTCGTGTGGCTTGCACACTATCCATGGAGCATACAGACGGAATCAAAGGCAACCAAGTGGGACACAGAATGTTTCTTGAGCAGCTGTTACTACTTGTTTAAAGACACTCTGCGAGACGTGAGGATTTTACGAAACTTACTTCATGCAGCACTTTCGCGCTGAAGTTTGTACCGCATCGCTGGGTTGAGAATGTACCAGTTATTGCAAGAGTGTTGGAAGTTTTACCAGCGTTACGGCAGTACAAGCAGGCTGTCGATGACAAAAAACTGAAAAGACCAGACACCAAGTCCTACAAGCATGTAGCAGATGGTTGTGCTGACCCTTTGCTTGAAGTAAAGCTACATGCTACACTTTATACTAAGTGTAGCAAAGAGCCTACAGGTGTTTCTGCAACGCTTCCAAACTGATAAGCCCATGTTGCCATTCCCTGTTAGTGATCAAGTCAACCTACCTGTTGCAGGATCTACTAGACAGATTTATCGACAGGAAAACACTTGACAGACTGAAGACTGCATCAGATGTCTGCAAGTTCAGTGTAGAAAACAGTGAAACTCATAAACAAGTTGACATGGGTTTTTGCACTGAGAAATTACTTCGCAAACAAGCATCAATGAAAACAAAGAAGTTTTCCTACAAGGACGTTTTTAGTGTGCGACAAGATGCCAACTCAATGTTGATAGCTGTGTGTAAGAAGATGCTGACAAAGACTCCAATGACTTATGTGAGTGCTCACAACCTGATGTGCCTGGACCCTCGGCTTATGGCGTCTGATCCAGAGACATGTGGTACCATGATGCGGCGACTGCTGAGCACCTGTGTTGATGCCAAACTGGATGATGCTGACACTTGTGATGATGTTCTGTCGGACTTCTCAAACTTCATGCGAACCACACCTCACGGTGATCTGGAAAGTTTTGATGTTACCAATGACCGCCTCGATGCTTTCCTTCACCAGCGTATGTCCACATGTCACAAAATGGCATGGCCAGTAGTGCAGAAGTTACTTGTGCTATCATACGGACAAGCAATGGTGGAGCGAGGATTCTCCATAAATAAAGAAGTAGTGGTTGAGAATCAAACGTTATAGAGTCTTGTGGCATGAAGAATCGTAAAAGATCACATTCATTTTGTCCAAGATGTTGACAAAGTCGACGTCAGTCATTCAGTGATGGTGTCTGTAAGAGGTGCAAGGGCTCGATATATGAATGACCTAACTGTGAAAAGAGAAGCTACAACAGGACAAGAAGGCGCAGAAAAGAAAGGCTGAAGAAGATAAACTATCGGACATGCAAAATGATTGCAAACGACTGAAAACCGACATTGCACAGCTAACCGAAAATGCTGAAAAGATGTATGACAAGAGTGAGTCGACAAGGTCTGTTTCTTTTGTAACCCAAGGTAATGCACTGCGAAGATCTGCCGAGGAAAAGCAGAAGGTGGTAGACAAGCTGTTAAAAGACATTGACTTACAACAGCTTGTCATAAAGCAACTGTAACTCTTGTAACTGGGACGTTACAAACTGTACATATTGTTAATAGTTCAGTTCTACAGCTGCAGCAGATTTTGTTTTGAACTTTTCTCAATTTTTACTACATAGACTTTGGGTACGGAAACTGCCAAGGACCATATGGTGCAAGCAAGATACTGTAGGTATGTTTTGTTGCAGTATTTAGAAGGTGAAAAAATTTTGTTGTAGAACTAGACATATACTGTTGGTGTGTTGGTATTTCGCACCCAGAAATTAGTCAGGGAAAATGATTTATTTGGTACTGGAAAGTCAGGGAAAATGAATTCTACAAAGTAGCAGGAACCATGAAGTACACAAACAATCAGCACATATGGTGAACAATAGGTGGATCTGGTGGTTTGCAGTTTATGACTGTCATCTCCGGCAAAATTGCTTCCATAAACATCAATCAAGACCACAAAGCAGCATGACAAAGTACCTAATAATGTAACCTGTGTTGCCTCTGGACGCATATATATGCCAACGAAAACATTTTCTAGTATAATTTTTTCGCCAACAATAAAAATAACACCAGTTTAGCGACAAAGGCTATCGATAGAGTTTTATTACTTATTTAAATATTTTAGTATCATCATGTCGTTCTGTAGTGTAGAGGCTAAATGCAGGTACCATGTGTTCGAGAAAGTCCTTTGTCACCAAATATTTTTTAACACTAAAAAGCACCAAAACACAGCAACAGATGGAATACAGAACTGTTTCAGTATTTCTGCAGTAAAACAAGTAACAGTTAAAGGGGGGGGGGCAAGCAGTGGGAGGGAAAAAATGCACCTAAAATCGCGTCAACCACAAGTTAACTCAGATCGAAATGATGTAATAGAAGAGGACAAACAATAACAATTTGCCATTAAAAAACAAATGCTTAAGAACTTCACACTGCAAAGTCAGAAATGTGTACATCAAACAAACCAGTGGTTATCTACGTCATTGTCTATGACTTCGTCATCGCTGCTAACTGCAGATCCAAGTATACGTAGTCTGGCTTCGGCATATGCGGCTTCTCGTTCCTCCAACGTTCGCACTGGCTTAGTTGGCATCTGAACACTACATTAAGCAACAAAATACATAATCACGTATCTCATCTACATATAAAAGGTAAAGGTAAGGTTCTCTTATATAATGCCACAAGCCACCTCAGTGGTGCCATGCATCAGACAGGGAGTCATTTAGCCTAGGCTGTAACTCAAGCCTGCACTCATGGACTGAGCCATACATGATCACCTGTTAAAACATAGATCAGATACAGGGCAGAGAAAGTCTAACCAAAAAACCAACATTCCAACTACTGAGCCACAATGTATGTCCTAGTATCCTATCTTATGTAAGATGTAAGTACACAGATGAAAACTAGAGCACCAAATCCTTACAGGCAGAGTTATGTCCTACTGAAGCTAAACATTCTGCAGCAAAAAAACATCTGTCATTGCTATGGAATCCATGCCTTGATGATTCTGATATAACCACAGATGAAGTGTGACTTTTCCGGAAAAAGCATTAATTTAACAGCAGCACGTCAACTTTGAAAGCAAATGGAGGGTGTCATACAAATTTTTGTGCTGCAATCATTTTCTTGAAATTAGGATAAATAACAGGCAAAAGCCCTCAGACACCATAATATCAGCTGTTCCTTTCAGCGAAGTAAACAGCCAGACAAGACATTAACCCTTATACCGCCAGATTGTTTGCGGGTCTACTGCCCCCAGATGCGAAATACGTTTTTTGCATATCTTGTTCAGTAATACTCAACTAATGTCAGAAATAGTGGCTTTTCTGACCAAAGCATGATAATTCTTTAGTAATGTTGCTAGTTTTATTATTAGATGGTCAAGCATTTGTGAATAGTTATTGGTAGTGATGGACGATTCTGAAATTTCTATACTCGATTCGATTCGATTTTTTGAAAAAAAAATCTCGATTTCGAATTACGAGCAATTTTTACCGCCTATAAAGGACTCATACGCGTGTGAGCCTACAATCCAATATGGTCGCCTAGCCAAATTTAAAAGAAGTAAATAACACTATTGTTGTTGTCCGCCGTAAGCAAATTCATCCCGATGTTCGTTAATAACAGGCCTACACGTAGTTACTGAAGATTGCAAGTCGTCCTCTCAGTCGTATTGAAGAAAAAGAAGGGACGACGAACCCATCTGGGTAATATATGGATGTCAATTTATTCATTTATTTTTACTAACTAATTTTGGACCTGTCTGATTGATTGATACATTAGTGCTCAGGATATTGTTACTATTTCGACCATTAGTGACAAACCAACTTGCGCGCTCAGTCAGTTTTAAAGACAGGCTGATTCGCAGGAACGTTAGAGTGACTGACAGTTGACTGTTGTTATCAGTTATCACTTCCTGCTGGTGGAGGGGGGTGCGGCGTCATCTGTCGCTGGTGGCCAAGACCCAGTACTGCGCCGGCCGTCTTGGTGTCATGGGGAGGCTGGTATCAGGTTACAGTCTCCCTCCTACCGCCCCTCCAACTTCTCCCATATCGTGGATCACATGGGGCGCGCGTGGCGGGTGACGGAGCGCGATTGTTCTTTGATCGCCCTGTGTAGTGCAACCTGCCGAAGCTGCAGTGATGCACGTAGATTTGTATAGCGCATTAGAGGTGTTTCACGTAATGCGCTATACAAATCTACGTTTACTTACTTACTTACTCACGTCATATCGGGTTGTTTATAACGGCAACAATTTCGTGTTTACCAATTTCATTTATATTCGATTGTAATACCAAAATGTCGCCACGTTATCACAATCGAATATAAATGTATTCTATGTCAATAAAAATCGATGCACAAGCTTGTTATAAAATCTAGATTACGATTTTTTTTCGATTCTGGGAAAAAATCTCGATTTTAGATTTCGAATATGGCAATCGTTCATCACTAGTTATTGGTGTCCACATGTGGCTGCTTGACTGTGGACCTACAAGTGCACCTACACTTGCAAGCTCAACGATGCACTTTGTTTCACATGCCAAAATATCTGCATGTTCGGTATACACATAAAAGGACAAAACCAATTGGTTTCGCTTCATCTGGCAACAGTGACAACAAATCAGGACTGATTCCTTACATCGTTATCGACGAATATCATTGTAATCACTGTAGGCCTAGGTCTGTCAGTCTCCTGAAGATCAGCCACCATGCCGACGGCTGTTAGATGTCTATGGATAGAATTACTTATACTAGTATTTAGGTAGTAACGTAATTTACAGTGAAAATAAAAAAATCTTACAAATTGTGACTGAAATCGGAGACTATTCTGTATAGTTTGCATGCTACTACAACAAAGTGTAGTGCCCTGAGCGAGTGGATGACGTCGCCTTCATGCCGTAAGCTGCAGGTATCAGTTGCTGCCTGGCCCAGGTTAGCCACTGCCAGTCATTGACTGGGTCACTAGATGGCAGCAGCAATATGTCTATGCGTGAAACCGACTATAGACGGCACCGGCGGTGAACGCATGTCTACCTACAGTGGGGACCGCCTATAGTCGGTTCCGACGCTTAGCTAAAAAGTACTGGGAACCGAACCCTTTCGGTTCCGGCAGTATAAGGGTAAACAAGGCACAAATGACTGATGGAGACTAACTGATTAGCTGAATTCGTTTCATCTGCAGCCCGATCTCGTTTCAAAATACGAACAGATGGTTGATAAGCAGTCCGACCAGAACTTTCTTCAGTGAGTTGAGGCATTACATCAGCAACAAATTCACTGCACAGACACCCATTTTAATAATTAAAGCAGCATTGCTTTATGTGCTTCCACCTGTTATATTAAATCGTTAATACCATTGTCACAAACAGTACCAATACAATCAAACTGCTGTCTAAAAGTAAGAACAACATACCCAACAATTTTGCCACAGAAATTTACCGTTTACATTCTTCTGAATTCTCCGACACATTAGGTGACGGTAGCACTAAGGTGCTGAGTTTTTGATCTAAATCCTGAGACAACACAACAGCAGTCTTGTCATCACAAAGAAGCAACCGACAGATCACATTATCAAAATTAATCGCCTTTCACTGTAACATTTTTCATAAAATTACCAAAAAACTCAACAAACGTTACTATATAGCGGCGACC
>Ga0056115_1001017_pt1 | contig 12825 bp, 12 predicted proteins | sample WorMetOlspDAHAB1_FD_77007 | JGI IMG/M metagenome (GOLD analysis project Ga0056115, IMG submission 77007) | Marine gutless worms symbiont microbial communities from Max Planck institute for Marine Microbiology, Germany - Olavius sp. DAHAB.1 ... | reverse complement strand
TCCTTATCCGCAACGTTTTTTGGCGGAGAAGGATTTTGGAGCATTTAAATGGCACCTGTTTTCATATTCGGCGAACAAGTCCGGTCCATCGTGAGATCCGGTAAAAAAGAAATCGAAATTCCAGAAGGCGCCCGCATCTCGGCTGCGGCGGCCGATATGATCAAGGAACATAAAATCCGGGTCAAAACCGTGGCTCCCGGTATGGTGTCGTCCGACGAATCAACCAGGACTGAGGACAGATTAGTAGAAACTGCCAAAAAGGCAGTCACCCAAATACCAAATACCACCCCTGCTGTAGAAAAAAGGATTGATAGCCCCCGTCAGAATTTCGCTGAAATATCCGTGGAAGAGCTTGAAGAAATTGTCGATCAGGTTATTAATCGGTTCAACCAGCTCAAAGGCAGAACAGCCGAAAAATCGGATCCTGAAAAAAAAGTTAGGGCCGGTACCGGAGCAGGTGTAGTAACCGACGGCGATGATCTGGTTATCTGCCGCTGCGAAGAAATCACACGAGGAGAGATTAGAGATGCAATCCGCAACGGCATTCAGACCTTAAACGGTGTCAAACGCGTCACCAGAGCCGGTATGGGGCTCTGCCAGGGGCAGACCTGCCAGCAGTTGGTGGCCCGCATTCTGACCGAAGAGCTTGGCCTCAGTGCGGCGGATATCGACCCAACTACCGCCAGAGGGCCAGTCAGACCGCTGCGGTTGGAAGTGTTCGCCAACAGTTAAGTATAAAAAAAGTTTCGGGTGTCGGGTGTCAGTAAAAATAGGTGTCGGGTGTCAGGTGTCAGGAAAAAATAGGTGTTGGGTGTCAGTAAATCGGATTTAAAGGTTCAGAGCGGGAACTTTTCAACCTTTGAACGCTGAATCCAGAACCTCTAATCCTGACACCTGAACCCTGAAACCTAAACCAACCGAGATCATGATTAAATCTAATTGCCCGAACATTATTAACACCGCGGGGAAATAAATAGAATGACTCAAAAAGCAGACATCGTCATCATCGGCGGCGGCGTGATGGGATGCGCTATCGCCTACAATCTGGCCAAGGCAGGATTGAAACCGGTTGTCATCGAAAAATCCGACATCGGCGGTGAGGCATCCGGCAGTAACGGCGGTGGTGTGCGTCAATCTGCCAGAAATCTCAAGGAAATGCCGCTGGCCATGGAAAGCATTCAGATATACGGCCAGTTGCACGAAGAACTCGGCATGGACGTCGAATATGTGCGGGAGGGAAACCTGCGGCTCTGCACGACGGAAGAAGAAATCGAAGCCATGCGCCAGGCCGTTGAAAATCAGAAAAAAGTGGGATTGGAACTGGTCATGCTTGACCGCCAACAGGTGCTGGAAATAAATCCGCATGTGGGCGATAAAATCATCGGCGCCAGTTTTTGCCCCACCGACGGCCATGTCAATCCATTTCTGGTGACTTATGCGTTTTTTTTGAAAGCCAAGAGCCTGGGTACGCGGTTTTTTACCCACGAAGAAGCCAAAGAAATCCGAATGCAAAAAGGCCGGGTCACCACAGTTGTGACTGAAAAAAATGTCTTTGAGACCGACCTGGTCATCGATGCCGCCGGAATTGCCGGCCGTAAAGTAGCCAACATGGTGGGCCTGGACTTACCCTTGCGATCGATCTTTTCTGAGGCCCTGATTACGGAAGCCTACCCGCCCCTGTTTAAACAGATGGTTGGACATGCCAAAGGGTTGTTTTATGGAAGGCAAACCGCGCATGGCTCATTTTTCTGGGGCGGATTTGTCGGTACCGAACAGTTTATTTACCGTGAGGGCAAGCCGCTTTTCCATTATATCGGTCCGGCAATCTCTCAGATGGTGATCGATTTCTTCCCGGTTCTCAAAGACCTGAACGTAATAAGGATGTGGTCCGGCCTCATCGCTCAGATGTCGGATGCGATTCCGGTGCTGGGTTTTACCCAGGAGGTCCCTGGTTTTGTATTTGCCACCGGATTCAGCGGGCATGGTTTTGGACTGGCCCCGGTAATCGGCCGCCTGATTTCGGAATTGATTCTGGATTGTAAGACATCCATTCCGATCAGTGATTTTTGCTATGGCCGATTTCAAAAAGGATCGGATCACGAGTGCGCCTGCGAGGGCAATGCAGCCTGTACCACCGTAACGGCGGTTTGCCCCAACAAGCGGGAATGGTTGAAAAGTATATGATAGGAATGTCGAATGACGAATGATGAATGATGGAATTCTTTCGATTTTAAAATACTATAGATGACAGAGCGAAGCGATTCCACAATTCGACATTCGACAATCGCCATTCGACATTAACAAAAGGAATATACAATAATGACCGACCTCAGAGCATTTGCTCACATTGACCAATTGCAGAAACAAATGGTGGCATATATCGGTTCCGCTTCCCGCGGCTACTATCCGGTTACGGGCCAGTCCGCCTTATTCATTGAAATCGCACCGGGCATGGAGATCAACACGATTACAGATGCCGTGATGAAGAAATCCAATGTACGCCCCGGCGCGCTGGTGGTCGAAAGATCTTTCGGCATGCTGGAAGTTCATGCCGATGATCCGGCCGATGTCCGGGAAGCCGGGCAGGTAATACTGGACTTTTTAGGATGTCAGGAAAGCGACCGGCTTAAACCCAAGATTTTGTCGACGGAGACCATCGAACGCCTCAACCCGTATATGAGTCAAATCGTCAATCGCTTTCGAGCCGCCAGCATGTCGTTGAGTGATGATACCCTTTATGTCCTGGAAGTCGTACCGGCAGGATATGCCGGCTATGCGGCCAACGAGGCCGAAAAAGCCGCCGATATCACGATTAACCATGTTAGCGTCTACGGGGCCAGCGGCCGAGTATACCTGGCAGGCTCCACATCCGACATCCAGGCAGCCAAACAAGCTGCCGAAACCGCCCTCGCGTCCCTGGACGGCAGGGAGCACTGATGGGTTTGGCCGTTCAGAGGTTCAGGGTTCAAGTTTTAGAGGAGAAAAAAGCGAATATCGAATAATGAATGTCGAATGTCGAAGGAATGGATTCTGTCTATTTTATAAAAAAAGACTGCGCGAAGCGAAACCTCACTTCGAAATTCGATATTCGATATTCTGCGATTCGCTATTTGTTTAGGAAAAATAGACGACCTAATTTTTTCAATAACATAAAAAAACTTCCAATTTTTTTATCATGCACGAAACCGTTAAAAAAGAGCTTTTCGAACGGATAATCCGTATGCGGCCCAGCCTGTCTCCCAAAAAACGGCGGGTAGCCGATTTTATGATGGAGGATTATAAGCGGCTGTTCCTCATGAGCGCCAAGGAGATCGCACAAAAGTGCGAGGTGAGTGAACCGACCATCACCCGTTTGGTCATGGACCTGGGATTTAGCGGATACGGTGAATTCGAACACTATCTCAAGCGGCTTTTACGCATTGAACTGACCAGTGTGGAACGTCTGATCAAAGCCAGCAAAGAGATAGATAATGCGTCGACTCTTGAGGCTTATCGCCAGAATACCATCGTGAATTTGGAAAATATGGTGCAGTCGGTTTCCGAACAGGAGATACGTAACCTGGCCCAAATGCTCCATACCTCCAAAACGATCCTGGTGGCCGGATATAAAGCATCAGCGACGTTAGCTTATTACTTCGGCTATCTGCTGAAAAAAATAAAAGAAGGGGTTATTATCGATACTGCCTATTCCGGGGATAATTTAGACGCTATTTCCCTGCACGGTGAATCGCTCCTGGTTTTTGCCATCGCTTTTCCCAGGTATCCCCAGCGCACCATTGAACTGGTTGAGTATACCAAAAAATATCATGCAACAGTTGTTTGTATCAGCGACTCTTTGAAATCTCCGGTCGTGAACCTGTCAGATCACTATGTCATTATTGATATGGATGGATTTTCATTTATCGATCCGTTTTCTCATATCATAACTTTTCTGGGAGCACTGATTCATGAAATTGCCTACATAGACAAGGAAGCCACAGCCCAACGTCTGTCACAAATCGAAGACGGTGCCCGGAGACGCCGCGATTTCTATACGACCGAGCAGGAAGATTTGACGGAGTATGATCCGCTGAAAGTGGACTATTTTAATCACTCAAATGCTTGATGATCGACCCGAATTTGGCTGAGGCGAAGAATTGAATATTGAAGATTTGTGTAACCGCTCGCGCAGCGCAGGCGCTTAGGCCGCGTGTCGCTCGGTCTTTTTTTATTGATATAATACCTTAAAGAATACACATAAAACTCTGAAACATTTAAGTATAACGGCAGAATTCCTGTAAAGAGGAGTAACATATGCAACTTGATGATAAGCTGGTGAATAAAATCGTGGATGCGGTCGTGCAGCGACTATCGGAAGAAGAAATCCCGCCTGACCCGCCGGTCAACCGCAACAGCCGCCTAAACACCGAAATCCCCGGAATTTTTCAGAACATGGATGATTGCATACCGGCCGCTGTCGCTGCCCAGAAGAACTTGTTGAATCTGCCATTTGACACCCGCCGTCAGGTTATCCAGGCGATTCGTGATACCGGCAAAGCCAATGCCGCCGAATACGGCCGCCTGGAATTTGAAGAAACCCAACTCGGCAAACGCGACGACAATGTTGAAAAAAACCGCTCCTCATGCGAAGTCCTGGGTATGGAAGATCTGGTTCCCGAGGTCTATGCCGGCGACAAGGGCGTTACGATTATCGAAAGAATCCCGGTGGGCGTGATCGCCTCCGTTCACCCGGTAACCAACGCCGCACCCAGTATCCTGTTTAATGCGATCATGATGATTGCCGGCGGAAATACCGTGGTTGTGAATCCCCATCCTAAAACCAAACAGGTTTCGATCCGGGTAATTCGTGATCTGAACCAGGCGATTATCGCGGCCGGAGGACCGGCCAATTGCCTTTGTTGCCTGGAGGAGCCTTCGGTTCCGTCGGCCCAGCAGCTGATGACCCACCCCGCTATCGGGATGATTGCGGTTACCGGCGGTCACGGGGTCGTCGATTTTGCAACCAAGACCGGCAAACGGGTGATTGCCGGCGGTCCCGGCAACCCCCCGGTCGTCGTGGATGAAACCGCTGATCTGGACCGGGCCGCGCAATGCATCGTCCAGGGTGCCGGTTTTTCCAACTGTATTGCCTGCGCCAGTGAAAAGGAAATTTTTGTGGTGGAATCCGTGGCCGACGAGTTAAAAGAAAAAATAAAACAGAACGGTGCTTATGAAATTAGCTCATCCCAGGGCCAAGAACTGGTCAAACATATTTTTAAGGAAATCACAGAACCCGACCAACCAAGTATCATTAATATGGACTACATCGGTAAAACACCCCAATTCATATTAAAAACCATCGGTTTGGAAGTTGGACCGGAAATTCAGATCGTCATTCTGGAAACCGACCGGAATCATCCACTGGTGTGGACGGAACAAATTATGCCGGTATTGCCTGTGGTGCGCTGCCCCAATGTAGACCAGGCTATTGAATGGGCCCTGGCGGCGGAACAAAATTTCGACCATACCATGGCGATCCATTCCAATAATTTAACCAACATTCGCAAAATGGCCGCCAGAGCCAGCTGCGCCTCCTTTGTTAAAAACGGAGCCTGTGGCCTCGGAGGGGTTGGGGTTACTGGCGAAGGCTACGTGTCTTTCCATATTGCCACCAACGGCGAAGGACATACCCGCCCCCGGACATTTACCCGAATTCGACGCTGTGTTATGGCTGACGATTTACGATATCGATATGGAAGCGATTAATGAGAATTCAACTTATCGAACATGATCCCGAAGACTTCTCCCGCACCAACATCTCCTTCTGGGCGGCGGCCAAAGGCCACCAGGTTAACCAGACTTATATCTGCAACAACGAAAAGCTGCCCCCGCTTGATTCATTCGACTGGCTGATGGTTATGGGAGGATCGCAAAACGCCTGGGACGATCAGGGATATTCCTGGCTTCAGGAAGAAAAAGTATTTGTGGCTGACGCCCTGGCCCAAGGCAAACTGTATCTGGGTATCTGTTTCGGAGCCCAGCTGCTGGCGGAAGCTTTAGGTGGGAAAATTTTTCCCAATGAACACAAAGAAATCGGCTGGCATGAAGTATCTTTAAATCACCGAGGCCGGAAGTCTTTTCTATTTCATGATGTTCCGTCGTCCTTTGTCACCTTTCATTGGCACAGCGACCACTTTTCCCTGCCCGACAACTGCACCCGGCTGGCTTTCAGCCGGCCCACCGAGAATCAGGCTTTCGTAAACAACGAACGGCCGGCGGTAGGTCTCCAGTTTCACCCCGAATACACCCGTGACATGGTCAAGTATTATGCCACTGAACACAGCCAGGATTGGGTGCCGGATTTCTATGTCAGCAGCGGAAATGAGGTTCTGGCCCGGACCGAAAAACTACCGGATACCTATTGGCTGATGGAGGCCTTGCTGAACAACATGGAGAAAAATTTTTCGTAGTCAGCTGATTTTCGATTTAATTGAATCTTACCAGTTAAGATCCAATTTGCACGCCTCAAACCTGAACGGAAACAGGAGGAAAAAATGAATGCAGATCTGGCCATTATTAACAGCAAGGTAGTTACGGTCGACGGAGAATTCAGCGTCAAGGAGGCAATCGCCGTCAAAGAAGGCAAAATCGTAGCTGTCGGCAGCAACGACGATGTCAAGCCCTTCATCACATCCGATACAAACGTACTGGATCTCAAAGGCAAACCAGTTTTACCGGGTATAAACGAATCCCACATGCATGCACCTTTTTTCGGGGCCAGTCGGCCGCCGTTGTCCCTCGACCTGACCTATCCCACCGTCCAATCAATTCCCGATATGGTCGCAGCACTCCAAGAAAAGGTGGCTGAAGTTGAGCCGGGCGAATGGATTCGGGGATTCGGCTGGGACCAGAGCACCCTGGAAGAGTGCCGCGACGATCCATCCAAATTACCCCGCAAATGGGATCTGGATGCGGTGTCGCCGGATCATCCTGTCGCTTTTACAGATTTCTCGGTCCACACCCTGCTGGTTAACAGCAAGGCCCTTGAATTAGCGGGAATCACCAAAGACACCCCGGATCCGCCCTCGGGAGAAATGGAGCGGGACGAAAACGGAGAACCCACCGGAATCCTGAAAGAACCCGGTGCCCAGGCACTGGTGGCGGCGCATGTACCGCTTTTAACCCGCGAGGAAAAGAAAACCGCCCTGCTGACAACCTTAAAGCACCTGAATGCCAACGGCGTGACGAGCTTTACCGATGCAGCCATCGGACCTGGCGGTGAAGACTTTCTATATGGTGTGATGAGTACGGAATTTGTCGATCTTTATCAGGAGTTGCTGGCAGAGGATAAATTATCGGCGCGCGTGACCGTCTTGCTGCTTTTAGGAGATTACGGCGCGCTGACATACGAAGATTTGGAAAACGGTCTTAACACGTTTAAAGTGCCGTCCGGGTTTGATAAAACGTATCTTCAATTTTCAGGGGTCAAAATTTTTGCCGATGGTATTCCATTAACCTATACCTCATGGATGAACGAGGATTACGTCAGCGGTGACGCCGGTCACGGTACATCGGTCATACCCGGTGATACCGATGACCAACAGCGCAAAAATTTGATAGAAATGATCAAACTGGTTCACCGGCACGGTTTTCAAATCGGATTGCACGCTACCGGTGACCGGGCCATCGATGCTGCGATTGACGGCTTTGTCGAGGCCATCAATGAAGTTCCCGGTGGCAATCCGCGCCACTACATTATCCACGGTGATTTTATCAGCCCGGAGAAAGCTAAGGTCCTGGCCCAAAACAACTTGGGAATCGCAATGCAGCCCTTCATCAGTGTGATGATATCCGACTTTGAAGCAGCTGTTGTTGGGGAACAGAGAGCCGCTTATGAATGGCCCACCCGTACGGTTTTGGACGCCGGCGCCAATCTGACCAGCAGTTCCGATGCCCCGGTGACCTATCCCAACTGGAGATTGGGAGTACAGGCCGCCGTGCTGCGAGAAGGCCTGGTATCGGGTAAAGTAAGCGGGCCGGAAGAATGCATCACGGTCGAAGAAGCCATCCGATCCTACACTATCAACAGCGCCTGGCAGGATCGCATGGAGGATATCAAGGGTTCCATCGAAATCGACAAAGTGGCAGATTTCTGCATCATTGGAGATGACATATTAACCGTGGATCCCCACAAAATAGGCGAAATTCCAGTATTGATGACCATTGTGGGAGGCCGGATCGTCTTTGATGATAGTGCCGGCGCCTTTAGTTAGGGGGAAATGAATGGATTTGTTGAAACGCGAAAACTACTCATCGGGCGCCCCGTTTGAAGATAAGGCCGGCTACAGCCGGGCCGTAAAAGTCGGCAACATGGTTTTCGTCGGCGGCACCACCACCACAAATTCTAAAGGGGAAGTTGAGGGTGTCGGGGACGCTTATCTTCAAACTAAAATTATCCTCCAAAAAATCGAAGAAGTATTAAACCGGGCCGGCGCCAAAATGTCCAACGTTGTCAGGGTCCGCTTTTATGTCACGGATATCAATCGCGGCCAGGACTATATCAAAGCCTATTCGGAATGGTTTAAAGATATCAGACCGGTGATTACCATGGCCGAAGTCAAGGGCCTTGCCCGCCCGGATCATCTGGTGGAAATCGAGGCGGACGCCGTCATCGGCTCCTATCTGACTTCCCGGTTGACATAACAGCCACTTCTATATTAAACGTGATTTGAAATACTGAATTCAAATCAGCAATTGCCTAAGACTTAACACATTAGACTCTCATCACATCGAAAAACAATTATTAGACAACCAATCAGAAAAATTTCTCCGATTTCTGAAATTTTTCGACTTCTCAAAGGAGGTGATAATCAGAAAGGGTTAATTGGGTAGAATTCGATATCAATGAACTTCCTGACGTCAAGCCGCGGGAATCGACGTATGATAAATTCTATCCTGACGCAGCAAACAACAGGAAATTAAACCCGGCAGATTTCGCAATCTCACCCCCACATTCATTGTAATCTGCGGAATCTGTGGATTAAAAAAAGGAGGGCCATGAAAGTGAAACGGATAACTATTTTAATGACAGTCGTTCTGGTTGCTATTTTCATTACTACCTTGCCGATGGGCCATCTAACGGCCGATGCTGTTGGCAAGACATACCGCTTAAAAATTCAATCCGCCTATCCGCGCAGTGACCCTTCTATGGAACTGTTGAAAGATTTCGCAGCAACGGCGAAAAGAATGAGTAAGGGGCGCATTAGAATTCAGGTGTTCGCCGATCCTGAGCTCGTCCCCGCTGAACAGCTGTTCGAGGCAACCCAGAAGGGAACCCTGGATATGCTGCATGCCGTCGCAGCCATGTGGGGCGGCATTCTGCCGATCGGTGAAGTGGAGTTTGGACTGCCTTATGCCTATAATCTCCCCGGTGAGCCGGATATTTTCACTGCCGGAAAGCAGATCCGGGATCTATTTTATAATACCGGCTATGTGGAATTGCTGCGTGAGGAGTATGCCAAACAGGGCCTTTACTGGCTGGATGTTCATTCCTATGGCCCCATTTTCACCATGTCAACCAAGAAAATCACGAGCTGTGATGACATGCAGGGATTAAAATTCAGGGTCGAAGGATCCTGGGCCGATTATTACAATGCCCTGGGGGCCCGCGGCACGTATATCAGCGGTATGGAAGCCTATATGGGACTAAAGCTGGGCACTATCGATGCATCCCAGTGGGATGTCAGTGCCATCACCGGACTGAACTGGCATGAAGTTGCGCCCTACTGGCTTATGGGCGGACAGAATGATGTGGTTGTGGGGCATATTTTGTTTAATCAGAGATCCTGGGATGCACTGCCGGACGATCTCAAAGATGTAATGACCGCCGCCGCTGAAGATTATTTTAATAAACTCCTCAAGATCTATGTCGGCGAACTGAAAAAAGTGGATGATCTCGTAAAGGCCGGAAAAGTCATTAAAAGCGAGATTAATGCAGCCTGTGACCGCAAACACGAAGAAGCGGCCCTGGTACTCTGGGACAAAATAGGTCAGAGAGATCCTGCCGCGGCCAAAGCCATTGGTATCATCAAAGACTGGAGAAAAACCCTGAAATAATGTGTGATCGTAAAAAATCGCACAAATTTCTCCAACAATATTAACCGAAAAAAGCCAGGAGGGTGCTTTGGTACCCTCCTGAAGTTTTTGCCCGGTTTAACCGGATTATATTCGTTGGTTAGGTCTCCCGGTATAATCCGATATAAGAGGTGGCTGCCATGGGTCAAACCGTCGATAAATTTTTTGCGTGGGTCGATAAAGTGGTTGAAAAATCCAGCAGGATTGTCTGCTATCTGGTTTTTTTGATCATGGTCATCACCGCTACTGACGTGACCGCCAGGTATGTCTTTAACCATCCACTTGTCTGGGGCTGGCTCACGAACCGATTGTTGTTCGGTGTTTTCATCCTCTTTGCAGGTGCCTATACACTGTATAAGGGTGAGCATATCCGCATCGAAATCTTTTACGACCACTTTCCGCCAACATTGAAAACAATTTCACGCTGGATTTCCCTGGCCGCCTTTTTAGCTTTTATGGGGGTTCTGGTATGGCAATCATCCTGGATGGGCTGGAACTCACTGATGATGAAAGAAAAAGCGGCCGGAGCCTTTCGCATTCCTCTGTATCCGTTTAAGCTGCTCATACCCATAGTGGCTTTTTTGTTTCTGCTAGAGGGCATCTCTTATTTCAGGCGACGCGATATTTGATCACCAAGGATAAAGCACTATGAGCATCGGATTGTCGACAATCCTTTTATTTGGCGGTCTTCTGTGCCTCCTGGCCATGGGCGTTCCGGTTGTTTTCGCCCTGGGCGGCATCAGTGTGCTGATCACTTTTTTATTGGATGGAACCAATGGGCTGTACATCATCGCCACCACCACTTACCGCCAGATTACGGACCCGGGCCTGATTACCATCCCCTTGTTCCTGTTGATGGGAAATTTCTTAATCCATTCCGGAATTTCCGATCGCCTGTTTAAAGCTTTAAACGTCTGGCTGTCAGGCATAAGGGGTGGGCTGGCCATTGTGTCCGTCGGTGTCTGCGTCGCCCTGGCCATGTGTGGGGGGTTCGGTCCCGGCATCCTCACCATGGGACTAATCGCTGTGCCCGCCATGCTCAAGCAGCGCTACGATAAATCCTTGGCCCTTGGAAGCGTCATGGCCGGCGGTGTTCTGGGGGAGCTCATCCCTCCCAGCATCATCATGATCATTTTTGCCTATATATCACGTATTTCCATTGGCAAAATCTTTTTTGGCGGGGCCATACCGGGGTTTATCACCGCCAGCCTTTACATCATCTATATAACAGTTAGGTGCCATCTTCAGCCGGAACTGGCCCCCAAAACGGAAGAAGAAGCCACCTGGAAAGCCAGGCTGGCATCATTGAAAGATATCGTTCTGCCCACCCTGCTGGTAGTTCTGGTACTGGGTTCCATCTTTTTGGGAATCGCTACGCCCACCGAAGCTGCCGGTGTGGGCGCTTTTGGATCCTTCGTCATTTGCATTATTTACGGTCGCTTAACCTGGAAAGTCATCACAGATTCCTGCATGGAAACCATGAAAATCAGCGGCATGGCGCTGTGGATTCTGGTTACGGCCAGCCTTTTCGGTGTGGTCTACACCAGTGCGGGAGCCCAGGAAATGGTGATGGAACTGATTGAAGGGCTGACCGTTAATCGCTGGCTGATTCTGGCCGCCATGCAGTTTATTCTGCTCATATTCGGTATGTTCATGGACGACTATGCGGTATTGACAATCTGCGCACCGATCTTCATCCCGATTGCCGTGCTACTGGGTTTCGATCCTACCTGGTTTGCCATTATCTTTATTCTCAACATGCAGGTGGCATACCTGACGCCGCCTTTTGGCTGGGCCTTGATTTTAATGAAAGGGGTCGCCCCCCCGGAGATCCACACCAAAAACATCTGGCAATCAGTACCGCCATTTGTCGCCATTCAGCTGCTGGTATTGCTCTTAACCATGCTATTTCCTCAACTGGCTCTGTGGCTGCCTGAAAAAATGTTGTAGCTTTTTAAAAAATCCTTGTAATAAATTGACATTTTCCTCTCACTCCTTATTTTATTCGGAATTTAAAAATTTTCAAAAGGGGTTGAAGGAATGAAAAAAATATATGCAGTAATTGCCTGTTTGAGTATTGCAACGACATTTTTGTTTTTATACGGCTTTGATTATGGAGACACAAATCAAGTCGCTAGAATTAAACAATCATCTGATTCAAAAGTGCGCAAGAAAGCGCAATTGGCAAAGCTTACCAAAAATGATGATATGGTCGCTGCTATAATTATTATGCCAAAATCCTATTTACCGGCACTAAAACGGTTCTCGCAATCTAAAATGGCTAGAAATATTAAAATCCTGCGGGCCCAAATAAAAATGCAGAACGATAAAATGACGGCTGTGCATCAAGAAAACTTCAAAAATCAGCGTCCTTCCGAAAATCCGTCCGTAATCAACACTTCTGATGAAGTCAAAGGCATCAGCGCAGACGAGCCAATGCAAAGTGAAACGCCAATTTTGGCAACCGGCTTTCTATATCTGCTGGCGAGTGCGCAAAAAGCCAGTATTTTTAGATAGTTTCCTAATATGCAACCGGCAGTGCCCGCCAGGCCTGTGACGCGGCCACTATTGCGCTGCAAAACACCATGGGCTCTATCTGCGATCCCGTGCAGGTGCTGATCGAAATCCCCTGCCACACCTGAAACGCATTAGCGGCTTCCGCGGCTTTTGTAAATGCCGATTTAATTTTAGGAGGATATCATAACCCCATCC
>Ga0056115_1001016_pt1 | contig 12826 bp, 11 predicted proteins | sample WorMetOlspDAHAB1_FD_77007 | JGI IMG/M metagenome (GOLD analysis project Ga0056115, IMG submission 77007) | Marine gutless worms symbiont microbial communities from Max Planck institute for Marine Microbiology, Germany - Olavius sp. DAHAB.1 ... | reverse complement strand
TGACCACGAAAACGTAGTGAGCGATCGATCAATCAATCTCTCTATCACTATTTAATAGTGCGCCCAAACGCTGATTACACAAACAGCCCACTTAGTCTGGCGCATGTAGGAATAACTGGCCACATGGGAATAATTAAACGAAATTAAGTAAAACTACACGCATGCAGCCGATGCGCAGCTCATACAATACTCCCTGCAGCAAATATTAACTTGTAATGAGCTTCTACTCGCACAATGAAACAAGTCTGGCGATGTCCACCCTTGCGATGTGGTGCCGTCTTGTCAGGTCTCGTGATGTCCACCCTTGCGATGTGGTGCCGTTTTGTCCAGTCTCGCGATGTCAGCCTCCACAATTTCGATGGTCTCGCGATGTCAGGTCTCGCGTTTTCAGTCGCCCCGTTGGAAACTTCTCTTCTCACTGCAAAAGAGAAATTGCAAGACAACCAAGTTGGCGAAACACTGAGCGTTAGAAGAAACAACTTATGTTTAGTATAAAGCAATTGCAGGCGCCTTGCAGTGATGACAGCAGCTAGTCTTGATGCTGTTAGTCTCTGTGATGTATCTATATAACTGGATCAATATTCAAGCAGAGAACATTCTGCTGAGCTGAGGTCTAATCGCTTAAATTAATGCAGTGTTGTGTTGGAGGCAACACGTAAATGCATCTTTCTTGATTGCAGTCGTTTTTGTAAGTGTTACTTAGGCTACGTTTTGCATTTGTGATTTGTTTGTTGTGATTTTGTAAACGCTGTTTTTCATTCACTTTTTCGTGTCAGGTGGGACGTTAGACCTCACTTACTCATTCACTCAAGCGCTATTTATGCAACTTTTGTGATATCAGTGTTCTATATTTCGTGCTTGTTTTTATTGGCTTTTGTCAAGCACTTGACATTGTCGTCAAGCCCTGGTTGCTATATTTTAACTCGCATAGCTGCGTGCATTCAGCATGTATTCTGCTTGCGCACTTTCTCACTCAGTCGCAGAATGCTAACACGGTTGTTGTCGTGTCGACTGCGCAGAAGTTTCAAGAAGAGCTGCGCGTGCAGCAAACAAACGTCGACAAAATTCGCTTCTTCGCCGACGAGATTCTGCAGTCGTGTCACCCGAACGCCGTTCGCATTGTCAAGTATCATCTGACCATTACTCAGACAAGATGGGACCAGGTCTGCCTTGCTGCTGACTAATCAGTACTTCTTCGTGATATTGATGTGATATGGATAACGGTCAGCTTTAGAATAACCCACCCTCGTTTCCTGGTCGAGTACCGTCAATCGCATGATGATATGCCTTTGCAGTTAACAGCGTACGTGGTTCATGGTAACTTAACCATATCTCAATGAATAAACAGCGCACTGAAGTAAGCATCCCACACTATACCCTGCGTGTCATTCTTACGTATTCATGAAATATTCACATAAGGCAGGTAACAGAAACATGCGACCACATGTTATTTTAATGGTGGAAATTGTCACGCTTCCAGAGTCATAGAATGCGACTCACTAAGGTTTGTTTATTATGTTTTATGTTCTGTGTATTTGTTTGAGTTTGCGTTGAATTTTTGTACTTTATTGTACATTTCAAGCATTACTGACTGGACCGAGCTGTACTGAACTTGAAATGTGTTTTTGATTTACTGTATAGTTTATTTTTCAGGTGATTGTGCGTGAAGACTGCTTGGGAAATGACCCCAAAGTGTATCGGGTGTGGCACTCAGTGGTCTAGAGGTAGCACGCTTGCCTGCTGCGCCAGAGGGCCCAGGTTCGAATAGCGCTGCGGACAAAAGTTTGAAAAAGTGCCACGAAAATCACTGTGATACGCAGCTGCACACTGACTGCAGTGCCTAGGTCGACTCAGCCTGCCACCCTCCGAGGGACGGTAAATGAGTATCAACCTTATGGTTGAGTAATAATACCAATGGCGATGAGCGAATGTTCGGTCTATAGCAGCCTACAAGCGGACTCAAAGGTCAAGTTTGCAGCTTGGCCTTCGAGTTGGCGGCCACCTGGCGCTGACCGACTTTGGCCCAGAGGAACGACAGTGAACTCTCGCATATGACTAGCGCCGTAGATGACAGCACTATAAATATCGTCGTGGTTATTATTATTATTATATTATTATTATCACTTACACTATGTAAACCTACCATAACGGCTATCTTCGTTTTCAGATGACACTATCATATGTGAATTTCAGGGTCACATAAGTCAGTTATACTAATGAAGTCATTCTGTTTAATACTTCAGCCGACAGTTTCAATTTTCAACGGCATAACATTCGCATATTGACGGTCATATCTACGCAGATATTCGTACAGCCACATTTTTGGAAAATTTCATGTGTAGCGAAAACTATATTTGCACATTGTTCGAAAACAAAGCTGACAGTTACTTAAAGAAAATCTCTGTTCGTTGTAATACCATGTCGTTACAGTTTTAGAGCGTATTTGAGCTCGTGTGAAGTGTCATTGTCATTACGTGTTTCTTTTGCGTTTCGTTGTCACAATTGTTATTTCATTTTCGCTTCATGCTATGCTACCGCTTCTGGTGAATAAAGATGAATATATATATAATATATATATGTCACGTTTAATCTCAATATTTCACTTTTTCCGAAATACGATCTTGGCTGAATGTAGCATATTTCTGGTGGCTTTTGAAGGCGCTGAGTCGAGCAGGCCAACGTGCTGTCAAATTGCAAGACGCTTTACGCGCAGTGAGGAAGAACGCTGCACACGTGGAGGAACTCGTGTCGTGGTTGAGCGACTGTTACACTCTGCTGATGGCCAAGGACAAGGACAGCATCCCGGATGACCTCACCGTTGTCGACGCGCTGCTCAAGGAGCACATGGTATGCACGCTTCACATGCTAATTGGACTGTGGGCAAAGATGCTGTGATCTTGTCTTAGGACTGTACCGGCGAGAGGAAGAGGTGCTCATCTCGCTGTCATAGGCCGTTAAGTGGACGAAGTCATTGACGCGTGGCCAGTGCGACAGCAGAACAACGGCAACTTACGTTGTGGCGGAGCATAGCTGCACTGTATATTTGACTGGTGTTAAGTTGGGGAACTTCTAGGTGACTGCAGCATATGTGCGTGAGTGGCTTGCCTAGGGCTGTACTCGAACTCTGTCGGTGAGAGTCGGACCCGTGACCTGCTTATCTCGACTCCAACGTTGTAAGGCATAAGGCACGTAACACTTATATAGCGCCACAAGCCGCAACTGCAGCCGCAGCAGCACTTTTGTGCCACAGACAGAGCGGGCATACAGCCTATAGGCCGTCGGCTAAGCCCGCGCCTACGGTTTTTGACCTGCGCCATATGCAGCGATGGTCTGCAGTTTAATGGTCTTCTTCCCTACAATCCATGTTATTACATGGAGTACTACTCATTTACCGACTCCAAAGGGATGGAAAGCTGAGTTGGCCTGGTTGGTTGATCCATAGCGGACAGTTTACAAACGAGGTGGTCACATTTCAACAATAGATCAGGCACAGATCGGGGAAAGTCCGCCCGCCAGCCAGAGACCGACGTCCTAACCACTGAGCTGTGCTGCCAGTAACCACTAACCTGTCGAACCACACCAAATTGGACATTTGTCACTAAAACTTCAGGCAGACATTATTAGTTGTATGAATGGGCGTCAGGCCAAAATTCGAGATTATAATCTTTATAATGGTGAATATTGGTGGTGATGAAATTTGCGTTGATTGGCTGACAGGAGTTTCACGAAGAACTGTTAGTGAGGTCAGTCGAGGTGGAGAAGTTGCTCAAGTCGCTTCCGACGTCGACGTCGGTGAAGAGCGGCAGCGGCAGATCACCAAGGACCGCGGGCGGTGGTCGCCCGTCGACAGGTCACAGCGATTCGCTGTCACCAGGGGGCGCTGTTGTCAACGCCACCACTCTGCAACGAAGGTGGTCCACCGTGTGGAAAATGTCGTCTGATCGAAACAAGAAACTGCTCGACATGTACAACCGGCTGCTCGAGGTTTCGCGCTCATTGTCGTTGAAAATATGTCTTCAGCTTATTAATTTTTGCTTTCATTGCATCATATGTGAAGTACTAGTGCAACCAGCGCATTAGAGATTGCATAATTTGAGCTATTTACACTAAATTACTCGTTTTAGGTTCTTTTATACTGCTGAAGTTAACAAGTTATTGCAGTTTTATCGCTTTTGCTCTTACTGACAGTGGCAGATCCAGGAGTTCGCAAAAGGGGAGGCAGTCCCTTCTTTTCCCCTTCTACTCTCCCTCTCCTCTTTCCTCCTCTCCACTCCACTTAGAAGTAGGTCCCCTTCAACCAGCTAGGAGGCCTGGGGGAGAGCTGTAAGCTCTCCAGCGGAGTCCGGAGCGGAGGCCCGGCCGAAAACGAAGTTGGTGCACTCTAAAGCTGTCAGAAAGCTACTGGTGGCAATCATTTTGAATATTCTGAGTACCATGTTTTACAGTAGAATGATCAAAAAATTTAGCATTAGCTATCATGACTGTGTGTGACTGTTGCCCAAAGGGGGGGGGGCGGCGCCGGCTCGGCCCCCTCTAAATCCGCCACTGATTGATACTTCTAAATTTCAAAAGGAAGTTATTATCGAACAGTCTCCTTTCACAACAGAATGACATAACTGAATATGTAAGCTATTTTGTACAAAAGCTTAACCTAGTGTAAATTATTAACTTTATTATCAGTTTCAATTCAGACAAAGATATGATCTGGTTTATGTTAGTCCCCGTATATAGAAAATGATATTATTTTAAATTTTTCCTCCCAGGTATTTTAATACATTAGAATTAAATTCCGTTGAGATAACACGAATGACCGTCAGTGTTATTAGTAAATAATTTCTGCAGATAGCAGTGTAATACGACAATCAGTCGTATGTTGCAGCAGGAGGCTCATTCCCATTAAGACAGACATTTATGTTTACTTTGGTGTCTACTGTCTAGCAACGCAAATTTCCAGATTTAAGAGTCCCCAGCAAAAGAGTTGTGATCCGTTTTTGTATGATCGTGAAAGGAGATGAATGAAACTGTTTGCGTGCTGTGTGTGACTGCGTACAGGCGGAGAGTCTGAAGAACTTCGACTTCGACGACTGGCGACAACGTTATGTGGCGTGGACTCGAACGAACAAACTCAAGTACATGGATTACTTTCGTCGTTTGGACCGAGAAGGCACAGGACTTGTCACCAGGAAGCAGTTCATCGACGCTGTTCTGTCCTCCAGTACGAGACCCCGTACAGCTTTCATTGAAATAGCCTGTGTAGACAGCGATGTGAATTACATACAAGATTCTGAACACGTCTGTACCACCGTACTTCAGCGAACGCATCAAGCGCCGCGTCAACGCACGGACGCTACGCTCGACGGCTACGCCACTGCTCATCCAGCCGTTCGCTCGCACCGACTTCGCGAAACGTTCTTTTCGATGCACCGCGCCGTCTGTCTAGAACTCACTTCCTGCGTCTGTCATCAGAAGCGATTCACTGTCTGTACTCAAATCTAAGCTAAAACATTCTTATTTCGTAGGTCCTTTAACTAGCACACACAACCGACTGCCGCCAGCGCCTCTGAAGTTACGACCTTATGGCGCTTTATAAATATGTTTATAATTATGATTATAATTATGTGATGAGCAAACAAGATGTCCGACTTAGTGTGAAATGCATACTAAACACTGTTGTTTTTTATCGAATGTACAGAGTTTCCAACAACTTCAGCAGAAGTTGCCGTCGTATTTAGTTTGTTTGACTCGCATAAGCTCGGTCGAATCTATTACAAAGAGTTCGTTGACACGGTCATGCGGCCTGACAAACAGGTAGATTCATCAGTTGCAGTCATCTGCGTTAGTACCACTGCAGAAATATAGCGATTGCTAACGCTGCTGTGCCTTTGTCTTCCTGGGTGGTCATCCTACCATCCATTTCTCGCACTGTTCAAATTGTTCCTGTGCTGCCTCTCTTTTAAAAATGTGCTTGTCATCCACAGTGTCGCATTTTCTTTTCCATAGGTATTTTTACTATTTAGTTTCTTTGTCATTTTTGCTAAGAATTTTGGTGGGCAGAGGCATAGAGAGACGCAACACCGATGTCCAGATTTTTTGCTGAGAATGTAGCAGTGGATGTTGCTGGGCCACTAGCAGTGAAGTTTGCTTGTTAGCGATATTAGTTTCTTGCCTTTGCTTGCAAGTTTTTACTGTTCCATTGAAATGCTTTTCAAATAGAAAAAAAGTCAAATTGATTTCGTTTTTTTCTCATTGCTGATTTTGACATGAACAGCTGCTGCTTGGGATCGTTTGGCAGTTAACAAAACACTAGACCTACTAAATACAACACCTATTACAAATACTACATCAGATGAATGAATGTCATGTCAAATTTTTTTCAGTGGACTGTTAAATGCAGTCGTTGGTTTGTTATAAAATATGTTACAGCAGCAGCTTGTCATGGTTTCATTTGTTGCAGTTTACGCCACAGAGACCTGGTACTCGACCCGTCTCAGACGCGGAACGAATTCACGCGGAAGTTGAGGACCAGCTGACCAACTGTCAATGTCATTCACAGTTCTCTATGGTCAGAATCGATGACGGAAAGTACAAGGTATTGGGCTTAGTAGCGATGTCGCTGCGCTTCACTTTAGAAATAAGTCTTAAATAGTTCTTTTTCTCTATATATTTATGCATAAAATGAATCTCCCAGTGTGGGCTCCTTGGGACTCAGCCATCCTCGTTTCCTAGCTGAAAGTTATAAGAGGTGTGCTTTGAATGTTTACTGCTTAGTTGTTTAGGCTTATTAAGTTTATTGAGTTGTGTAGCCTACTTTCTTCACTGTCAGTAAAGCATTATTGGCTGTTGAGACAACCTTTGACCTACACTGTGTAGGTGGGGCGCTGACTTTACTCATTCACTTCATTAAACTGATTCGTATGAAATAGTACAGTGAAAAGATGCATGTTAGCGTTTTGTATTCCTTCGACGCCTGGACGTACCAAATATTGAAATTAGACTTATTCTGGTGCATGAGAACAGTACTTGTTGGATGGCCTTTCTGGCGCCACCAGTGACTTTTTGGAATGACTAGGTGTAGTCTAGGTGTATAAGCTGTTCCAAACTTGTGCAGGAACGAGTTTGAAATTTCTGTCAGTATTTTGTTAAGTGGTTTAAGTGAATAATGTTGCAGTTTGGCGACAAAGAGAAAGTATGGCAGTTGAAACTGTTGAACGGGTCAGTTTACGTCCGCTTTGGTGCAAGCGTCATGCCGCTGCACGAGTTTCTTGCCAACAATGATCCGTGTAGAGGTCTGTTGTTATCAGTATCAATCAAACTGAGCTTAGTTGTCTTATAAATGAGACAGTGAATTCGTGTTATTGCCACTTTCTAGGGAAACTCGGGCGAGGTAGTAACAGAAAATAGTATGGATATGCGTGCAGCAGAACTGTCATCCCAGTTTTGATGTTAACCACACTATACACGGCGATTTTGTACCTACTTGACATAGTTTGCCCTTTCAACAAAATATCTCCTCTCAGTTTATCTTGCCTTGGAGCTAGCTGAAAATGTAGGCCTGCTGAATACATGTCATCGACTTACCAGGTAGATGATTTATTAGGGGTTTGTATTGGCAAACATTATTAGTACATCGCCCATGATACATTTTTTTCACATGCATTAATATCAATATTAATATGCTATTTGGTAACATTCTTGGTGGTGTTTATGCTATTTTTTTGAGTAAGTTCATAAAATTAACTTTACCCATATGCTACGGTTTCTTTGTAATTTATGGTGACCCTTGTTTGTTAATTTGCAGAAAAGCCAGTCAGGGGATCCACGAAAACAGGTAATATAATATAGGCTTTCAAACGTTTTGTTTTTGTGTGTTGTTTTTAACTCATTAATCGTAATCGAACTTTTAAGATATGAGCATGCGCTTTTTGCTTCATGATAATGCAGGAAATTTTTTAAAGGATTCTAGAACTACAGAGCCTGCTTCCTTTTTCTTTCTGTCGAACGCTCAGTGCTGCATTTGGAGCTGAAAAATCATGCTTCTGTTGACACAAAATCACTTAAGGTTTTTCAATTGCACGAATTTGTTTCAAAGCTACACAAAACCCATTCACATTTTGTTTAGAACAGCACACGAAAACGCCCTGTGATAATGACGGCACGATTTTTTAGTTTTCCGGCTAGTGGCTACCCACAGTGATCTGTTTTCCTCAAACGACATTCAACCTGTGCACCTCGCAGTTTCACTGTATCTGTACCTGTTACCTGGAACTTCTAAATAGTTTCGTCTGGCCTATTCGGGTAGGATTTGATTGCTCTCTGGTGACTGCTTAGGCTATAAAAATGTGTGTGATGAATCTTCGACCTCAAACTGAACTTAACCGATGAGTTGCAATGCGGTGCAGGGTTGAACGGCAGATTGTCGGGCAGCGCTAGCAATCTGGCGTTAGCTGGCAAGTCGCCGCTATCGGCACCAAGGACTGGCGGCTTGAGCGCCGACAGGAGCGGAATGGCTGGCCGGAGGAATGGACCGATGGCAAAGTCGTGGTCGGACTTATCGTTAAGCTCGGTCAACTCCGCCTCGTTACCTCGCGACGCCGGTCAGTTTATTGTTAGTCTGCATTCGCAGTTACTAACTTAGTATTAATACGTATCAGTTTGTTGACCAGCAAAAATATTTCACCAGGAGCTACACAGAACACACAGCTGTTCGCCGTTTTCCAGTTGTGCAGTACGCTGATGCGAGTTTTTGCGATGCACGAATATTCACAGGCGTTTCCTGAAAACAATAAGAGATGTCGACGACGTGACATGCTACGGGAAGCAATGACTGGAAAAAAACATGATCGCCAATGGCTGAAAGGCGAGTATATCGGAAGACAAGAGATGATGACGAATGACGAGGCACAGAGGAGACGCCGACGGGCTTTGACGTCAACGGGCTGTTGAAATTCGTCAGCGAGGTACGACGGGACTGTCCGTTGTAGACGTCTGTAATCAAGATGGTCGACTTGAACTCGATACGTTCTGGTACCCTCAGCCATTGCAGGTCGGCGTCATGTGTGTGTCTAGGTAAAATTCGCACGAAGTCGCAGTCGGTTCAGCCTGCTTCGTCGTCGTCACTGTCAGTGTACGCCACTCTTCGAACACCGCGCAATACGCCGTCGACGTCGTCGTCTTCGATGCCAACCACATCATCGTCAACGGCATCTTCTTCCACGTTCAACGCCACATCATCGCGGCTGTATTCGCCGTCGCTGTCCGCCGGTCTTCGCGCCTTCCCCGCGTCGTTGTCCAGTGCGCGATCGAGGGTGGGGGCGGCGACGCCTCCATCCAGGGACGGTCCAGGGAAGCGCCCGTCGACGTTCGACCATCGCAAGACTTCGACGCTGCGCACGAACAGTCCGACGACTGGCAAACACACGTCGCCGCTGCCGTCGTCCATTTTCAACTCGCCAGGACACGACGTCGACTTTTGAAGGAATTATGCATTGTTTTTTGTTGCAGTGGACCCACGCACTGGTCATTTTTGTGAAGTTCGCCAAATCAGTCAGCTGAATGATACACATGTAATGACATAAAAACACACAAAAATCATAAAACACACAGTCGTGAAGGATCGAGACGGAGTTGAAGAAAAATATTCATAACGTAATCACATTGTTTACAGAGATCTGGGAAAATTATTCGAAACTTTGCTACAAGTATCATCAGAAGATGTGCAGTATGTTTTCGATGTCGCATTATAGTGGTGCAGTGACAAACGTCTCTACGGTAAAGTTTAGTTAAATCTTCGCTGTTGGAGCTACTCGTATGCAGTATATTGCACGTTGTCACGGCTGTGTAGTCTACGACATCTGCTTATATTTTGGTCATAGATTTTGCATTCCAAAGTGCCTGGTTGTTGACTTTTGACTGAAAAGTTATTAGGCGTAGTGGGTCAACACAACTGTCCGACAGTTATATGACCAACCCATCTGTCTTATCTGGCGCTCTTAGATGCAGTATCCATTATATTACAGTACAGTTTATGCAGACTGAAGTCAACCATTTTGTGTAATACAGTTGACGCGTTAGCGTAGCAGCACTCAGTGGTGAATGGTGATCTATGATGTGTTGTAACTTAAAGAAATCGGTTAACGTGTATGGGAGCTGCAGTAAAATAAAATTCAAAATTAGCAAGGCTGGCGTTTTTCGGATGACAATGTAATATCAAATGCTGTCAGAAGCACTGCGGCGATTGGAATTATTCAGTTGCGTTGTCGACCGTCAAGCAACATTGTCTTTGATGGCTGACGTCGAGTGCTTCGCAATGTGTATAGTTAGCGTTGTGTTGTCTGCCATGCAGCGTTCATAATCGGTGCCGGATTAAGGTTTTAGAGGCCGTAGGCTGGAAAATTTAATGGGGGGGGGGTCTTCCATCATCCCATGGAACAGGAACAGTGGGACCTCATCCTATCCGGACATCCACACCCTAAATTTAAGGTGAAATGATTGGGAGGCGAGTGTAAAAGTATTTTGGTTGAAGGAATAATTGTACCGCCTCACAGTGAATTGCAAATTAACATGCAAGCTCCAACATTGGCTGCTTTTGATATTTATTGCCCCTGAGTTGCAAACTTGCAGCCTCCTTCGCACAGTGCTTAATCCGGCTGTGTTTATAACTGATGTTGTTGATGTTCGTTTGCGCAAAAATAGTCATGGAATTGCGACAGATTGTTGACACAGTCTGTTGTTAACTAGAGTCCAATGTTAGGATCTTCTTTCGGACTGCAACTATCTCAATCTCATTAGTTAAGAATGAAGTGACAGAAAGTGATTAATTCAACGTGTGTTTTCCTGCATCGGACATGATGCATTCGTGATACTGCAGGTCTTTTACGTAAATACGTGTATTTGGTAACTGTAGTCGACAGTGGATGGTTTCATCAGCAGCCTCAGGATATCAGTGATATGTTGGTATCGTGTAAATGTGATCTGTTTCTAAGTTGGACAGGTAGCTGCATCCGTCTAACGCATGTGATTACGGTATACACCAATGTCATTAAGTTGTACTGTAAACCAATTTTTTAATTTATGCAAATATATGTCCGGGATGCACTAAGCATCAACTGGATGTTGATGCTGCGCAGCGCTCACATAACTGTTTTGCCCTGTGTCCTCATTTGTAGAGAATAAAAGTTAATTTAACGTAACAAACTGCTTCGTTACGACAGCTGTTACTCACTGCTGCGTGGTTATGTAATGCGCCTTCTGAAAACCACACATGAAAACCACACATTGCCGACGATGTTATTCCTTGTCGCTGTGATGTCTTTGTATTCGTTCTAAAAGGTGTTTGAATATGAAAAGTGTGTCGAAATCACAGTTATGCAAATAGTGTGTGCGTGTGCACGATTGTCAGAGCTACGGGTGTTGATTTGCAGTCAGATTTAATCGCAGTAATTTGTTTAGAATCCTGTAAGTGAAACTTCGTGGCGTTCGAATCATGCGCATTGGCTGGGCGCAGATTGCTGACCGAGATAATCACGTTGTCGTTCGTTGTGCGCCGTTTTTTGTGTGTACTGTTAACAAACGGGTAAATTTCTGCTTGTTTTCTGTCAGTGTGCGCTACAATTGCCTGCCGGTTGCCACTGCGACGAGTGCAGCCTAACAAATTGTTAGTAAAGTCACAATCTATCATCTGGAGTTGGGACCACAAGAAAGTTCAAATACCGTAAGGTGACGGTCTCGTGATAGTCGACACAATATGGTTCACAACCAAGACAACAAAGTTCCAAAATCTCTGACAGTGTAATTGCTGTATTTCGGCCAAAATGCGATCGAAAGGCGAAACTAAATGGAAAAGTCGGAAAAGCGTGGATTTGTGGCGTGAAATTGGAACTTTCTGATGACGCGATCCCGTTTTGACTGGAGAGCGCGCTGTAAAGTAACCCCGGCTCTGTTCTGGGGCGGCTGTCTTAAGACGCGAATGGACCAGGGTATAGCTTTGTTGTTTTCTGTGTTCGTTTATTTCTTCGATTCCAAGAGTTGCATTAAGGTGTGTATTTTCATGTGTTTGTATTCTGCGTGAAATTTGCGATTGTTTTCTACCGATCTTTTCAATGTCCTCTCTCATTTTCGGCTGCATTATGCCCACTCGGCTTAACGGACCAACCTGAATATTTTATTACAAGGGTTTCGCTTGTTATCAACTGTATTGATGGGACTCCCGCAGGCATACCTCTCGTATTTTATCAAAACGCTGAATATATGGGCGATTTTACTGCAGCTGTTGACTGGTAGACAAATCAGAGGGTCTATTTTTACTGACCCAATCCAATCCAATGCAGTCTGGATGTTTACAACTTAGCCTATGTTCAATCAATCCATACATATCTGGCATTAAATCGAACTCGTAAACTATGTGCCACTAACTATTGCCGACTTTTAGACGTTGTTAAACCGGGATAGTTAACAGCTCATAAATCATTATTTGTAAGAAACAGCGACATCTGTGCTGCAATAATTACTTGTTAAGCACACTGCACAATTAATGTGATGATATCGAAGTGATATAAGAAAACACAGTCATCCGACCCAATCCAGTCCGGTCCAATCCAGTCTGTGAATGGATCCAGACCATGTCCATCTCTTATTATCGCTCGATACACAATCCAAGACCAACATACGACCTGTAGAGACCATATCGATGTCATAGCCGAATCGAATATAGTATCTGCTGTATTTGGCCGAATCGTGTTTGAACGACGTTCGACCCATTTGTGGCTCGCGCCGCATTACGGCGCCATTTACATCGTTGCAATGTTAAGCCCAAATTCCACTTGGCTCG
>Ga0056115_1001015_pt1 | contig 12829 bp, 10 predicted proteins | sample WorMetOlspDAHAB1_FD_77007 | JGI IMG/M metagenome (GOLD analysis project Ga0056115, IMG submission 77007) | Marine gutless worms symbiont microbial communities from Max Planck institute for Marine Microbiology, Germany - Olavius sp. DAHAB.1 ... | reverse complement strand
ATCGCAGCTTCAAACAGTTACTGCTAACGTCGTAATGACGTCTTACAAAGAATATTAATACTAACTTATTCTTATATTCTTGTGCATCTTTTGAACTCAAATTTGACTCAAGATCTAATTTTTCAGCAGCTTGTGATGCCATTTATTTTCGGGGGCTTATTCTTCGACCACCACGTAAATCGTGCTGCTTTAGCCATACACACGTACAAGGTGACCCCAAAACGTGTCATCACCAAATGATCAAAAATCGTATTAAATCGTATTAAAGCCTGTCAACGAAATTAGATTTACTGGTCAGATTAAAGTATGAATCAAGCACTATAATATTATTCGTTGGTATTAGATATTCTATGCACGGCCTACTTTCTGACCTCAATAACAATAACTATGCCTGACCCGCAAGCTAGCGATATGCTTCAGATACGGTAAATGATGTCAGCGCTTCCTCTTGCATCAGTTCTCCTTAGAAAGCTGTGAATTCTATTTCTAAACGATCTTTTAGATGGATATTAATGTAAAAAAAATTATTTCCATATTTTCTTTTTTTTGTTTTCAAACATGATTTTATGAAATGCGTTGATTTTACCCGTATCGCAGCTTCAAACACAGCAAGTGATGACGTAATGAATTAGGTCACACATATAATATGTAATACGTACTTAGTATATTCTTGTGCTCTCTTTGTAGTCGAAATTGATAAAAAATCTAGCCATAGTGGCGGGTTTTAATACGATTCAACGATGATTAGTGACAGTGGCTTGCTTTTTCGGGCCACCCTATATCGTTTGTCGTCACAGCGTCCAGTACACCCGCAGACCACTATCTAGTCAACCACACTGTTTTCGAATGTGAAGCTCAAAGTTCTATTGTTTCAGCATAATAATGCCCCTCGGTTGCACACACTTCGCCCGTTGGTGTCAAACTGCATCTATCGGACAAGTTTTACACAGATCCCCATCGCCTCCGTTGGTGCTGATGTCAACGAACGCTTCGTGGCTTTATTTTGATATATCAAGATGTCGGAACTAATGTCGTACGAAGATTACGAGACTAATTCTGGCCAGTTCGACGATAATTTTCAGTAGTTGTGCACTTGGAGGTCTGATAAACGTTAATGATATTTTCGGTCGATAATACAGCCGATATATGCAGTCCTATACAAGTGCTATATTATTTGTTACGCTATTTTACGCTGTAAAAATCAATATAAACCACCACAACAAAGATCATTAAAACGTCAGAAGTCATGCACAGCTGCATGTGCAAAATATTGCGGTGTGACTGGTCGGTGAGAAGCGCAGACAGGCAGAAATGCACTGTTGGAGACAAATCCGTGGTTGGTCTCGCCACCAACAAATTTGTCTTAACACATGTCACAGACCAATCAGTTGTGTCTGTTAAATGGAGTTTGGCTCTTACGTTTTCGTTGCACCGCGTGAAGTTCACGACGAAGTTTGAAGCGTGCATTCTGACGCATGTTCTGACCGTGAAAACCAGCCATTTAATTAAGGTCCGGAAATTACGGTAAAAATTAGCAATATCTTTTTCAGTTTTAAAGCTTGAATCTATATAAACACGTACTCAAAAAATCCAAAATGGCTAGCGTGTTTCAGAGACTGCACAAATGCCGCCAAAGAAACTAAATAAGATGCAAGTAGTTTATTGAACAAGAACAGCGAAATAGGCCTACATCAATAATATTTTAAGCAACATTCGTTTATGTCTACGGACGGTTGCCGAAAAGGCCAACAGTATCTATTCCGGCAATGCGCAATACCAAACTACTGTAACCAAGCAGTACCATACTTTTTAAGGCACAAACGACTTAGTGTAAAACTCCACCTAAGAGACAAACGAACACACATGTTTTGTCCGTTTTACACTTACTGGGCTTCAGTTGAGGCCACTGCGAACCTTCCACTCTCACGTCTTCGTAAGCGACTCCTGCTTGCGCAAAGATCAAACGACTGATCTCGGCGCGACCGCGTCCATTGAAGTACGTCAACTTGTACGACATGTTTCGTTTCAACGAAAGATTTCAGACGCCCTGCAAAAGCCGATCAATGCACGGGGTGACAGTGACGCCACTACTATACAGCCGCCACGTTGGAAGTATAGCGAGTTGCGACGTGTAACGTCGCTCGCTACTGTCCGCAAAACGAAATTAAACTGAAACATAAGTTTCAAAACCAACGTTTGAAACAGTTTTGAAACATTGTTTCGGTTTCATTTCGTTGTGCGGACAGTTTTTCGTGCCTGCATGTGCTTGAAAACAGTTGTGTGTGGAATCACATACCACTCGTAATAGACGGTCACGGCGCAGTGCAACGGGTGAAATACAATGCAAAATAAAAACATTTTGAATCCCTGTACAATACGGGTCATATTTAGTATAGCCTCCAACACGGCGGCGTAGCTCTGTGCTCTGCAGTTCGACATCACTAACGCTGGAACAAACGCATATCAAATAAAGGCACGGCAAACATGTAGGTACCATCTAAACCGGTGTTGAAAACGAGTACATTTTTGCTGATATCCAATCCAATCCAATCTACATTTTCACGACTTATATGACATATACAATCCAGTCCATAACTATATGGTATTAAATCGAACTTCTAAACCATGTGCAACTAACTATGTTATCAGTATCAGTGTAGTTTAGGTGCACAGACCTATAAATAGAGTAGCTACTCTATTTATAGGTCTGTGTTTAGGTGCGCCACCATAGACCTGATGCTTATTCAGCAGAACAAGTTCTACTGAATAAGCGACAGATCTATGGTGGCGCACCTAAACTACACTGATACCCTAACTATTCCAATGCTAGCTTTTAATCGCGGTAAAACCAGAGTAGTTAAAAGTTAATAAGTCATTATTTGAAAGTAGGCCTAACAACTGTGCTGCAGAGATTATTAACTGAAAAGGATGTCACAGTTATCTCACCCAATCAATACAATCCACGTATAGATCCAATCAATGTCCAAATCTGATCTAAACAACAAGGGTGGTATCCTTAAAGGCAAGATTACCGTAGTGGTACTGCTTGAAAAATGTCAGTAGACATAGACGCGACCACAGATCTGTTGTTGCTTATTCAGTAGCAGTTGCGCATCGTGTTCGTGCAGTACCGATACGGTAGTCTTTCCATTCTTAACTCTGCTGTTACGCATAATATGTTGATGCACAGACATTGATCCGCTACATTGCTAGTCTTAGCACAGCCGTCTTCATAAGTACATTCCGCCTCCGAAATGACCTTTATTGTGTCGGGTGGGACGTTAAACTCCACTCACTAGTCACTAGTCACTTGATAAATACATGAGCCTATTATACGAAAGACGACCGAGGTGAGGACAGATTGAGGATTCATAATTGCGCGGCAGCAAGCTGTGACTCGAACAAAACGACGCTATAAGAAAATACAGAACCGGATTTCAAATGAGCATTTCGGACATCAATCGACTAATGTACCCTGCTAATACGTCAATCTGTCCGTCGTCTGCGTTAATCAATAACCTGCCGTATTCCGCAGACATGACACTTGTCGATCGATCATTGCTAAAGCCCAAATTCCACTTGGCCCGTCACGTCGCGGCACGACACGACACGCTATCTAGCCCACGCATGTTAGCACATGAAATAGTCGACGTGCTGTTTTGCGCGTATTGGGCAGCACGGCGCGTCACGCACGTCACGGCAAGCGCGACACGCGCGACACGTGCACGCAGCGACGCATGCAGCATTAGCACAAGTGCAGCGCTCACTCATTGGCAGCAAACAGCAGTGCAAACGTTTTGTTCGTTTTGGCTCATGCATTATGTTACAATCATTACTTGTCTGCTATCACCGAAATACGTTATAACCGAGGTTCAGAGTGAACGTAATCTAAATCAAATCGGAAATTTACGGACGAAAATGACAATAATTGGCAATGGGCATGTTGCGAGGTAAGAGACACAGCTGATGACACCGTCGCTGCGACATTTCTATATAGCTATTCGCAAGTGACTACGCTTTAAGACAAATATTTTTTTACAATTTCGCTTAAAAATGTAACTGTTGCCATTTTGAAGGAAAAGTCCAACTTTCATGGAGCGGTGCTCAATTTTTCTGCTGGACCAGGCAACCGTTAATACTGGACCTGCTACATCAACATTAATGCCAAAGGCAGCACACTCAGTTTACCTGTTTAAGTTAGTAGGCCTATGCTTCCACGTCACCGACCGAACTGCGAGCACGCGACTCAAAGACAAACTGCAGTAACGCACTGACCACACTGACGCTATTTATCGACTTGTCGACTGTGTACTCCGAGTCTATGGCCGTCTGAAAACACGATCAATAGACTCGTGAAAATAGACCGCGGTCCAAAAAACGACGGCTACCATCCGATTCACTGAAAAAGTGACAGAAAATTTAGAATGGGTAATTGCTCTAAATTTTTTTTGTATTCAATATTGCTGTTATCGTACCTATTGTGTAGTGTCATGATAACTACTGGAAAAATATCAAAAGCGTCTTTTCATCTGGCGGCGTTAATGGTGCACCAACCTAATAGACAGTTCTTCTTCATCATCTTCGTCTTTTTATTCTCGATGTAGTCTATTTTACAGCTGGTTTAAGGGTGACACAGCTTCCGTCAAATACGTGGTCTCCAAACTACCGGATCTTTGTTTGAGTTCATCAACGTTATCACAATGTCAGTGTCTGTCCGATGTCGACCAACCGATCTTCTCTTGCCTGCCACTCTGTCAGTCTGTCCGTATTTTCATATATATATATATATATATATATATATATATATACGTTTTGATGTGTGTACATAATAAAGATTAATCAATCAATCAATCGATCAATCAGTTGTTGTTGCTTGTGTTCGTCACTTCGTTGGTGATGTCCCAACATAGGCGGCCGGCATCGATTCATTCACTGCACAAATTTGTGGCCTTCTTTCCTTTCCGACAACCTTCCATGAACTGTGTGTACTGTACACTCTAGTGTTTGTGTATCCGTTTGTATTCGTGGTGAACATGTTCTTTATTTCTTTTTTTCTTCTGGAACTTGTTTCTTCTCAACACGTGTCAAAGCTACGCTTTTTTTCCAAAAACGACTTCCTACACGATGCCATGATCGACAAAACATGGTTTTGCCAATAGATAGTTAGTTAGTTAGTACTAGAATCGTCATTAACGTGACGTAATGCTAATTTGATGCTCGGACGCCTTCTACTTTGTCATCAAAGAAACGGTGGAAGTCAGAGGCAAGGTGGATTAGTGCAGCATAATATTCCATTTTTTGATAACTGCTGTTTTTATGTGTCATAGAGAGCTGTTTATTGTTGACAGACATGCATTAGGCTTTTCTTGCATTGTACTGTCACCTGAAATAGTAAAGTTGATGATAATAATGCTAGGTAACCACAATGACAGTGATTCTGTGCAGCCCCAGGTAATAGTATTTTACACATTTAATTATGCAGTTCTATGTATTAACTACATATTACGTATATTTTGTGTATTACTAGTACACAGTTGCGTTCTGCCAGTAGTAACAATATAGATGATGAATGAATGAATTCGGTTATTATTATGTTGATGAAGTTGTCGTTTAATGGCCCACCCAGTATCCGTGCGTAGAGCTAGACAGATATTGAGTATACGTGTTGCACACGGCTACAATAGGGCTACCTGTACAATGCAGTATAGGTGTATAGTGTAGAGCGACAGCGCGCCATTGATTGACTGATGGCCGTGTGCTCTGCCGGTGCGCCACGTGTATCATGCACGTAGTGGACACACCTTTTTCAGGTGTGTACAAATGATTAAAAGCACCGAAACTCTAGCATGCAGTGGTGGCGTCTCTACACCAGGTCGCTCCAGGTCGAATGACCTGGCTGGAAGATCCACCGTCATGACTCCGCTCTGCCTATTGCTTTGCTTCAGTAATAGTGTGAACAGAAAACAAAAATGTTGCCACTGCGTTATTTTTTATTTTGACGTTGAAACAATCGGCGACAGCACGTTCCTTTGTTGCATCGCTGGATATCTGACTTTTAGCAATACATTATACACCAGTTTATTCAGTTATTAATGACATAACTACTAGAATTATTCGCATTAACTGCATATTATGGCACATACGCTTTGTGCAAAATCAGCATAAATGTGTTATGTTTTTTATAGGACGAGCAATATCTAAATGGCATAAATGGACAACTTTGCCACTCTTAATCACGCTGCCTGTGCAGTAGGTGCAATGTTAGTCGGTCCGATCACTGAGGACCCGGGTGACCTGACATGGCTTGATTTTCTGACCTCAAAATGTCCTTTAGTGCGCTGGCTCCGCCACTTTTTGCATGGCAATCAACCTCAGATTATGAGACGCTAGGAAAACTGCCATTGAAACTGCAGGACGAAAGGGACACTAGCGAGTTGGGTGCGGGCGTCAAGACACGCGAGCTGTATGTCGATCAGCAGGTGGCAGGCACGTCTAATCATAATCAAAAAAGCATAATGATGAGCATAATGAGCACACGATACAAGATGGCATCATACATATCATCGGCAAACGTGAGCATGCGAAAAACACGCGCACAGAACAGCACCTCACTCATCCGTCCGATCCCAGTGTCAATAGCAGTGTGCTCAGCGTCCCACTACCTTTTGTTTGACCTCGTCTCTGTTCAGCCACGGCGCTCCTCGCATTTTGCCACTTTCGTTTCACGTACATCTTCGTCACTGAATTTCAATCATCGATGCTTCTGCATGTCATGCTGACTCTAAGCACAAAAAATAACTTCTTACGGAGCCTGTACAATCGAAACAAAACTGCAGTAAAACAGCGTTTGCACACTTGAAATAAAACACTAAAACAAAAATACGCTAAAACAGCATTGAAACGTTTAGTTGTTTCAGACACGCGGGTTCGCATATATGGCCTCCGCCTACTGCTGAAGCGTTTCTTGTGTTTTAATCTAGCTTTTGCTACAAAACTTTAATAAACGTTCAATTATAAGCGTTTTACACAGTATTTTAACGTAATGTGCGACGGCTGAAATAGAAAAATTTCGACGACTCGAAACAGAAATTAAAAGTTACCGTTTTATTTCGGTTTTATTTCAATTGTGCAAGACCCCGGAACCGGTCGTTAAGGCCTTAGCAACTGGTTTGGAGCACTAACAACTGACATAGCCACTTAAACCACTAAGTCGTTAAGCTAGCAACTGGTTGGATCGTGAAGTTTTATCAACTGACTTAGCGGTTTGGACCGTTAGTATAACTAAGTTTACTACAATTTTATTTGTCTACATATTTTTGTTTCTACTTTTTAAAAACTGTTTTTTTTCTGTGGCCTAGCATTATTATTGTAACTCAGCGAGCACCATGTTGGTCTTGCACTTTTGGTTTTTGTGTTACGGCACTACAAATGACCAGAAAATGCGCACTGAACAGTCTGTCGGCAGCTATCCGAGTCCGAGACGCACCGTCATTGCTGATATTTCGCGACATGTGACGAATTCTCTGGTACGGTCCATCGTTTGACCGGCAGTTGACACTGACGGTTCCCGTTCTCATCGGAGTTTCCGAACTTTCGAACTAATTGTTGTAAAGTGCCCCTGCAATGCTATTAGCATGAAGCGTCACTATAATCTTTTCATAAATGAAATGCTTGGCCTATATCTGGTGCCACACTTACAATTACGACGGTCCCGGGGACTAAACTGTGCGACCAACATCAGGCACCGCTAAGTATAACTCATCCTAATTATTCATGTCCATTCACTGACCTTCATTTTAACTTGCTGTACACTGCTATCGTCATCTATCACTCCATCAATCGTTCACCCTGAAGTAAAACAAACATATTCAACGAACTCATGCTCTACCGTATTATTGTCTTTCCGACTTATTTCGCGGACTCTGGATACGATTCGCAAACTGATCTGCTCGTCGCTTTCTGTGTTTCAGTTTTTGTGTTATTTTTCAAAGTTAGTTAGTTTTAATAGCCTTCTGCAGCCGGCAGGATAAATGTTTGGTTCGCGGCCATCGTCTCGGCACACGCTAAGCGTTTTTCTTCCTGCCTTCATTCGCTCGTTCATTCGTGATCTCAATAGCAGCGATAACGCCGCGAAAACAATTACCGTAGAATACAGGGTGTCTCAGTAAAAAGCAAGCCACTTCTGAATTATCATTAAAGCGCATTGAACTGATCTGCTCGTGGCTGGATTTCAGTGTAAAAGAAGCACATGAATATTGTCAGTTGGCATTAAGTATTCTATGCGTGACCTAATTTGTGAAGTCATCACCTGCTGTGCTTCTAGCTTGACTATGGGAAAATTGAGTGCATATGATCAAATCGGAATTAAAAACGTGAAAAGGAGAAGAGATAGATATCAAACAATTTTTTACGTGAATTTCCATGTAAAAGCCGATTTACGAATGGAATTTATATTTCAATCAAACGAAATTATGCAAGAGGGAGCGCTTACATCATTTTCATTTTATGACATATATCGCAAAAACACACGGCTCACGAAAAATAATTGACATCAGAAATTGTCATGTATAGAATATTTAAGACCAAGTGGTAAATTATAGTACTTGTGTGGCTTACTGTTTTTGGGCCATCATGTATTAACGTTAAATTTTTGCATTCATTTTTAGGATTCAGGGCTGCAACGCGTCGTCTTGTCGGCGGTGAAGGTCACCGACTGTATCATTCGACTCGCAGCGTCGCTGTCCCACCAGGGCTGTAGTCGCGGTGCTTGACGCGGCGCCGGTCATGTGCAATGTGGCTGACGTCGAGAACCAGAAAAGTTCCGCCAAAGTCGGCGGGACGTTCTACATTGAGATCTCCTACCTGCAGGATCGTTCTCGGGCCGAGCGGACCGAAGATCGCACGCTCCACTTCTGTGCCACAGTGTCCGAGGCCACACTGTGACTGGAAACGGCTGCTGGTGGTCATGTGTCACATGTAACAACAACATTAAAACGCAACAAAATAACAATTTTAATTTGACTGAAAACACAATAACCACGCTCAGTTACGCAGCCGCTTGTTAGATATCAGACCCATTATTATCTTTACTGCCCGGTGTTAGCTACATGTATAGGCCTACTGTCGTTTTTAAAACTTTGTGCAATTTTAAATATTTTTGGAATTTTCTAACTGTGTACTTTGTGTATGATCTGTATATTAAATATAAATAAATAAATAAATAACCTACATGCCACAGAGGCCAACGGGCTTTTCATTCATTGTCACATTACGGTCAAAGCATTCAAATCATTTGGTCGGAGGCGTGTCTCAGTGGTTAGGATGTCGGTCTTTGGCTGGCGGACTTTGTCTGATCTACGCCTGATCTACGGTTACATGTGACCACTTGGTGGGTAAAGTGTCCGCTATGGGTCAACCAACCAGGCCAACTCAGCCTTCCATCCCCTCGTGGTTGGTAAATGAGTGTAATCCATGTAGACCATTAAACGGCAGACCAGGGCCGCGTATGGCTGTCTGGTCGTAGGTCATAATCTATGGGTGCGGGCTTAGCCTACGGCCTATAGGCTGCACGCCCGCTCTGTCTGTGACAGTGACACAAAGCGCCGCTGCAGCTGCAGTATGCGGCTTGTGGCACTAAATGTTATGTATGTACCTTTGCCTTTGCCATTCTCCGCTATCAAAAAATCGCTAGTCGTTCTTTTCGATGTACTTCGTCCGCCTCTAATGCCATTTTTTCCACTCAAGAGGTTCAAGCCCGGTTCTCTGCGGTTCCACACAACCGCAGAGAACCGCGGCTTGAACAGAGTAAGTGGGAGAGTGGCATGAGAATCATAGAGAAGCCGCCATCCTAAATACTTTCTCTTCGCCAACCTCACGTGCACATCACACGTACCATTTCAACATGCTGCGTGTATTTCTATCACTTTTCGTCGCCTTTTTCTGACGCGCCGTAAACGTTAAGTTAGGACAAGAAAATATTTAAAGAGAGGCCTAATCAGAACAAACACACACGACAACGTGGCATGTGGATACAACAATTCATTGACAGCCTTTTGGAGAAGTCACAGGCGGCAACCTCACATTAACCCCTGTCAACAATTGCCGCCCTTAATTCAATTTTGGGACAGCATCCTACACAAAAGGCTGCCCCAAATTCGAGTACGGTAATGTATCAAATTGCAGTTTTCAGGCGGCAGCAATGTTCCCCTCGAAGTTTTTTTCGCATATATATCATCACCTTAAAACTAGGCCTACCTACAGAAAATACTCGTAAATTTTTTTTGAAATCAATTGCACCACGAGGCTCCCGCAGAACGCTTGGAAGCCGGGTGAGTTGGGGGAGGGAAGGCATGCAGGGGAAGATAGGTTCACCGGAATTGCTGCCACAATAATAGTGACGCCGTCTGTGAGAGAAGTGTAAAGTTATCAGCTGGCGAAACGCTGCATATGTCATCGCGTCGCCGGCGTGACAAGATTCAATCGCGTTATGCAACTGAATCTGCTGCATGTGCACTGATTAAACGTTGTGCGAGCTAAGAGACTAAACGAAATTAATATAATTACAGAGTGAATCATATTTCACTTGATCGTCGTCGCTTACTCAACGCGCGCAATAATCGCTCCCGTCAATCAATCAGTGAGACAAACGAACGTTGGCGGTGTACAGGGTGGCTGAAAAAGTAACACCCCTTTCCAAATTCTGCGGTTCTACACATATATACGCAGCTTGAACCGCATGCAACCGTATAAATGTGAAAGGGGTATAAGCCACTTCTGAGTTCTGAATTGTCATTAAATCGTATTAAAACTTGTTGATAAGGCTATATTTTTTTTAACAAATATGAGTTTTAAAGAAGCACGAGAATGTCATTAGTTGGTATTAAATATTCTATGTGTTGCCTAATTTGTGACGTTATTGCACTGCTTGAAGCTTTGATATTGGAAAATAAAGTGTATATGATATAATCATAGGGCCTATACTTACAAACCTGAAAAGAGAAAACATGGAAATCAAAGAAATTTTTACATGAATTTTCCTCTAAATAATTGTTCAGAAGTGGAATTTTGAGCCTACTAACGCTGAGTATCGAAGAAGGAGCGCTTACATCGTTTGCCGCGGAACACGAACAATAATTAGGTCACGGATAAATATTTAATATCAAGTGATAATTATTATTATAGTACATGTCTGAGACTATAAGGTGACGACAAATCCAACCTTATTGGCATAGTTTTTAGTGCTATTGTTTTTTTTCATAATTCGGCAGTGATTTACTTTTTTGGGCCGCATTGTAGAAGGAGTAAATGCCTCCCATCAGAAACTGTCTACATGTGTGTACGGTTAATTAAACCGTATCATTAATATTTCCATTTTTATTTATTACAAACAGCGTAGAGTAGGCACACCGGGGCGTAGCATTTATATTAAAAATAATATAATCACAGGAGAAAGCCAAACACATTGCAAAAAATAAGTATCAAGAACACCGAAAATCTCTTTTAGAATGGCGTATGCAAATCATAAGACGAAAAACGAAAGTCAAGTAAACGAAATGTAATGTTAACATGAATACAAAGTGCAGTCACGAATACCGATGTTGACAACTATACTATAAGCCAACCAACACCACCTTTGCGTTACCGGATGAGCACGTTCGGGCGCCGGGCCTTTTCCACAGCTCACGTGGCTAGACAATTTATGAGCTGTGGGTAGATAACGTCACGCCGACGCTATTTGCTTGCTCTCAAGCTGACTCGCCGACTCGCCGTCAGTCGTTGCATTGGCTGCTAGTAAAGCACTACAATACGGTTGTCGGCGTACGGATGCTGAGGTAATGTCTCTGTTGCACTGAATTACATTAATTGCAGCTACTCATACAGCAACCGAATGACACGATGGGCTTGCTTAACTGCGGCAGACCGAAGCCCAAAATTTAAACTGTTTGAAAATTTGAGGAAAAATTACAAAGCTAAACGGGCGTCCGGCGGACGCGAGTTCGACAGAAATCGCTCCGCTATCTTGTCGCTAAAATATCGCGTCATTTTCTGTTCTTTGATACTTCGGCAACTTTTATTTTATTTGTCCACAAAGCACAACAACACAATATGGCAACCACATACAGCGGACAGGACAGTGAGGTCACAATGGCACTGAACACTTTATCCTTCTTTGCAGAGTTAATTTTAACTTAACGCCTCTGTTCCTGCTTTGCGTAATAAAAAGATATACGCATTGACAGTGACATCCGTTCAGAGGAAGGCCTTTCCTTTTTACGGTTTTTAAGCAGGTGACACCGGCTCAAATTAACAGCAAGTGCCTTTAACCGACAGGAACTATTATGCCAGCAGTCCAGGTCGCAGGACCCACTGATACGGAACACATGACTCGTTTCTAGTACTCATTACCCACGGGGGATGGCTAGGCTGAGTGGCCCTGAGAGGCTTGGATGTAAGGATGTAATGAGAGCTGTAAAATGTTATGATGACGACGATGTTACTAATGGGATGAAGGATTTGTGATGTGCAGCGTTCATGTCTCTCATCTGTTGCATTAAGACCAGCTCTAAAAAGGCGATGGGCGACTATCGGTTCACGTACTTCAATGTTCGCGGTCGCGGCGAGATCATCCGACTGCTGTTCACCGTCTCCGGCGTCAAGTACGAGGAGCGGACGCTCGACATGCAAGGTGCTGACTGGCTGGCCCTCAAACCGAGTAAGTTTGCCGCCGAAAAACAATGAAGCATCTCGGCTCGCACGACCATAAGCTTTCGCCCTTTATTCACGTGCAGAGGGCTGTAGCCTTGAATTTCAGTGGGGGGGGGGTTAATAT
>Ga0056115_1001014_pt1 | contig 12830 bp, 8 predicted proteins | sample WorMetOlspDAHAB1_FD_77007 | JGI IMG/M metagenome (GOLD analysis project Ga0056115, IMG submission 77007) | Marine gutless worms symbiont microbial communities from Max Planck institute for Marine Microbiology, Germany - Olavius sp. DAHAB.1 ... | reverse complement strand
TACCAAGACACTATCATATGACTCGTGTGTTACTATCACCATTCATCACTACTGTCTGGACACCCGTGGTCCTTGCAATAATTAACATTATTTAGGCCACGTTAAAAATGTTTATGATGATGACGATGATGGGACGCCTAATAATTCCGTCACTTGGTTACCAGTATTACTCCACGCCAATGGCAAAATGAGCACGTTTTTCTTACACAATACACAGCATATTTCAGGACACAATTCTCATGACACAGAGCAACAAGCTTATCGATGAATGCATGACTTGGCACCAATCTCCAAAAATTGCCGAGGCTAACATCTACAACCGATGTCCAATCTCCATGGACGTCTGTATTTTGGCCAAAAGTAAGAAGACTGGTAAAAAAATGACAAGCAAAACGAAGCCCATATCATTCAATTACACTGGCTGTTTCTGACGCAATTGTTGCACCGTTTTCGTCAATGCTATATTCTCAGGTCCGCCACTGGACATGACTATTCCTGTTAAACGTCCAACTTTTGAAACCACTCCGACGCCTTCATATCAGAAGCTGGAAAAACTGGCAATAGCTAACATTCCTGTCAGCAAACTACAGCCACCACCTGTGGACAGAACGAAACTTCTGGCATCACAGCTGTGACATTACTGTTGCAGCCATTATGCAAGTGCAACTTATCTATGAAGCATTGCATTCTACACTGCTGTACACAATAAGTCAAGCAATGACGTTTTCTGCAAATTCAGAAAAGCAAGTTTTCGTAAAAAATCTAGCCAGTAATAAGCAAGCATGGGTTAATGCATTCTAAGGAAAACAAGTAGCTATCACGCTAATAATAATAATATATAAACACTCAATAATTAAATTTAAACAATATCTTCATTGCAATGTCATGTACAACAGGTATTCACACACGTTTTAATGATTTAATAAATTAAAATAATGAACTAGAATTTTCGACACAACACAAACATCAAAATCAGCTCAAATGGACAATTATACCGTCATTGAAAAAGGTTCAACATCAAAATGTTGAGATCGAACCAAGGCACGAGACACTGCAGACACGTTACCAGTAGCTGAATATACGATGATTCGCGTCTATCATACAAATTCATCAAAGCAAATCTTGCCCAGATCACAATCAGAATGGCTGCCAGTCAATCGTGCATTTGCTGCCCCTTCCCCTCCCCCCGAAAAAAAGCTTACAAAAAACACAGACAATGAGATGTAGGTGGACATGTTGAAACCTCAGCGACACTGCAGATACAGGAAGAGTCACAGCCGAGCAAAAAACAACGCACTGAGTTTTCTTAATTCGCATGAACAGCAAGTATGCACTTAATCATAGACACTACAAATCACCAGCTGTACCATGCAAATTCGTCTGGAAAGTGTCAATTTCCAGATCAGACAGACAAGCAAAAAATCCCACAAAAGCTGGCAGTAAGTTAAGACTCAGTTGAGCTGGAAACGCCACTGTTTGATGCAGCTGTCATGTCCACTTGTCACCAGCGTCTCATCGTCCAGCCATTCAACACGTGTCACTTGGCTCATTGGATGAGCACCTGATCAAACAGACCACCCACAATCAGATCATTCACCCCACACTGTTTATTACCGGGCCATCCATATGGTACCCATATTTTTCGGTCAAAGTATCCGTCATCTGACTATAACCTGTGTTTGCAAGCAACATGAGAAGGACACTACTTATACAAGAAGCTGTGAATTGGCAGAAAAGTTGCCCATGTCACATGTAACCAGAGTAACCATTTATACGTCAAAAGGTGGGTCAAGGCCACTAAGCCCATTAATGCTAGAATAGAAATATACAATACAAATAATTCAGACGGATAACTGTCTTCTGGACCAGTGACCATCAATGCCAGTTTGGAGAAGCTATCAATTTCTAGTTGAGAAATGCGATAACAGGAAAATGTGAGATTATAACAGACACTTAATCTACATCCGAGATTTTTCCAGCGCATACTGGTATACTGGTGTTTTAAATGGCTACAAGGTTGAGGAATGCAAAAACAGATGAATTGTGACAGCAGAGTGGCTTGCTAGATTATGAATATAACTGCATCTTGCAAAACAAAGCTTACAGTAACATCTGCTCAAGAATCAAAAATTAATCTGTAAAGCATTACAATAATTTCGTTAAATCAGTTGCTTGTTGTTTATTTTTGCAATAATTTTTCTGACAGAATAATTTTCCATTTTAATTTTTATTTCATTATTCATATCTGCATTACAGCAATACAATGTCTAAAAATCAGAAGCACAAAAAACTAAATTACAAGGCAAAAAATTTGTAAAGGGATTCTTAAGGAAATAAAACTGGAGATCAAGCCAGTCTCATGACAAATGAATTGGGCAACTTGCAAGTAGCATCGACTTTGATCAACTGCAGCTCACAGTGGCTGCAGTCTTGGACAAAATGCGAGCACGCGAAATACCTTTGACAACGATGTAGTTCATCTTGCTTCCTGGAGTCCAGACAATTGCATTCGTGTCCAGAGCACCGCTAGCGAGATGTCGAGAGTCTGGACCCCATGCGACTGAGTTAACTCGAGCCGTGTGGTAGCCCCATTCGGTGGTTATTAGCGGCTGCAGAGAAACACGCACCAGCACAATATCTTGATGAAGTAGCTACGGCAAATTGGCAACCGACACTATGTGTCAAACGTTAACTGACAGTACCCCAATTTTGAAGCATGACACTTCAAAGTACACATAGCAGAAGACAACAAAAACATCTGATTCACGATTAAAAGCAAAGACAAATCAGTTTCATTGTGTAAAAACAATTTAAGACATTTTACAACTCTTATCAGCTCACTAATGGAAAGTCCAAAATACAAGAAAGAGAGCGTTTCACTTACACATGAAAATTATAAATTTCAAATTGCTAAATGATACTTGCACATATTATAGAACCAACATGCAGTTAATTTAATTGCATCCGTCAACACTTGACAACACCATGTACAGTAGAAAGCGTGTTGTCTTTCTTGAAGAATGAAAACATGTTCTAAGAGATGCACGATAAGTGAGTAAGTACAATGTAGAGTTTAATGCAACATATAAAACAACTCACATCATGATGGCCAATCGCTTGACAGATACTGAAAAAAATAAACAGTACAGGATAGTACAGTATAGGACACTTGGCCAGGAAATGAATGCCCACACGGGGCTTGAGAGGAAAGACTCGTCACACTGTAATACAACGTACGGTGTAGTCGGGCAGCTGATAGAGCAGCACTTTGCGGTACGTGTCGGCAGCAGCAAGCATCGATCCGTCTGGCGAGTACTTGAGGCTTGTGATTGCACCGTTGTGCTCCAGTGTCTTCTTCTCATGCAGCACGTTTCCAGCCAACGAATACACGTGAACTTTATTGTCCTGCAAGTAAGCACATTCCCATCCGGTTTTAACAGCATTTTCAGCATGACGAGGCTACCTTATATAGCGTCTTTACAGCATTTATGGTTTAGCTAACAGGTTGATATCAGTGAGATTAACAGTTACTTAGTTTAACGACACTTTCAATGTGCCTTAAAAATTACAATTTCGTTAAAGGTTGATATCCGTGAGATAGTTAAAAATATTACATTTTGGAGAATATAATACTGTGTGAGAAAGTTAAGAGTTAGAGAAGTATTGCTTCTCACTGTTTTCATACAAATACATAGGATGTGCTCCAGTGTAAAAACATTTACAATGTTCACACGTAGGAGCTGGTTTTTTTTGTGTGAAGAAAATAACTATGCGTTAAAATGAGTATGCATTACAAACTGCTTAGACAGGTTGCATTGTTTATGCTAATAAGAGTGAAAAACAAACGTTAAACAGAGTAGCAATATAATCAACAATATGATGACACCAGTTCTATGCGTCTTGTGGTTGTGTCTTTCTTTTGTCAGAATACTGAATTGAAGTTTCATCATTCCACGATACCACATAACAAACATGCAGTAGTGTTAACAGTATTACCAGCAATCATTTTAAGCCACCACTGAGTAACAGCGACAACATACTCGATCTCCTCCGCCGAATGCAACTTCATTCTGTGCTGGACTGATAGCTGCACACTGTGGTTCGTAGTCGACCTTCTGAGTGCAGACAATGTGACCATCACGCAGCACTACCACCTACATAACACATGACAACGACTGCTGTTACACTTTGATTAACTGATTCACTGCGACTTAACGGGATTTTCAGCAAAATAAAGCTGTTTCCCATCATTTAGCAGGAGACCAGTGAGTGTGAGAATGCGAGTAGAGTTTTACGTCTCACCCAACATAGCTTAGGACATCTCACAGGCAGTTTACGCAGCCAATCACACAAAAATTCTAACAGAAAAGAGGGCAGTAACACAGATTGATCGGGATTTAATGCACTTTCAGCATAAATAATTGGTTATATCGTGCTTTTAAAAGGGAAGTAGTACTTAAAAATTGAAATTACTGATACACTGAAAATATTCCAACATGATGGGAACATAAAAAATGAAACCATTACGATAAATAACTCTTCAATCTGGTCTTTGTATGGTAAACCCTTTGACATGGAAGATATCATGAGAGCAGTCTATCCAGCGAATCTCTGGGCTAACGTATTAATGAGAAGCAACACAGTAAATACACAACTTCATCACTATTACTTGTAACAAAAATTATTACATTCTTTGAGACATCATAATAAAGAATAGCATTGCCCTCAAGTGCCTCAAATAGACGCAGCAAAACAAAATTACCCTGGTTCACTTGCATTTTTAGAACATTTTACTAGAAAATGAGGCGAGATTGCATCTACCAGGCCAGACCAGCCCCATGATGTCAACCAAAGCAAATATTATCATTCAACAATGCTGGTAATGTTTGTAACTTCACTGTCTAATGGACAAAATATTCCATAATTTAGTCTATTATTATATATAACTGAAGGACAGTTGAAACAGTAGAAAATAAGTAACTCCACACGTTTCAGTATGGCTAAAGTACCTCATTGATGCAAGCAACCACTGCAAGTCCCCCAGAGACGCTGTCAACACCCTTCGGTTGAGAAGGCAGCTTGATCTGGTGATGGTAGCTACACAGCAACACATCACCAGCGAGATTTCAACGTGAAGTATTCCATTATCAAATACAGTGATAATATAATACACAACCCAAATGCTGGGTATTGTCGTGGGCGGATTGACCGGCTTCAGTACACTGGCTGAGGGCTACTTGAGGCTTGATCCAAGTGGATGTGGTGCACCATCAGATGAGTTCCTTGCACAAGACATCACAAAGCAAGATCGTGCATTTCTGCGGGCTGCTGTTCCATCAATTCAGGCCCATCGCCAAGCTAACAAAAATGACTACAAGTTTGATGAAGACTTAGCCGAAAGAACGTCAGCGATGCGTCGACCCGGTGAATCCGAACTGGACTATTATGAAAGAAGATACCAGGAATGATCAAAGGTATAGCAAGCAATTGAACATGGAGTTACGAAGTATATGGGAGACACGAGTTATGTCGAATTAAACACAAATGCCAAAGGTTTTTGCTTTGTTCATGGATACTGCAACATGCAGGAAAAGAACAAAAGATGGACAGACAACAGACATAAGCTAACGAGAAACTGTAAGCAAAAACAGAAGGTCCAACAAAATACAGAAGAAACTCATGTGGTTGACTCCTCCAAGACGAGTCAACAGAATCGAGGAAAACAGGAAGAGATCCTGAAATCGTACATGTTAGTAAATTAATAAGTAAGTAGTACTTTACTGCTCATAAATCATACATATCATTTCGCAGTTGAATTTGCAATAACACTCAATGGCTACAGAGTTGTTATGAAAATAGCACAACTGTCAAGTGAAAAACATATCTGTGAAAATAATAATCTGCCTGCTATATATAACACGAGGAAGATGTCTGTGTGTAAAACTAAAAACGAACACAAAATACTTCAGTAAGACGAAAGTGACAAAATACATTTCACTGTTTCATTTTTGACAGAGCTATTAATGCAGAGAAAGTTAACGATTGTAGCAGTGCGCATTGACTACAACATCAGCAATACAAAGCATCAGCACAACCATCACATTGATTGTTGTAAATGAAGACACATATTCATCCGAACATACCCAGACTGAGCAACAGTAGCAAGCTTCGTGAACATGATCATGTCATCGATGCCACACGACACCAACGTATCTCCAGTCGCTACAATATCCTGCACCTGACTGCTGTGACCTTTGCCAGGAACCATGGCATTCTCACCACTTGCGGCATTCCATCGACCTTGCAAGCAGAGTCAAGGAGCAGCGGACAACAGCAGAACACATGGTTCGTTGGCACCAGCACACACATATTGTAGTTTCACAAATGTACGTCTGGATGTCAAGTGTCTGGAGAGGTGTTAAACTCTACTCAACTCACCCCCAGTCACATGATTTGACATGGAACCATGCAAACCAAAACAAAAACCAAAAAAACACTAAACTATAACCAAGCAGTTCGGTTTGTTCCAATCTTTTGCATTCCACATACACTGAAGTCGCTGAAGACATTATTCGGCCAGTGGGACCAAAGCACAGTGTAAATCCCCCAATTTAACTGCACTTTAGAAATCATATTACTTACTTATTAACCTACTTATACTTTCAACACCATGAACAATGTTTACCAGCACTTTATGAACTAAGAGTGGAGTGAAAGTTATTATGTAACACAGTTGAGCAACAGAATGACACCACGAAAACAACACATACGGACAACTGCAGTTCATGACATTCAAGATATAGTGGCAAAATGGATACAGATGTTGCCATCTGAACCGGCTGTGTAGATATCCTTCCGATCCGAAGTCACAGTCAGTGCCGTAATTGGCTTGTTGTGACCCTGCACACAACAGTTTTCAGACAATATTAATCAATTTTCATTTTACATATTTATATACGAAATAAAATAATTGCAAAATATGCACCACCAAATATTAAGCTAGCTTGGAACCACTTGTCTGGGATCACTGGCTGACTGACATTTGCAACGTCGTGTGTCCAAAGACCAGAACAAGTGAGTGAGTAAGTAGAGTTTAACGCCCCACCTGACACAATATAGGTCATTTGGGAGGCAGAAGACTGAAATAATTGTGTAAAATAATTATTATAAAACTGTCTAGACTTTCAGCAACAACAGTATTACACATCACTGTGTACTAAAATCTACTATCACATGTATGTGACAAATGCATAGGGCTGGCAAAAATATCATAACAATTTTTTACAAAATCATGGAAAAAGGAAAAAGCTAGTTTACAGCAAAATCTACTCCAATACCATATTCTTAAAATTGCAGTTTGACAATCAGTTTCACTCCACGGTTACTGCTAGCAGTCCCATCCTAACAATCAGTACTGTTCATAGTGTAAGTAAATGTGCTACAGGCCTACCTCAAACATCAATGCAAATTTGTAAAACTGCCCATCACTAAAATGTCTAGCTATCATCACCACATGGCATCAGCGAATATGTGGCCAGTTAATGTTCAAGTTTTGGCTAAACAGTGCATCAACTGCAACACAAAATTACAACATCAGCAAATTCTCACTGCAAATGCTTGAAGTGACATTCGGTGAATTCATACATTGGACATATTATCACCATTTCTGTTGATGTAAGTCATCAACAGTAGCATTTATAAACATCAAAATTGCCAACTGACTTACAATGACAAAACAACAGAACATCTCAAACCTTGACAATGCGTGACAGGCGACCGCTCGATTTGTCGAGATAGTTGATGAAACCAGAAAGAGAGACAGAGAGGAGAAAGTCCCCTTGCCACAAACAGCCAACCTGCATGTCCTCCACTGCACTGCCTAATACAAAGTCCCTACAATCACATACCCATCATTGGTCACTTAAGAAATCAAATAAAATCAAATCAAACATGGCTAGAATAACAGGTGTCATTACAATCTCCACAAAAGCGAATTCGATATTAGGAAAGTTACAGCAAAATGTCTGGAAATGACTGGTGGAAGAAGTATGTCTTTAGCTTGCGGCAGAAATTGGTCAAGGAGGCGGACCACTGAATATCAGGAGGCAAGCTGTTCCACAGGATGGATGCAGCAAATGGAAATGAACGCTGGCCGATGGTAGCCAGACGATATGCCAAAACCTGCAGCGAGTAGTTGCTTAATGGCACATCAGCACAAAATAGGCTATTTAGTGCCAGTGCAGCCGGTGTGATAAAGACAAGTGCAGACGATGACGACCAGGAAGATCAGCAACACGAACTAGCTGATCTAGGTATGGCGGAGACAGACCATTCAGTGCTCGAAATGCCATGACTGCAACTTTGTAGTCGACCCATTGTGGTACAAGAAGCCAGTGGAGGACTGCAAGAGTGTCAGTGACGTGGTCATAGTATCACTGGAAAGGTCTCAGTGGGAGAAATTCACCTCAGTTAAATGTCTATACTTGGTTTTATGTGCACCAATGCTGTGAAAGGCTAACAAAAAGCAGAAACAAATAATGTATGTAAACAAAACAAAAACTTTCAAAACAAAAGAGTGACAACAACAAGTAAAAAATGTGCAGAAGTAGGCCCTACCAAAATAAACCCATCGACAGTTACTGTAAATCAGGTCTGGTAGAATTTTTACAAAGTTTGTTTATTAGCTCTGAATTGACTCTTAATACAGCTACAAATTATGAACACATAATCAATCAGTGAAATCCGCAATTACCACACACAGTTTCACATTACAAAGATACTGTACACTGTTATCTGTACTGACTGCACAACAGACGATGTCGACACATCCCAAATCTTCGCAGTCTTGTCACCCGAAACAGTCAAAATTTGTCGGCTGTCTGGACTGACGCATACCTAGCCAAACGCAAGCACAACAAGTTACTGGTGTAGTTATTTACGAAAATAAAACACTATAACATCTGAGATTGAGTAACATTCAAGCTTGTGGTCATGGTCTATCAATGCCAGAATGGTCGGGCACCTCAGTACTTTGCCGTTCACAGCGTCCTAGTGTCCAGCCAGAGACATCAGCATTCTGCCGACCGAAATCTCCTGCACATACCACGTCACCGACTCAACAAGTATGGCCGCCGAGCTTGTGCCATGCTGGCCCATCCACCAGGAACAGTCTTCCAGACCATGTCTGCAATCCACTCCGCCTCCGAAATGACCTATATTGTGTCGGGTGGGGCATTAAACTCTACTCACTCACTCTGCAATCCAAACTCCACCAAAGCTGTTTAAATGCGTCTGCTTAGACGTTTCTGTCTGCACAGCATTAGCACACCCAGCGCATTAAGGGGTTCGTCAGCGATGCGTCAGCTACACAAACTGACATTGACAACAACAGCCCAAACGATGCTACATTTTGCTGCTACTTGCTGCAAATTTATTGACAGGAATCAATATCAGTTCTCTGCTATATGGTCAAATGCCAACACTCACATCTGTTGTACACTAATTATGCTTGGTCTCAACTGAAACGAGTCATTTGCAAAAGACACTGATGATGATTATTATTATTATTAAAATTAATTTGATTAAGGTGGCACTGTCGCATTGCTGCTGCAGGACCACCTTACGATGTCACCATGTCATGTTAAACAACAGAAAACGATTTTAAAAACAGGTAAGTTTTCAGTTCCCACCGAAATGAGATGATCGATGAAGCAGCCCAGACTCGCTGCGGCAGACAGTTCCAACCCAAAGACCCAGAGTCAACAAGAAATCATGTTTACTGCAAGCATCACTGTCCTGCAATCATCCTAACATAGAGAGAACAGACAAATAGCAGGTAATGCACATACAAAGACAGTTACGTACGCCATAAATTCCGCCTTTGTGCGCCGGATTGCCCAACTCACAACGCTTCTCACCACTCTTGCCATCATATATGAACGACTAGACACAACAGAATATCAACGTCAATAAAAGTGCATACAGGAAACAAAACTTAATTTAACGTGTAACGACAATTTCATACACAGTTTCCAACAATAGCAAAATACAGAATATTGCTGACACACCTTTCCTTCAGCCCCTCCAGACACAAAGAAGTCACCATTTGGTGCATAGCGAACACAGTTGACAAAGCGACCGTGGTCCTACAAAGCAATAAAAACCATAACATAACGAGCAGTACTTGATTTACGATGCAAATACAACTTGGCAGCAGTATATTACACTGTCATAAAATATAACAAAATAAATTTTTGAGATGTACTAACAGCACACATTAATCATTAAACTCATGGCATATGATTGTAAATATGATTATTCAATAAAATAATAAGGGAAAACACAGTACAATAAAAAGTATTTCTGAAAGTAAAAAATTATTAAAAACCAATCACAAAATACTAACAACTCAACATCTGCAATACTGCAAACCCAAAAAATTAAGATATGTATTTACACACGCACGACATAGTCACAGTTAAGATCTTTTAAGACTGCAAAAAAGTAGACAAGGGATACAGCACACAAATGTGAATGCACATAGCAAGATATACAAGAGTTCACCTGTAGAGTGAATTGAAATTTAAATGGAGGACCATGAAAGAAAGCCAGTGTATTATCTTCGCTGGCGGTTACAATACGAAACGGTCGTTCGGCTCGGAAATCCACCGAGTTAATTGGCTTGCTCTGCCCCATAATTTCACCGACAGAAGTACCAGTGTCGGCACTGAACACATGTCCAAACCTGCAACACAGATGGTGCAGCAACTACACATACTCAAGTTGCAAGCCTCATACAGTTGCAAAGTTTTCATTACTAAGGATTGTTATCTGAATTCAAAATAAATTTAACTACACCTGACTCTGAGAAGTGTACGTCACAAAAAATCAGTCACACCAAAAAATTACGGTTGCACCAATTCGCAAGACGTTCATGGTATTTCAGTGTTGATAAGATACCAAAGCAAAATAGATCTGTTATGCATTTGCAATAGTTTAGACATTTTTAATATAGAAAAAGCGTAAAAAAAGACACTTACTTTTCACGACCTTCACCGACAGCCACAATTCTTTGGTTGTCACCAGACCACGCAAGGTCCTTGACTGGGCCTCCAAATGGTTGGAATTCATTTCTCAGGATGTGCTCTTTTTGCGTCGTGTCCCATATACGCAATTTTCCAGATATGTCTACAAGCAAAAGAATTTCCAACTCAATAGCAACGTTTCTCTGCCTGACAAATTCATGATAGTATACTGGAAGTTACTGTTGTCATAATGAGGTTGACAGGCTGTGACAACATGCGGAGGCAAATGCCATAAAGTGATGATACCTACTTCACCAATCTGAATAGACACTATATGCTTTTCCGATGTATTCACCCAAAGTGACACTCAAGTTTGCTTTTCATGTATGAAATAAATACAAGTAGACACATGCTTTGCTGTTGCAATATCAGCATACTGGACAAGCAACCTAGCCAATAAACACCTGATCACTCAGGTGCACACAATATATATAATTAGTTGTGCAAGTCCAATAATCAAATGGGTATTGGGTAACACATAATGCTAAACACTTCATCAAAAATGAAAACAAACGACCAAACCACAGCTAAGCCAATGCAGCTATTTTATTAAGAATAACCTATTGACTGGCTGACTGGGGATGAATGGCACTTTTGTTAAGAAAAGGATTTTCACAGCTTAAGTTCATATTGTAACATCATGAAAAATAGATCAGAGTGGCAATGAAAGATAAGGCAAAGGTTCAGAATCTCTGTGCAAAATAAACATGCACATGTACTTGCACTGTAATTAATTAAAAGTACACAACAGAACACATATGCCCACTGATGTCATATATAATAAGATGAAACCTAATATGGATACTAAAACTGAGCATCCAATTCAGATATACACTACAGACCTGCTGAAGCAATGTAAAATCCACTTGGAGAGTACTTGGCTACTGTAGTCTGCACAGAGTGCTCAGTATAGATATCTGATACGGCAGGATTCTGTTCACGACACAGCAAATTAATATTTTAACCAAACACATGAAATGTAATTTATTATACATCAGTAAACAGATTAATCTATAATAATGACATATGTGACATATATGATGTCATATGATATAGGTAAAATAACAACAAGGCATGTAAAAATATGATAACTTGATAAGATACAATGTGCTGAGTACACTACTAAAACAAGGGTAGCAAAGTTTACATTGCCAATTTTGTAGACAGCAGCTAATGTGACAAAAAAATTCTTAGCAGTCTTTTATCACTTATCACTCATGATATGCCAGTCATGAAATTCAACATCAATTCATCCTCACCAGCATTGACATGCAACAAGCAAACAAGGTCGAGTATCTTTGAAATGATACTCCGTAATTAATAACTAAAATGCTGTCAGCAACATATAATATCAGTCTTAATATTATCATAAATCAGGAAACAGAACAAAATTAACTAAGCCAGAGCCGGGCAAACTACGGCCCGCGGGCCACATGCGGCCCGACAGAGTATATTATGCAGCCCATAAGCACATGCATGTTGCGATCCTACGTCAATATTAATTTTTTCGATTAGAATTCTCGCTACATTTTAAACATTTCATTCTGAGTAATTAGAAACTGTTTCAGTTCGTTTTGTAAAATGTAAAGTGCATGTGTAATACAGTGTGAATATGAATTGAAACGACAATACATGGTTATATAATATATATGCTATCGTTAAATCATGTTTTTGTACGTTGTAAATTGTGACTGAAGTAGACATAATATATATGCAGCCCACCCGATAACAATAATGTTTTAAATG
>Ga0056115_1001013_pt1 | contig 12830 bp, 7 predicted proteins | sample WorMetOlspDAHAB1_FD_77007 | JGI IMG/M metagenome (GOLD analysis project Ga0056115, IMG submission 77007) | Marine gutless worms symbiont microbial communities from Max Planck institute for Marine Microbiology, Germany - Olavius sp. DAHAB.1 ... | reverse complement strand
TCGTCGACGGTTGCTCACCGCTGCCGCTGAGTCTGACCGCCGGCAATCGCACAAAACACGTACGCAAATTTATGGCTTGAGCACCCATATGTGCACCAGTAATCTTTCATCGGATGCGCAACGCCCCGTTGTCAACGCGAATATATTCTTCCATAATTGAAACTGGATTAATGGTGAATTTAGCGAGGACGCAGATCGCTGCCGCTGTGCGCGAATCATCATCCATTTATTACGCAATGGCAGCCACATACAGAAAAGTATGCCGTAGCTAGAACATATGCAGAATATAAGTGAAATAAGAAGATATAATAGAGGAGACTATAGAGCAAGCTAAAACAGACAAAAAGTGGTACTGAAATCACATCGAATCAAATGTTTAATGAGACACAGTCAAATTGATACGAATTTTAACGGAGACCAACAGTCATTAATGCCATGTTATCAGAGGAAAAGCATTTCTTTAGAATACAGAAGCCTGCGCATGAATAATGTGAGTTAGTACAGTTCAGGATATCAAAGCCGACCTGCAGTTGCTGTTTCTTAGAAATGATTGTTTATGATAGCAGCAGCGTTTACAGTGTGTATTAATTCATTCATTAGTTACTGACAACCATTCTCATGCATATAGACGGTAGACAAAGTACAGAAGATTTTTGCTTCGCTTAACGAAAGATGCACTTTTCAAATGTCTGCACAGGTAGAGAAAGATATGGTAATTTTACGGCCTACAATCTATTAAATCCAGCCCACTGCTATCTTTTTGGTTTACCTGCAAAAATAAAGCCACTGTCTCCGAAATGACATAAATATTGTATGGGACGGGAAGTCGTGAATCATTTTCATTACGCTGTATGAATATTGCGTCTGACATGTTTATAACAGTAACCTGTGTGGCCTCAGACAGAGTTGCTGGCGCTATCCGTTGCACAATGCCACAAGTACTGTAAACCGTTGTTCGATTGTTAAAGCACTGTTGATACCTTGTTACTTTGCTTCTCTGAAGATATTGGGATTTTCAAATTTTCGGAAGTATGCCAACATGTGGTAGAGATGTTTTAACATTTAGCACTTGTCGATGGTGTCGTGCGCTAAAAATGACGGACATGCAGCATCGTATCGAAAGAGAGAAAATGTACGAAAGAAAACAATAAGAATGAAAGTGGGACGCCGCTTTTAGCCATTTATCTGTGGCAACTGCAGGCGGATGACGACGCGGTTGACGGCACCGTTGGGTATCGTTATTGCTGGCCGCAGCGCAGCGTCGCGGTTCCTGTTAAGTCATTAGCTGTGCAGTGACCACCACGGTCGTCGCCGTCGTCGTCATTGACGACTGCAGTGGCGTTGTGGCTGGCAACGTTGGTTCGGGGCGGCCCGAGTAAATCGAATGACGCCGACAGATTTCGCCAGATTAGACCGAGTGACTGCGGGCAAAGTCACTTCTTCTTCTCGCGTGCGGATTCAGCTTTTCAAGTTTGCCAGCCACTGGACCGACCGCACCATCATCATCATCATCATCATCATTTGCTCAAACTGCCACCCCAACTTCGCGAAACGGCAAAGTCACTTACTGCTATCGACGCGTGGCGGACGGCAGGGACAACGACAACGCCGACTGCGCAACGCACCGACTCGGAAAGCCAGAGCCGCATGAAGTCGTGAATTAAAATGAGCTTACGAAGACCAAACGCGTTTCAAAGCGCATGCGGCGATCCGGTCCTGTGACAGATGCATTGCGACATGCGCTGTCGTTTCCGCGCAATGTCTATACATGCGGTGAAGTGACGTCATAACATGTCGCCCTATGGAGGTATATTTAATGCGAACACCGTATATGTTAAATTCTGAAAATTCGTATGCCAATATATTCGTAGACCGAGTATTTTGACTGATGTGAAATTCCACGTACGACAGTTTGCACGCACGCTTACGACGCGACACTGCTATACGTATAGTATACTTACAACATGGAGGCGCTCACTGTAATAGACAGAACTGACGACACTACCATCTCATTTATACAGTGTGTTAATGTTCCGGCGAAAAAACCAATCGCCGCCGATTAAGTTACTGCAGCAGCGGTTTTGATTCGCATCTATGTCGCATCCATGTTGAACGATAACACGTAGGCTATAAGGAATTTATTTTCCGGCAGCTGAGGCGCCTGTACGATTATTATCGGTGCCGTTACTGCCGCCCCAAGCACGCTGGGCGCCTCGAGGTATTGCGATCGCCAGTAGTTTATGATCTCTAAGGAGACGAGCCAGAGTTGGGAAACGGAATACATCACTGTATAGATTTCACTTGGCCGATACAGTTCGCTTATTAATAACGCTATAATGACAGTGCAGTTCTTGTTTGTCCCCCAATATTCAGTTTCGGTTGATGGGCGGTTCTTTTGTTTGCTGTTACTGCTGCATATTTATACCGTACGGAGTTCTTTCGCGTGTGGAATATCGGAATATCGAAATTTTTTCCGACACCATTTCTCAGTCGCAAAGTTTAGCTTTCGTCCAGAGCTATCAGCTGGAAAACATACAGCAGAAACGCCAGATCAGTGGCAAATACGACTGCGTCTTGGAGAAGCGATAGCCGCGAAGCGAAACATCGGACAGTCCTCATTGAATCGCGGTTTGTTGCGCTATTTGTGCCGCGTTTATCGGCACATTGAATCTAGCGTCTAGCTGCTATGAAGTGTTCCGCCAGTCGGTCGCCTCCCGCCGTCCATCTTCTATGCTCTGTTTGGCCGCAGCAGATAACGCCATAAACGACAACGCAACTCCGGCTTAATGGCAACAACTGCGGCGGCGGCGTAAATTGTTAGCTGCAAATCGAGTGCCTAAACGACTGACTTCCCTCGTAGCAGCTTTTTATGTAATAGTGCGTACTTAACCGGTTTAATACTGAAGTCTTAATAGTTCACAATATTACACATTAATATTACTACTACTACTACTACTACTACTACTACTACTACTGTTACTGTTATTATTATTAGTATTACATAGGCCTATACTAGTAACACTATTAACAAGTGGTGAGTAAGAAATATATGAAAGAAGTATAAGTCGACTTTGGTGCGCCATGGTACAGAATATCTCAAAAAGCATAAATTACACGTTCGTCGACAACACAGACAAATTACAATCACTTTGAATAATATCTTGAAAATGTCTTTCACTTATTCGATGCACGAAATAATATGAAAATAAATGCAGTTCAGTTTTTACACCTAGCGGCTATTTTGAGCGTCGACAGTACATGTACATCATTGCATGTCGAAGAAAACGGCTAAATGGTGATCGCAGTGACTCTCCGCTTTTCGGTGATGCTTTCTTGGGACAAAAACAACACGTCTGAGATGTCTGGAAAAACGGTAATCGGTGACTTCATGGAGTAGAAACGTGCAATGTGATGCTTGATGCACAATTTCGCTAAGCAATGCGATGATGTATGGACGATCGGTCCGGATGGCGTTCACCCCTGCAGCAGCACTGGTGCACGCCACTGCGGTGACAATGATTACAGACAGCGAAGAAGACTCCTTCGCTCCGAGTGGCCATCTATCTTTTCTCGCGCGATTCTACTCCATCCGACTAATAATTAGTTCAGGATGCGTACATTACGTGCTATATGATACGCTCATTCTTTCCTCAAGAAGGCATTAAACGCTAAGACTGCCTGGCCGTACTGTGTCGTCGTAAGTGTCACATAGGCATAAACCACGTCGGCATTGCAAGGAGTGAAGGTGACTTAAATTTTAATGTTGTCAATATAATCTTTTAGATCCAACGCTATAACTGTGAGGTTAGAATTTGACCTAGTAAGTGTAAGAGTTTTTGTATATTTTACAGCAGTCGCTTGAAATTTCAAAGCGAGATTATAACCAACTTATTTAGTCATCCTACGCGAATAAAGGAATTGTCATCATTCAATTAGCATACAGTATTTTAAAGTTACGAGCATTACAAGGACACCACCTAGTGCTTTTTGCGTGCTCAAAAAGGTCGTACAAAACTTTCCTGAAAATCGCATGCAGAACTGGCTGTAAAACAGTTATCTGGTTTAATCACTGTCAAAGAAATGTGGCCTTGAAATTCACCCGAATTGAACCCTCTGGATCACCACGTCTGGGATAAAGTTAGAGGTCTATCACGGGCACCGTCCAAAACCGAAGATATTGCCGAACTCAAGGAAATGCTGCAAATGACAGTATAACTCAGGATACGATAGACAGAGCTGTAAAACAGTTTTTAAAACGACTCTGGATCACAATGCCTGTGTTATGGCTAAGGGTGGACACTTTTACTATTCACAGTAACTGCAATGTTGTGCTGCTTTATTACTTTAGCTTGAATTGCGTAATGTACTGTGTGATTGCTTGGACGTTTTCAAGCAACCCAAAATCTATAGGTGACAGCAAGGTAATGTTAATAATTTTAAAACGATAAAGTACTGTTGATAACAGAGTTAAGTGTGCATAGGATGACTAAATATGTCGGTGAAAATTTCGCTTTGAAATTCCAAGTGATTGCTGAGAAAACTGCAAAAACTCAGGCGGATACTTTTTTGCCGCATACTGTATAATTATAGCATTAAAATTTAACATGTCATCGCAACGTCGCTCGCTATCAGTTTGATGATATATACATTGCTATTGAAGTTCTGCTCACGTAAGGTTACGTTGGTCGTTAATATCGAACGGGAGTGCTATTCATCAATCTGTTCTCAGAGTGAAGACAATCAGTCAATCAATCAACCAATCGATGAAGGCTGACAGGCCGCAACTCTACAATAGACGTTTATGTCTCCATACACCACATACATGTGTGACAGAGTAGCCTACTGCCATTCTGCAGCACAGTATGGCAGTACACAGCTTAGTATACTGCTTCAACACATTGAAAGAATATAGTATCGCATTCAACAATTCTAACGCTAACTTTCGAGCAGAAATTTTTGTCTTAGGTTATGTTTAATTGGTGCATGTTAGAAAAATGCGAAGATCCAACTACAACAACATGCAATGTTTTCTAAACGCATTTTTAAAAGTGTGTAACAGCTCATACAGCGGTCAAAGTGACTCTAGATAATTGGTATACGACATTATTTTATAGATTACATATACGCCTTCTATTAGGTCCACAGTTTTCATTGTGTAACTGGGGGCCCTAATTTCGCGAGACCTGACATCGCGAAACTGGACAACGCGGCACCAGATTAAACAGATCGCAACGGGTTTAACATCCGTCGGCCCTAGAAAAAATCGAACGTGCTGAACGATAAGCGAATTAAATCCTGTTTGTCACGATTTGACAGCGGCGCTTACAGTCGCCTGCAGTTTCTGCGTGCAGCCATTCTGTCGGCGCTCATATACGGAGTCCCTACACCCGCGGGTCGACAACAGCAGCAGCAGCAACAGCAGCGAGGACGAAGACGAGTACAGGCAGGCGCCCGTGCCAGCAGCGACAACTTCAGAGGCGTCGTAATCGGCAACGGCAGCCACGCCAACAACCTCGGACGACTGTTGCGAAGTGTGCTGGCTTCGCACTGGTGCCGTGCGGACATTAAACACGTAGACAGTATACAAGACGACGCAATGATGACAAAGACAATTTTTGAAATTGATCTATCAATCAATCACACAATGAATCACTATTTTATAGTGCGCCCAATCGTTGTCCAGAGCTGGCCAACTTAGTCTGCCGCACGTAGCAATAAGTAAAACAGAAAGAAATAGAACTACAAACATAAAACCCACAAGAAGCTCATATAATACTCCCTGCAGCAACCATAAACTTGTAGTGAGCATCTACTCGAACACTGAAACAAGTATCGCGATGTCCACCCTTGCGATATGGTGCCGCGTTGTCAGGTCTCGCGATGTCAGGCCTCGAGTTTTCAGTCGCCCCGTGGAACTGTGTATATTTCGTGACCGTGCTCATCAGCAAAAGTAATAGACCAATGAAATTCGATCTTGACAACGATGATCAGACCGACGATGTCGTTACGAACTACGAGATAACTGTATTTTTCTTTCGGATATGATTCAGTATGTCTGCTCTCTACGAACTTTGGGCACAGATTTTTAAAAGTGCAGTCTTCTGAATTTCTGGAACGTATTTGGAGTATTTTCCATTACGGCATTTTCCACAGCATAGACCGCGCGATACAACAACGTTATAGTACTGCAATAATTTGTTGCAGAAATGTTTGTTTGCCATATACTACAGACAGCGTGTGCAGCCGGCCGCGTGTGACTGCGTGATAATGCAGATAAATGTGAAAATTTATAGTTTATTGCTTTGTCTACTGTGTGCGCACAGCACATAAATCATAAATCACAGCACATTAAACGACGCCGGATGGTGTCTTCACGTCGTTATTCGAAAAGCAGCACACGCAAAGTGTCGTCCTCGTGCGTCAACCCTCTGATGGAGCGCGCAGAGCGTGAAAAGGAGGCCGTGCACGGAATGACGACGCAGCGAGGACAAATTGTCGCAACTCGTCGGCAAATCGGGTCGAGAGCGACGACAACAATAGTAACGCGGTGCCACACAGTTGCCGAGACAGGCTTTAATCCCGCCATCTCTCCGCCCGTCACCGCATCTGGAACATGACAAGTCGAGCGCGACCAAGCGTCGGTCGGCGTGGAACGCGGCCCAACGTCGTCTCTCCGCAGCGACTCAATTCGGTCGCGCCGCCGCCGAGCCACGCACTTCATCACCGCCGCCGCTGTTTCCTCGTCGTCCGGTTGATTATATACGCCCCTTGGCAACCCACCTTTCAATCTGCCCGCTTTCTCTTCTTGTATGCAGCCTACGTGAATGATGTTTGCGTGCAGCATATTGTGCCTGCTTTATTGTCTGATTGCTGCAAAGCAAGCACGACGCTTAGAAGTTAAGCGGTATGCGTCTGTTCTGTTATAAGTGTGCATGCATCTTTATTCACCCAGAAATAGTACGAATGCGTTCCTTCTACTTGACCTGCTTCGTGGATTTATTCATGAATTTAATTACACCCCATGTCTTATTGGGGATGTTCACTCCCATTGACAATGTACTCCCCATTTCATAGCTCCCGGTTTGTTTATCTCGGTTTTTTTTGGCGCACTTAACAGGGGCGGATCCAGGAATTTGCGAAAAGGGGTCCATCCTCTCCCCTCCCTCTCCCTTCCCCTCTCCCTTTTCTTTCCCCTTCCTCTCCCCTTCTCTTCCCTCCCCTTAAAGGTAGGGCCCCTTAAACTAGCTATGGGCCAGGGGAGCGCTGTAAGCTCTCCCAGCGGGGTCCGGGGCGGAGCCCCTGCCGAAAAAAAGTTGGTGCACTCTAAAGCTGTCAGAAAGCCACTGGTGGCAGTCATTTTGAATATTCTGAGTATACCACCATAATTTAGTATTAGTTAGTGACGGCGTCAGTCCGTCGCCCAAAGGGCGGGGGGGAGCCGGCTCGGCCCCCCTCTAAATCCGCCACTGCTTAGACCCATAAAAATTTGGCGAACACCCTAACCAACAAATTCTCTATAAAATCCCGACAGAAATTATTTCTAAGCAGCTACAGAAGCAACATCCCAGACATTTTCAAGGCAGCTTTGTCGCTAGAAAACATAAATCACCGTATTTTTTCGAGGAAGACAGATTCAATTTTTTCGACTATTAGAAGACCAAGTGTTATTCGCCTGTAAGCCAATTTAGCCACACACGTTATATCCAGTCGTATTTTTTTGAATAGATACATCGATACACGATAACCAAGGTAATTGAGTGAGTAGTTTCTTAAACGCATATAGCATACAAAAGGCCATTTTAGTGCCATTCAGATGTTAAAAGCAAAAATAGGAGATAAGAATCAATAAATATCAATCACGAATATGAACACGAAATAACACTAAATAACGAGAGAAAAAATGTTCACGGCCGCGCATTAACAACGATTGCTACATAATACGCTGAGACACATTATCGTCGACAGCATCTACTTTTTGCTTTTAGCTTTTAAACTGCATATATAACATTTTCAGTCGTTAATTATATAGGCGTACAATTAACAATCGCTTTACGGTACAGGCTTTATTATAGTGGGGCACTTCGTCATATACTATACACTGTTATCGGCGAAATACAACTGTCTATGCATGAAACCTTCTAAACAGCTCCCATATTTCGCATGGCTATGCACTTCCACCAGTATAAACATTTTCACTACGTTAATAGTTAATGCTTTTTATCATCCAATATTTCGGAATTGTTCAAGCCTCATATGAGTGTTTTACAAAATTACAGCTACTTCTCCAGATGCATATTTTTTCATGTTTGTGTAATATTTTATTGCGAATAGTAAAAACACTGAAACCCTGAAATGTCCACTTCGCAGGCAAAGATTGGGAACTCATTGTGTGTCAAAAGGCCAAATGTCACGACCTTTGACCTTTTGACCTTAATTTAGGCCTGTCAAACACAATACTACGGTACCTTTCGACTGAACTTTTTGTGCGTCTTTTTGACTAATTAGCATATGGGGTTCAGACGACAGACTACAGACTATACGATACATAATTCGGAGCTAATTGTTAATACCTATATTGTAAAAACCATAGACAGCAGGTTGATACCTTATGTAGCCTACATAAACAGCAAAGGGCCTATTTTGTTAACTATCACAATATGCGACTAGAACAGTTCTAGCACTCACATCGATCACCACGCCGGCTAATTGTAAGGCGCGAATGATTAATGTTTAATGTTCGCCTGACTGATTCGATTGATTGGATACTCAATTTCCTTAATGAAAATAATAACGATACGAAATTTTTGTTCTTCAGCGTATTCCCAGGTGCAAAATCATAACCTGTGATTGCAGAAAACCGATATGTTACAACAAATGAAACACGCAAGGTGTCCGAAGCAACGGCCTCCGAAATTGCCTAAACTGTGTCGTAAAACTCCATTAACTTACTCGTGCAAACACATAAACTTAACTGCACACAACAAACTTTTCAACTATATACAAGTCACAATCATTTGGTTTCATAGAAAAAAACAGAAGTTGATGTTTAAACGAAAAACGCCGCTTCGATTTTTGTCAAGTATTTTGTCATTGTCTGCTGTATAACAAGGTGATGTCAGAAACCAGGCAAGCTCGTTATACATGTGTCCTCGAACAACTCGGTAAAAGCAAACCGACTATAATAATTTTTATTCAAACTATCCTAACAAAATTTGACCTCAAATAGCAGCCGTTCAATTGTAAACTGTGCAAGCAATAATTTTAAAAAAATTAAAAAAACAATTTTTATAAGAATGGAGCAAAATGATATAAACCGTAAAAATATGAAATTTTAAACTTTCTCAAGCTACCATATGTGCGTTTCACGGGTGAAGTGAGTGGTTTTATAACCACTTATTGTGACATTTAACAGCGACAATATTTATCCCCAAAACCATTAAGTTCGGTTCGTTTGGCCGAGTTAATCAAAACTGATCCATCTAATTTTGGGGCCACACATGGATATGCGGGAAATGTGAGACATGAAAATGCGGAACAGGAAAAATCTGCTTTCAAGTTGGAACTCGCAAGTCGGTGTCGCTATTAACTGTTGGCGACTAGCAGTAGAATATCAACTACCCTGCTATGTTTATACTCTGTAGGTAAATGTGTTAGATTGTAACTGACAACAACAAAGGCGCGTGACGAGGGACGCAGTTGTCCCATCTGGGACATCACTTTCGTGTTGAACTTGTACTGAAGTGACTGAACGGTTGAACCGTTTGACCTAGACACTTATCTGTCTGCTCATTCAACGGATTTAAACTGCAATACGCCTATACACGTTAAAAACGGCTGTGAAATGTGAAATACGTCTCGCATTTTCAGTCGCCCCATTATGCATGCTGCACTACCTACGGCGGCGCCTGGACTGTTGTGTGTATCGAGCGCAAAACTCGCTCGAGGCGGCGGTCGACGGTCGACGTTGCCCGCTTATCGCGGTTAGCAGATACCGACAATTGATGCGACTAAAAGCGCGGAAACGAGAATGTTTTCGCTCGCTCGCTATGCCTTTCTCGGTGCCCGACAGTTCCAGCATGCAAAGTACACTCTCGTGCTGTGGCCAGTTTCCGATTAAGTGCACTTACGTTGACCAAATATTCATCGCAAGTCGCATGTGAGTGGGTGGAAGCTGGTCAGATCATCGTCATCATCATATCAATTGTCGGAATCACTTTTGGCCTAGAACGTCAAAAATGTACCGAAGTCTGCGCACCATTGTTAACAAGCAGCGCAGCAGCTTATGCAATGTATAAAAGTCACTTTTGAGCTCTGAAGGTTGCCTTAGAGAAGGCAGCGACTTGCCGCATTTCACTTGGCAAAGAGTTCAAAGACCGATTGGGATGGAGCTGATGCAAGCATGCATGCATTATGCATGCATGCATTATGCAGAGATTAATAACTATTGGAAAACACAAACGTTTCAAACTGAATTTGCATGAGATACGAATAACAAAAAAGTAAATAATACTCTATTACATAAAACCTTACGAAGGACTAAGGAGGATAAAGATAGGCTTATCACTATAGAATAGTCCCACACTTGTTGGCTCAACAAAATAGCCTATCCAAAAATGAGAATCACAACATGTGCACTACAAATATCAAATATTTAAAACATTAATATCGCTGGAAATGTAAAATCCCGTCCGCTGAATGAGTAAAAGCAATGTGTGCGAGCCAAATAAAATCACAGTGCGAGGACGCGTGACAAACAGCTTGTCGAGCAACGTGACGATATTAAACGGATTAGTGCACTCTCGACACAAGCGAGATACTCACCCGAATGAACCGAAAAAGCCTCTGATTGAGGTGACGAGCGGATATACGCGTTCTTCCATCAGATCGTTGAGCTGGTTCTGAGCCATTTTAGCGATTTACGGGCGAGTTTCTGCAACAATGCAGCGTACATCGACGCACTTTAACAGCGTTTGCATCAATTGCACACAATTGCTACTGTACGATGACACATCTAATGTACCTTAGAAGTGGTGAATATAGGTCATATTGTGAATACAAAATGACATACTGCTGAACACAGCCGAATAAATGCTACAGAAGCCCATAATTTCGTGGGTCAGCATCTTCTCGTGCACTAACTGGAAAGGCTGCAGGTGTTTCAGCGGTTTGGCCCAGTTTTAGCCAACCATGATCAATTTGTTTGTAGTATAATAATTACTTCACTTTTTACACAACGATACATCACTTCTGACGATGTTGTGAAGTTCTAAACTTCACTTTTATACACTCGTACATATTCGTACCAGGCGTTCGCTGACGTGATTGACATGCTGCAGGTACTCCCCATTCCTTCTAAGTACACTGGATTGAAGACTCACTGATTCAGATCCGAGTTTATAATAAATAAATGCATGAATATGCAAATAAGCAACTGCTGTAATAATATTGTGCATTAAATGCACAATAGTAAAAACCACCACGTAAACTTAGAGCATACAACAGTTAGGACTTTTCACAATTCGGCATTGATTAAGTTGCATATGAAATCTGTTTGCGTGCACATTGCTGTCGTGGAAAATAAATTTCCCACCACAAATTTTGTCAATTAAAGCTGTCATTAATTCACTATGTGAGCATTTTACTTGGAAAGTCAAAAACATGTTAAGTTACAGAAAAAATACACAGATGTTTCAGAACATATACAGATTTTGATTGAATAACTTTTTTATTCCGGTATGTTCAACACTTCGTGAAAATAAGTTTTTTATCACGTAACTTTTAGCGTACTATACACTATAGTGGGTCTGTAAGCCTACTGCGTCAAGTTGTGGTTTGTGTTTAGAACACCCGCAGTTGGCTTTTAATGCAAGCTCGCAGTCCACTCTGCCATTGTTTAACCGCATGATCGATGATTGTATGGATCAAAGTTGCGCCATTTTTCAACCAGGCGTTGCTTCAGGTGGTTGACAACATACTGCAAATTCTCCCGATCCCTCGTACTCAACGGGATTCAGATCTGATTAATTTGACGGCCACAGCGTTGGCAAATATGTCACTCGACAGTGACGTGACAAAGCGCTAATAATTTCACATACTCGAGAAGGAGAAAGGAAGCCATTATCATTCATGTTGAGACATGAGCAATTCGCCAGAAACCTTGCATAATCGTAAAACTGCCAGAAGCAATCAATAATTAATAGAGTCGTTGGAGTTGACGGAATTAATTGTCGATTACGATACCGGCATAAGAACTAAAGCCAAGATTTTGATGAAACCGTACGCAGTTATCGCAGTTTGATGCGCGCGTACTGTCGTGCATTATTAATGATGGCCGAGAACTGAACAGTTACTGACAAAGTTGCTGGGAAGCCACTGTTACCAGACTCGGACAGAGCATATACCGTTCGTTGATCAAAAAATTCAATAATAGTAATTAGGTCATACACCACAACCAGAACAAGATTGTTCCACCGAACTTCAAACTGTGATGAGTTTCTGATGACCTAAACTTATTCAGCGTGGTATGGCACGTTCATGAGTCACCACGTTGTGACTGTAATTGCAGAAAGGATGATCATCAAAATTCAGTGTCCCACACTATACTGCCACTACTGCAGTACGACCGTGCACTGTGTATACTACACTGTACTTCTCTGTTTTTCAGTTATCGACTGCTCGTTATGTTTATCACTTATTGCTCAACGAATCACCGACGGTTCTAAAATGGGCCACAGAGTTTCAGCAGCCCTATGCCATAAACGCGGTACGTCAGCTATTCGGCTGCCGGGTGCAACAAGCATCTTCAACGCGGAACTTCACGCTATCTTGCT
>Ga0056115_1001012_pt1 | contig 12843 bp, 10 predicted proteins | sample WorMetOlspDAHAB1_FD_77007 | JGI IMG/M metagenome (GOLD analysis project Ga0056115, IMG submission 77007) | Marine gutless worms symbiont microbial communities from Max Planck institute for Marine Microbiology, Germany - Olavius sp. DAHAB.1 ... | reverse complement strand
GACGTCAGCGACTGGGCTGCAATACACGGCGAACAGCAGCGGACCAAGTACGGATCCCTGGGGTACTCCGACTTCCAGGGTGGTTTCAGAAGACCAATGCTGCCCTAGCTTCACAAACTGTGTCCGGTCCTGTAGATATGACTGAAATCAGGATAGTGAAATCCCAGACACTCCGAACTCTGTCTGCAGCCGCTGACGATGCAGGCCGGTGGATACGTTCCTCCTGCACTGACGCTTGTTATTCCTGGGTATGACACTTCCATTTTGGTGTTGTTCTTTTGACGCAGCGTAAATCGAACGGCTTTTACTACCAACTGTTAAATCGTCTCTTGTGTGTCATAGTAGACTAGTGGTTGGCATGGCTGACTGGTATGTGAGAGGTCCAGGGTTCGAACCCATGTTGTGGACTGTTCTGTTTTTTCACTTAGAAGCACTGCAATATACATCTTTGGACGTCGGCTGCTCACTTACTGCGGTCAGTGCGGTTCCTAATTCAACTCAGCTATCCACCCTCTGTTGACATGTACCCCCCGGTAGCAGCCTACTGGTGAACGTAAAGGTCACGTTTGAAGTGTAGCCTATGAGTCGGCGACCACCTTGGCGCTGACGTACATTCATTTACGCACCCGAGTGAACTCTCACATTTGGCTTTGCCATAGGTGATAGCATTATATTATTCCAGTATTATTATTATTATTATTATTATTGTACTTTAGAGTGCAGAGGCTGATGTAACAACTCGCCTCGGCGTTTTTGTCCTCAACACGTTATATATTGCATATTCTGTACGCAGTTTTAATGTGGAGTTGTTGGCTTTTTAATTCAGTTTCTGTTGGTTTTTTAACGATTCTTTCCTGTTTGATGCACTGCTAACAGACGTTCCGACGATGCAGGCCGGTGGATACGTTCCTCCTGCACTGACGCTTGTTATTCCTGGGTATGACACTTCCATTTTGGTGTTGTTCTTTTGACGCAGCGTAAATCGAACGGCTTTTCGACCGAGTCGATAAAGTGTTGTTGTAGATGGATTCCATTTTTATCAATATATATATACATATATATATATATGTATATATATATATGTATATATACTGTATATATAATGTGACATTTTTTGGTGAGGTAACACTTCTTTTGGCTGTGAAACTTTGAGGGTTCTGCAGAAATTACGTGGTGTTATATTTTACTTACAGCCGATTCATACAGTCTCTGAAGACGTTATCTTTATTTGAAAACAAAGCGCAGTGTGAACAGTTTGATTGAGCTGTCTGGACATAGCTTAACTTTGCATATTTGTGTGACGCTGGAAAAGGACGTTAGATGGAACGTATTTTTTTATGTTGGTACTGCAGTGTGACGGATCGGCACCCGGCGCCACTGATGGCATATGCTGATGATCCTCTGAGTCCGCAGAGCTCGCCGTACGAGTTGCATGCAGTTGGAACGCCTGGAAGTGCAGCTACAGATGAGTGAGTCGTTGTGATTGATCATTTGTACAGCTGATTTTTTCTCCGAACTTAGTCTCGGTGCATAAATAGTGCAATTCTGGTGGGAGGTGGTGCTTTACATGTTATTCAAGTCATGAAAATGTTGCGGTATTGGGATGCTGCTAACGTTATGAGGTGAAAATTATCGGGAGTGCTGGAGTCTTGTTTGCTGGCAGCAGAAAATGCACTGTACGCAATTATGCGTTGATACAGTGGCTAGTGGTTAGCACGGTGTGAAATGCCACCCTGCGAAGCATGCTCTGACTTTCAAGCCAAGGTGTATGCCTCCACGTGGCTCTTTCGGATTACATTGTTGTCTGAGCATCATCAGATCGACTCATTTCAGCTGAAGACTGTTTGCAGTTCCAGTGATTCTTCTGCTGTTTGCACTTTAGTGGACCTTGCCTGGATTACTTGGGCCCCTGTAAAAATTAGTGATTAATTGCTACAGCTGTGTATTGGCATTTTCCGGTGTGTGGCCATTTCGTAATGCTGATTGATGTGGTGAACAGTACGATGATGAACAACTTTGACCAAGATGAGCTGATGCTTGCCGACCTGTCGACCGACTACAATCCGGATGATATTATCGACCACATCAACGTCAACGAACTCATCTACAGCAGCTGTAACAACTTTGCTCCGTGAACTGGTCATCGACGTGCTGTTTATGTGCCGTGTCGAATGATATTGTGTATATTTCAGTGCTGCTGCATCTTGTACGTTGTTACTATGGACCGATCTCCTAATTTATGCATGTATGCAAATTTTGTTTGCATCTTATTTCTGCTGATTGATTTGGGAGAATTGAAAGGTTATAATAACATAATAATTCCTGCAGCATTAAGATTTGCTGCAAAAACTTAAACATAATACACTTGTAACAGTGCAAAAAAATTAGTATACTACCATGACTGGACGATACTTCTGGGCACCGTAAACATGAATGTGCATAAATTTTTCACATTTTTTGTGATCATGTAGTGTGTTTGCATACATGCATAAATTAGGTCGTTGTTATTGAAAGCTACAAGTTGTTGTGAGCATCGTGCTGCTTTGTGCCGAGGAACCAAAGAACACCTGAGTTTGTCACCACCGGCAGAATCTTTTTTGTCTTCTTCTGCTGACGACGAACGGCATATAAATTTTTCGTTTTGTTACTTGCTCATCTCTCCGCTAAAAATTGCCTTAACGTTTGTAGTGATCCGATTTGTAGTGTTTCTACGAATTGCATTGTGTGCACTGGTGGACGTTTTTCTGACCAGTGCATCATAGATTTGCGAGCATGCCGTGAATTTTTGATACTTTTACTATCGTCAGCATATGTCTTTGGTGATGATCACTGTTGAATTGACATCTGGCCTCTTAAGAAATCCCCTCTCCATCTATACCCAAATATTTCACTGCAAGGTCTTTTCATGGAGTTTTCATTAATGTTTAACAGGTGATGAATGTAGAAAATTTGGTTGCAGACTATGCCATTTATCATTATCGATGATTAATTGTTGGAAATGCAGCAATTTTGGGTTCAAATGTTGTGTATTTCACTGAAAAGTACGGCTGGTACTGAATTAAAAATTTTTTAAATCGAGTAGTCTCCAAAGATTAACTTCGATTAATTAGTTGATTATGAACAATATTTGTAGTCAATCAGAAGACCACAAAAATTGTGGAATTAAACAACTAGTATTTGTTATTTTTCGTGAACTAAAGCAAAATTGGAAAAAGTGTTTTCACCTTTGTCCTAGTTTCCATTGCCATTGTCCTGTCACCCACAATTTTCATCTGCACAGTGAGCCAAATCAGCAATTCCAGCTTTGCATGTTGTTTGATTCATGCATCACCAAAAATTTGCAACTTAGTGATGCTAAACCTTATTTTAATCCGTCATCAATTTTAATCGACAGTTTTTAAACGATTAATCAATTAGTCGTAATTTCAGCAGCCCTACTGAAAATCGACTCGTGGACGTCGGAGGAAATTAGCCGTTATAGCAGAAACCATATCATCATCGTGCACGCTGTAATCTGTACATAGCTGCCATACTCCAGTGCTGTGGAGCGTCGCATTTGCATTTGCTGCCTACATTGTTATTCCTTGTTGCCATTTTGTTTGAATTCATGACCTTATTGTAATGTAAAGGTGTTGAAGTGTTTCGGCTTTGCGGTAGCTGAAGTCACTACGTCACTGCGCCGGATGGTGTTTGTTGAGACATTTGCCACGATCGTAATGTATGCAGTGTTCTGCTGGTTGCGAACTGCCGTCCTGCAAAGTTGTGTGTATGTAATATATTTGAATCGTTCAATCGTGTCGTGTCGCGAAGAATGTACATAGTGTGGATGTTGTAGCTAGTAGACTTGCGTGCGTGCGTGTGATAGTGAGCTACCTTTGAATGTCCGCATGTTGTTTTGAAATATGAACAAAAACTTGTCAATGTGTGTGCATGTGGGTGTGCTTTTTCGGCCAGTTTTAAATGGATGTTGTATATACTAGATGTGAGAAAGTTTTGTTGAGGTTAGTGTTTTCTTCATTAAGGCTCAGTTATTAGAAGTATGTGATTGTAGTAAACACAGTACACGATGTGGGTGTTTTGGTGCTTTTGACACAGGTGCCGGGAACAACATGTTATGTTACGAATTCAGTAATAATCGGAGGTCTTTAGTACACGTATGTTGGCCACAAGCTGACAATAGCAGTAGCTTAGTAATAATACTACGGTAGTTATTGTAGCAGTAATGAATTATTTGTTTCATGCGGTGTTTTTATTGAGTGTGATCTGCATGGGGTGACAGTGGCGTCATACTACAGTATAGACCATCGTCATCTTTATAGTTAGTATACTGTAGTGGTTTAACGTTATAAACTTAATGATGCCGGCCACCTGTTGCGTGTGGAAGTATACCAGTCAGAATACAAAATACACCATCTGTGTATTCACGGCATGAGATTTTTCTGATATCCGAAATTTTAACTCACTCCTATTTACGTAAAGCCTACAGTATGGTGGCATAGTTTTATATTCAGTTAAAGGACGTCACTGCACCCTATATATGTCACAGAGAATAAAGTTTTGTTATTGACATCATTGTTAATGATTTGCTGAGGTAGTCCCTGTCTTGAATTCTTTTAGTGGAGACTATAATCTGGAATGTGATGCAGTTATACACCTGTATGTACCAAACCATTTCAGATTCTCAAATATTTAGTGTTGTAACGGTAACACGTACATAGAGTAAATGTATATATGTATATGTATATAGAGTAAAAAACAATAATTCACTAACCCTCCGCCTTCACACATATTATGTCATACCCCGAGTCGTAATTTTTTCAAGTTTGTCTTGGACATAAACTTTTAGTATAGTTAAGGCACCATATATCATAACTGTGCTGGAAGTTCCGTTAAATCCCAACAACCAAACATATCTATGGACAATTTTATTTTGCTTGTGGCTGTTGTTTTATTGCTGTTGTTGACTGTTCGCTTGTATCGATGCTGGTAATGTTCATTTGTTTGTTATGTATTTGAATGTTTTGCTTTTCGAAAGTCATGTATGCTGTTCGACATCTGTGGAAAGTATTCAGTTTGGTAGTATTAAATGCACCAGTCGCACCATCTTGCATCACCATCGTCATGTTTACTTTATTGTATTCCTGTTTTGAAAATAATTTAAAACACAATTAAGATTTGGAACAGTATAAAAATAAAACCTGAAAAATTTAAAATTGCAACTAAAAATCGCTTTTAAAATTGTATTCGTGAACTTGAACTAATAACAATCATGACGGGACCCGTTTTTGTTCCGATGTCATTAAACCCAGTTAAAACAACATTTACAAAGTTTTTGTAGTGAATATTACACGCATATTTGTCAGCAATGAATGCCAGCTGAATAGGACTCTTGCTGCTGAGATAGTGAAAAATGCGGTTGCTGGTGACTTGTAAAGCAGTTTCTTGTCTACTCACGTACTTACAAAATTCACTTCTGGAATTTTTGGGCTGGAAAGTGATGACGGGTTTTTTGAACTGTGTCGAATTCATTTGCTGCCATTGTTGATATGATAACATGATACACTTTGAAACCCTGTCACCAGTGAGTGAACTGTCTGTAACTGCACAAATCCTTGCACAACATACGTACATGTTAGCGTCTACATCAACCACAGAAGTACTCAATTGTCTTGTCAAGTGCGTCTTCCAGTCATGAATACGTGAATAACTAAGCATACGGGGTAGTCTTGTCACTCCCGAGCATGTTACAACTTACTGTTAAAATACTCTGCACAGCCCTACTCCACTGTTGCATTTTTTCGAGTTGATCGGTGACATTGTCCAGTCACATTATTATCTTCTAGTGAACTGGTTTTGGCTTATTACTGCCACTCGTTTATAACTGTATATTCCATATAATTATACTCTCGATGTTGTTGGTTTTCTGGTCCTAATTTTATATTGTTATAAAATTGTACATGCCACAGTTCCAAAAGTTATTCCTAGAACAGCTTGTTGTGAATGTGTTACTGTGTGCTTATTAGCGTGGTAATAAAAATGTACATGTAATGAAATTAAAATCTGTATGTCATAAATTGGTTTTTGTTCCATTGTTTTTCTCACAATTTACTAAATCTTAGCAAACACTGCTGATCTGTATTTGTAAGATTATGCCCATGTCTTTAAAGTAGGGATGTACCGGATAGCAATTTTAAAAATCCGGCCGGAACCGGATATCAAATGAACTATCCAGCCGGAACCGGATATCTGAATACTTGTTGCATAGCAATTTTTTTTTTGGTTTTGTGTGTGGTATGAACAAGAAAGTATTATTCCCCATGCTTGTTGTAATCAGCTTTGTGAAACTGCATAGGTCTACGACTATGAAAGAGTTAGTCTACATGACTCACTCACTACAAGGGTACAAGTCACTAGTTCTTTGAAAGCACTCACTCTATTGCCACTTTTAGCATTAAGTGTTGTAAGTCAAACCAGCACAGTTGACAATGCATAATAAATCATTTAGAATTCAGAAATCAAAAATATTCAATCAAAAATAAATCAAGTATTCAATAATACTCAGTTGAATGCCTGCACTGAAAAAAAGTAAAAACTGCAGTTCACCAGTTTTGCACTATAAGTGTAAAAGTCTGTTTGCAATTTGCACTACGACTTATTCAGACTTCATAAGGTTAGCATTGCGCTTCATAAATACAGTGTATTAGCTTTTCCGCATAATCAGGGAGCAGTCGTGGTTAAGGCACAGTAATAACGATCCCGGTAACTGATTCTATGGGTGAACTAACTGACAAAAAGGACCAGTCACTATCCGGTTCAGATATCTGGTTCTTGGTACCATTTTGGCCGGAGCCAGAACCGGATATAAAAAAATGGCCGGATATCCGGCCAACTGGAACCGGATATCCGGTACATCCCTAGTTTAAAGCAGCTGAAATAACTGTCAATTGGGGTCAATGACATATTACTGTACATCACATCACTTGTTCGTCAGATTAAGCACTCGTTTGTAATTAAAGGTCAAAATAATATACTGTATTCCAATTATAATTCTGTTACTACAACAATTGACATAAAGTAAACAAAATGACCGCCATAAAAATAAGTGAGTGAGTAGAGTTTAACGCCCCACCCGACACAATATAGGTCATTTCTGAGGTGGATACATCCTGGGAGTCTTGTACATCTCCTATTCAGTAATGGATGACCAGCGACATAACCCCCCTCGTCTCGCATTGCTTGTTTACAATGGCCCTAAAAGGGATGGAGCCAGCTCCTAACCCGCTATAATGGGGAGGGATGCCATAAAAATAAAAAACAGCCCATTATTATTATGCTTCAACTTAACATTGACAATTAACTGCTGAGAGTTTAATGTGTAGAGTGATACTGGACGTCAACAAGGCCATTGGTATTTCTAATTTATTATCACAGATGAACAATGTTGTATCGGTCAGTACACAGCGAATGAGTACTACACATTGAAGATAAGCCCCATCCGCTGATGCCACATCAAGTCAAAGTGAACCACACTCCACACACACACACACACACACACTACATAACGACATTCAATGACAAATGCTAGCGATCTGACATGGCAATGTAAATAGAAAAAAGTTCTCTGTACTCGGACCCAACGTAATGTTGCACAACTGGCAAGCTACTGGCGCTTTTTCACAGACATCACAATTCCAACAATTTCCAATTTAAACTACATACTCTGTAAAACAAGCGCTGTGCCTTCAAAAAGTTAGAATTTAGTTAAAAGGTTGACAGTGAGAAACATAACGGCATATGGGAAAACAAGCATTATGAAAAAGAAAGCCATTGTAGTAAACACTTGGAAAAGACCCCAAAGATTTCCCATTTCCAACATCAGGCTACGAAGCACATCTGGACAGAAGTGGGAGGCGATAGTTTAAGACTGTGAACAAAGTGGGAATCCGGGAGCAACAAGACATCCTGGTCACAAAAAGTGCACTGTACTCGCGATACTTATCTGCACAAGACAGCAGCAGCAACATTTCTCACAACAACCATTCCCACCATTATGCACAAAACGCAGACAAAACAGGCTGCATACCTTGGAGCACAAGCATTAATTCGTGAACAAGCTAAGGCTGACTGAACAGAAGACACACAGCAGACTCGACGAGACAACCACCGTTACTGATAATGAGATCAACTAATGAACCGTTGACAGTTTTCAACTGCCAAGCAGCAACATTGAGTGGATGATTGATGATACCAGAAAATATCTTGCATGCCGTCTAACTAATTATGAAACTGTGATGGTGATGCACAGTGTGGCAGATTACGTGACTGCATGCAGACGAGCAATGGTGGTACGAAAACCACAAAATTATGCAGTCCAACACTTCCACATAGTATAGTAGAATTAATCAGATAATATGATGGTTTACAGCAACAGAAAAAATCGCCACTCAGAGCCTGTATACACGTAAACAAAATGCATATAGGAAATCTACGAGAAGAAACTGCTTTTTTACATAAAAAAAGTCTTGTAGCACTAAGAGGCGTGGAGGGAAGCAAGAACAGCCTGTGCCATTCTACATTAAACACAACCAAATACACCCATGCTACTAAAAAATCTAAATTTTGTCACAAATGCAAAATTTGTTTCTGAACGATAAGCCAAGCTACAGACATGAAGAAAACGCAGCAAATACACGAAAGCACTCGATGCAGTGCAAAGTCTGCCAAGGAGAAATTGTAATGATTCACAGCTTCACAAATTCCAATGCTCACACATATCTGCACAGAGGTGCTTTGTGAAACCACCTTATTTTACAACCTGAAACAAATGGACCATCTTGTGAACGTATTAACAGGTACCACGATTCATTTCACAGATGTACGATAACAGAGTTTCTTTGTCAGCTCACACCTGCCACTGACATGAAATCATTGCAGTGTCAGCATGCAATTTTGAACAGCTTGATGACGCACAACCAAACCAAAAAGTGTCTGTGGCAACTTCAGCTTGGCGGTACAATGCTGGCAAGACTAATCAATGCTCGATCACCACGCCACAGTTTTGGACACAACATTAATCCACCTCTGTTCAAAAAGTTTTAATTTCATACTGGATACAGCTTCTCTTTTGGAAGCTATATTTTGCATTTAAATGTACCAATCTCAGCAATTTGACCTGTGATCTCTGAATGGTATAGCACATTATCGTGAATAACATATTAGAACAGATGAGCATTCCAGTGACTATAAAGCACGTACAAATTATTGACCTGACTGCAGCTGGACTTGGTTGAATAACAAAAACCTTGGCAGAGCAAATGACAGCTATACCACACACTAATCTTAACATCAGGAAATCTTGTGTAAGCAACACTATTGCATATCCACATCAACAGACAATGAGGATATTTAAATTCTATTTAGTTATGAAGATCTACACATGCTAAATTATATTTTCTCTTTCAGCACACAATTTTTCGAAACGCAGTAACAGCTGTTGGCACAACTTCAGCAGCTGTTGTTATTAATTACCGCGAGCACAGCTAAGCAAGCAGAATACAATGTACCATGCAACCAGTACTACTAACTTAGTAGCTATGCACCAATACAAATTGTAACTCAAAGCCAAAGCCATACAGCGGCTATTCGCAAATCCAGCTTAATCCATTGCTTTGTTATGATACAATGCACAAAAGAATGTAAAATCTTCAATTTTGGGAGGATAACCAAAAAACCGACAGAAATTCCTTCCCAAATTTCATTCACTAGTAATCTTTCTGACAATAGCATGGCATAAATTCAACCAATGTCTAACAATGCAGTAATGATTAGTAGGAGCAATTAACTGAGACAACAGTATTCCAGATACAAAATACAGGCAATGTCATCAAGAAAAAAAACTAATACACTTCTGGCACAGACACAATGGTAAAGTGGTAGTTCATCAAGATAACGTTTATGACAGATAAAATTTTGTGGATGCTATTTCACGCGATTTGGATGTAGATAAAATGCCAATGAGCAACTGGGTGAATATCAGTTGTTGTAATTACACAATATCAGAGATTAAAATGAATATACAGGCAATAACAAAGGAGAACTAGATATATGCACATCAACAAGACAAAAAGACTGTTCCTATCATGGTAGGAGTAATGGACATGACATCACCAATAACACACTGTCTATTGAAAGCAAATGTGTACAGATAACACAATAACACTCCAATGATGACAATTTCCAAAACAAGTAAATATTAATATTCATCAGATATAACAACAAATTCTTCTTATGTTCTTTCCTGAGTTCCTTAACCATGCTGGCATTAGCTCTCGAGTTTTCTTCAATGAGATCTGAGGCAAGTTCCAACCACACTCGGGCAAAAAATGTATTACAGGCGTCGACTTAGACACTGGTTGGTGGCGTGGCTCAGTGGTTATGGCGTCGGTCTTTGACTGGCGGACTTTCCTGATATGCGCCTGATCTATGGTTGACGTGTGACCACTTCGTGGGTAAGGCGTCAGCTATGGGTCAACCAACCAGGCCAACTCAGCCTCCTACCCTCAGTGGGACGGGGAATGAGTAGTATATCGATAGTTAGATGGGTGACACCGTCAGCAGCAGTGTCGCCCTCTAGCGAATGCTTATACGAAGGAAAGGCAGATGTGGGGTATTTGCAGGTAGCTCTGTGTGATCCACATCTGAGCGTTTGAGGTCGAGTTATACTGACGATAGGAGCTATACAAGTCCACTTCCTTTCCTTTCCTTTACAAAGGTTTGCAGACAACGACACAACAGCAGACACGCAACAAAGCCAGCAAAGCTAACGGAACTAAATATAATTTTGGTATTTGCCATAATCCACAATATGTGACACAACATTAGTGCCCAGTCCACTCCCCACAAAGCAGTTACACAGAGCTGTTGGCAGAAAGACGGACAATTTTTCAACAGCATGTGCTGCCGATACAACAGTGGAGGATGTCAAAGAGACACCAATACAAAAATACCACCTATCGGAAGCCAACTACAAAACTGAGCAGCCAGCCAGCCTCATGCACTGGCCAGCCAGGCGCACACCACCGTGCAACTATCACAATGTACATTATTCTGACCTGATTTGCAAACAACCATGTGACTTTATGCGCCTCACGGTCTGTCGCATCACAAACTAAGCGTTCCGATGCCGCAATCGATCCGACCGACGCCAGTGACGACATCTGGGTGAAAAACTTTTCCGAGGTGTTACCCACCCGACAATATTTCTCCTTCTCCACAGCACAGTCTGGCCAGATGACAAACAATGTGTGATTCAGCACCGTCGACTGCTGTTGACAATGAATGACCCTGGTGAAGCGGCGGCATGAAGCTGTGAGGGTGACGGCGCCAAACTCAGAATCGAGGCAACGACGTTTCGGACTATCAGCACTCCACGCACGAACCATCCTTCACGTCACCTCCATTATAACTGTCGGCATGTCTGTACTGTCATGACTGTCCCTGTAACACAAAACGAAACAGTAATTGTTTTTTTCAAGTACAGGCTTCATTTGACAAATTGTACGACATTCATAAACTCACATACATGGATCAGCATCAGTTGGTGGTAATAGTGCCACAGTCCACAGGGCCACAGGGGCGGGTGCTCACCTCTCTTTGAGCCCGCAGGTGGCACAAACCACAAAGTCCGTGCAACAACTGACCTACAGTTGCCGTCCTGGTTTTGGAGCATCACCACCCGTCCACTACTGGTGACTGACGCAGTTGTGCTTCAGCAGTTTGCCCTCCGCCTCCAAAATGACCTATATTGTGTAGAGTGGGGCGTTAAACTCTACTCACTCACTTCAGCAGTTTGCCCAGGGACAAACACAACAGCACGGTGGGTAAGACAACTCTTGATCACAAATCCGACATTCTACAACTACGCAGTCAAACCGAACAATCAATTCACGGCAGAAATTGATTTAAATTCTGTGGCAACAGGAGACACACAGGCATTGAGTAGCATCACTGCTCAACACTTTACCCACCGAAACACAGACTCACTATGGCAATATAAAATAATTACTCTTAAGTTTTATGAAAACTTCAAGAAATTTCCCCAGCATAACAACTTCAAAATTTCCCCCGAGTAACCCAGGTAAATTTTGACACTGGGCAACATAAGGAGTAAAAATATACTTCTTAGGGCCGGTTCCATCGTCCAGGGTTCTCTCCAGTTAGCTAACCCTCAGTTAAGAGTAAGAGATAACCAAGGGTTATCTCCAGTGTGCGTTCCATCGTTATCAGTTAACCTGAGCACTAAACATGCGACCCGACCTCGTTCCGTTAAGCCGCATCTGTGATTGGTTGTCGCGATCACGTGTCAACTCGCTCCGGTCACTTTAATTATAATAATTATTGCAGTGCATTCGATCAGCGCAATGGCTTTGGCTATGTTATCCTATTCTTGGTGCGATCAAAAGGGATTCTCTAATTTTAATGGACTTCAGTTAAAAATCGATCGATAGTTAATCGCACAATACGACAACAATCATATTACAGCACAGAATCGATCGTAAAATTCGCCGTATGCTACACGCATCAGTTTAACTGCTGACCTCACTACTATTTCCGTTTCGATGTTGTGGTGACGTTTAGAATGACGTAATACGTTCATTTTCGAACAATTAGCAAAAACATCGTTTGTATATCAATTATTGTGGATTTCAGGTGAACATATTCGCCATTTCATTTACATTTAACCACTAACCGGCGATTTAACTGGCCGATCGAGCTCGGTTAAGTTAACTCGCATTTGACCGGCTGTTAAGTGCTCTTGGAACGCGTTTTTGCTAACCAAGGGTT
>Ga0056115_1001010_pt1 | contig 12851 bp, 6 predicted proteins | sample WorMetOlspDAHAB1_FD_77007 | JGI IMG/M metagenome (GOLD analysis project Ga0056115, IMG submission 77007) | Marine gutless worms symbiont microbial communities from Max Planck institute for Marine Microbiology, Germany - Olavius sp. DAHAB.1 ... | reverse complement strand
TTTTACTGCACGATGTGGTGTGATCAATTATACTTACGCTGTACGCACTGCTTAATGTAAAACAAACATAATTACAAGGCGCTTTATCGTTTGCTCTTCTAAAACACACAGACTGCATTAATAGCTCTACTCTCGATTGGCGTAACTTGGTTTTACTCGGTTTAAAGTCCTACAATGGCGATTTTCTGTTGCCCCCCATGCCCTCGGCCTTGCCCCCTCACTGCCCCTACGTCAAAAATCCTAGTGCCGCCCATGGGTATCCCATTCCTGCAGATGTGAAATAAAGGTAACAGTCTAGTTTAGGTGCGCCACCTCAGATCTGTCGCTTATTCAGTAGAACTTGCTCTGCTGAATAAGCATCAGATCTGAGGTGGCGCACCTAAACTAGACTGAATATTGAAGCTCTCTTTTTTCGTGATCATGTCAGTTAGTCGTTGCTTTTTTCTTTTGCCTGCGTTTAGTGTTCTCTCCGTGGCAGTTTGCTCCTGTATGTTTTTCATATTTGTTTTATGTGTATTAGAGTTTATGTTTGACGGTGCTATCATCACAATTTATGTCGGAGTTAACTCCCGTCAGATCATTGAATACACCCGTCAGGACCGTGTGCTCCAAAACTGCATTTACCACTCCTCGATCGGCTGCACCTAAAAGAAAAGAATGGTAATTCATTGCTTTTATTTGCAGTGCTGTTTGTTTGCTATGTGTCAGATGTTTTATGGTGGAAAGATTTTACCATTACTTCTTGTAGTTAATTGAAAGCTTTCTTCTGTTAGTTTTATACTGCTTCATTTAACTTCATATATTTAAATTTGTTAGTTACTTGTGCTACCCGGTATGTATTGTTCTGTGCCTATCTTTAGCTTATTTTATCTGTTCACAGTTTTCATTCAGGCAGTGGTTCATCAAAACGACTTCATGCTGCATTCAAGTCCCCAGTATGTAACCATTTGTTATTCGATGCATTGAAGAGTTGTGATGTACTGTTTAAGACTGACATTTTAACAAATTTTAATTAGTGCTGCCCATTAATTGCAGTTAACACACACTTAGCATGTTTAAATATTAATCATTATTAAATGTTAAAAATTTAAATGCACTTCATTTTTATTTCACTTATTGCTTTGATGATATTGTTTTCTGGAAGTGTTTCATATTCTGATAAGGTGTGTCTTTAGTGGTTGTTATGCTCACATGCTTTTGAATGCCAGTAAGTAGGCAAAGCTGCCTCCGATGTGACCTATAATTATTGTGTTGAGTGTGCTGGGCATTAAACTCTACTCACTTACTTGAGAAGGCAAATGCTAACAGTGAAGGAGCAAATGTGTTGCTTTTAGGTGAGACGTCCAGACAGCTCTCCAGTGCCTGAAGAAAATCTTAAAACTTTGCAGCAGGAAGTTTCACAGCTGGAACAAAAAGATGCTGAACTTGGTAAAGATATAGAAAACCTCATCAGTCAGTAAGTCAGTGTTGCTGTGTTTGACTGCTTATTTTTGTCTCTTTCCTTACAAAATGTTTCTCTTTGTGTAATTAATATTTAGTAACGTGTTTAGGGTCGCAATTGGTAGTTATAGCATTCACTTTTTTTTACGGTATGTGAAAACCACCAGTGTTCTCGAGTACTTTAAAATCTTTAACTTTTATAATTTTTATTGTGTGTGTTATATGCCAACAGTATATTTTCCTACTAATACAGTGATCACCTTGAATCACTACAATAAATAAAAATCCTCAGTTTCTTTTACAGATTAAAATGGGAAACAAGTGTCGTGACAAGATGCAGAGATAATGAATCGCGTTTGTATTTTTGCTGTACACAAGAAGCTTATCATTAGCCATTTGTGATTAAGTGTGACAAATTTTTGTCGCATTATCAGTTAGGTAAATTTCTCTCATGCTAACTTAACAGACTATCTTTTGTATAGCTATTTAGTCATGGCACTTTGCCACTGTTTGAAGGGGTTACAAAGAAGACGAGCTGACAACGTATATGGATGCTTTGCATGCCTACAATGAAATGAAAGATATTGGACAAATGCTTCTGGGCAGACTTGGTGAGATTGTCACAGATTACTTGGTGCTAATTGTTATTTTTACCATATGAAGCCAGCACAGTATGTGGCACATGACTGTCTGTCGATATATCTATCACAGTCATGCACTATATAAAAAAATAGTAAGATTTGCATGTTGAAACTCGCTCATTCTCTGATGTTCGTGTGGTGCTAATGCCTGACGTCTGGACTGTCATGATAAAAATGGTCTGAAAAACGGATAGCAGATTTATTGTACTGAGTTACGTAACCTTTAATTGCTGACGTTTTGATGTTTGTACTCTCACAAACTTGTGATCATTTTTAACAGTAATGTATTCAGTCAAGCCTTGTTGCTCCCAGCGGAGTATCAACCCATACACGACTCATCTCCATCCAACTCTGTTCTGTGCTGCTGCTTCCATCTTCTGTCGACTGTGCTTGTCCACATTTCTTTCTCAAGATCTCTCTTCCAGGATACATATACCATCCAAATATTGTACTGGCTCCTGATGTTTCTGTTATTAGACAAATAAAAGGCCATTATTACTACTGATTTGAGTATTCTGTCTTATTTAATAAACATGTTAGTGAAAAAAGAGTGAGCAAGCAGACTATTTACGTCTGCCCAGTTCAGTGTAACTGCACTCATTCTGCGGTCTGTATAAGGTGGACAGTGTCACATGTGGGACAGAACTTTTTGTGTATTTCATTTGAAAATGAGCGCACACTGTATTAAAAATTGTCATAAAACGGTCACTGTGAATTAGTGTTCTTAACTGTCCTAAGTGTGCATGCAAAATTTGTGTACATGCAGCTGTTCAACGCTGTGTTACAACACGAGAACTGTACGGTGAATTCGGACTTGAACTGGATGACTGAAGAGTGGTGACTTAACTGCATGGCTTGCTGGGTCTGATTGACGGATTTCAGCTTTTGACTGCTGCTAACAGGAACAGCTGTTCATATTGACCCATAGGACATAAGGAATGTGTTTGACTTGTCATTGTTGTTGTTTGTAAATGTTGGAAATTAGCTGTACTGACATAGATTATAAAGTGTGCCTAGAGTTGCTATGCAGTTAAAACAGCCAGACATGTTGCACTATCTGACAGGAGAACAAAGCAATGTGTAAAATGTCTTTCTTGCACCAATTTGGTATCACCATCATAACACACTATGGCTGTTAATCACATAGAATACTACAAATTCTGAAATTCAAAAGCTCTTAGTGACACAGTTAAACCTCTGCAACACATATATAACACATGTAGCACATCACTGACACACTGTATACATAGGTGCACTGAACATGAACATAAAACTATGTTGCCATGTTGAAGAAAAAAAAACGTGCCAAGCTTGTTCGTAGGTTGTTATTTAGACTTAACCTGCACATGTAACTATTTTAAGGTTTATGGAAGTTTACACAGCTACAGCAAACTACCCGACGTAGACAGAGCTACATCACGGTCACCCAATGTATTATAAATGTAACCGTTATTCTAATGTTGGAAACATAATTCAGAATACGCATTAATAAAAAAACAAGCAGTACAACACTAATATAGTCATTGGCTATCAAGGCTTAATGGTAAAAATACAATCTCTAGTATATTTGTTACTTCCACAACAAATTGTTACAAGTACATACAAATGTGAATGAAATTCTGTACCGAGAGAATCCAATTATGACGAATAAACCCATATTTCTGCACTGAAGTAACAACAGACATCGATCACACTACTATAGTTTTATCTCGCGATACGTCTGCACAACAATCGGAAGCAGTTAACCATATCCAACGTACAACTACAATATGGTTCGAGGCCATGTGAGAGTTCTCCTAACATTCTGTCACAGATTACAACGTTGGGTCACACAACTAAGTGCACAGAAATAAAAAAAAATCGATTAAGAGCCAATATGTCGCCATCAAGTACTACAGTCTATATATACAGCCATCTTCTTGGGCCAGCCAAATGAGCTGCTAACAGAAGTGAACGCTACAGCCATAATGCATTTAAAAAGCACTTTCAAGTGACATGAAATAAAGAAAATAACCGTCAAATTAACAACATTAAAAATAACCATCAAATTATGTATTACGAGATGGTGTGGCGTTCAGAGCACCACGAATGCCAGTGTCATCAGTTGAAGGAAGACTGTGTGAGACGGCGCCCACGTTATAAGGCAGATTGCTGCACATTGTGCTGGAAACCAAACTGTTCTGTATGGTCGCGCCAGCCAGAGCCAACTGTGACATCAATGTCGGGACGTTGGTTGCCACAGCACCGACGGCAATCAAGGGCTGAGTGCCTGGAAGAAAAAGAGCCGAATTTGCACCTAACAAAAATACAGCATGGTAACTGTGTGAAAATAGGTCGATTGATTGGCGTTTAACGGCACTTTCAGCACAGTAACGCTATATCGTGCCTTTAAAATTTATAGTTTAGTTAAAAGGTTGATATCAGTGAGATAGTTGAAAATATTACGTTTTGGAGAATGCAATAATATGTGTGAAAGTTTAGATAGACTTAGGGAAGTATTGTTTCCTCTTATGTTCATATTTTCTGCAACTGCAAGTACACAAAATATGCTTGATTGTTAAAACGCATTTACAGTGTTCACATGCTGGATCTTTGTTAAGAAGATAACTACATGTCAAATGAGAGTGTCCAAGCAGAAGCCTATTTAAAGTAGTTTGTTCTTTTCTAGAAAATGTGTTAGGTAACAGAGGAAGTGTATAGACGTTTGGGAAAATTTTGTACAGTTTATTATTAGGATATAAATTCCAACGCGATTGCCATTTACTGTGAATGACTGTGCGGACATTGACAAAAAGGTCAGTGGCTGGGATAGGAATATTAGTAATAGGAGATAAAGGAATTCTTGCTAGAAGGTCAACTTTAGTATTTCCAACGAATCCAGAATAAGATAATGTCAAAATTATGATATAAGTCATTGTGCAACAACAGAATGTCTAATATTAGTGGAGAGGATGTATGTTGATATCACTTGTAATGCAGGCATAGAATCAGAGAAGATAATATGTTGTTTATACTTAGTTTTACAAATATTGGTAAGAGCTAATTTTATAGCAACCAGTTCAGCAGTTCAGGGGTATTTGGTATTTTTCCACAAACAAAAGCCAAATATCAGTTAAAAAATAAAAAAAAAACTGTACCAATTCTGCCACTGGCATACAGTGATTGTGCAAGTCTTAAGCTTGAGAAGGAGGTGGCTTCAGTGTACTGATAATTTAACAAGCAATATTGGAGGTGACATTCATTGCATAACATATAGCTGCATAGAGAACAGTAAAAGATTGTATTTAATCAAGCGTACACTGCATATATCTCACTTTTTTCTGCTATTAGTCCTGCGTAAAAAAATTTGGTATGTGTACTCATAATCTGAACAAGCCACGACATGATGTTTTCCCTACAAGTTGGAAGCAATTTTTTCGATTAATGCATTCATTCAAGTGACCCAAGTGACTCTCACAATGGTTCTGCCAAGAAGCCACTATCAACAACATCTTGGTATTATTAGTATTATTATTAATATCAATCTAAAATTAAAAATTGGAATGGCTGGCAGTACAGTTCTTCGTATACAGAAACAAAGCTCTCTACTATTGAGTATTATTTCGTTATTATTAGAATCATTATTAGAATCATTACTAACCAAGTAGCATTCCAGTTGGCATCACAACATTGTACATATTGGCATTCACAGCTGCAGCTGGACTCAGTGACGATGAAGCTGGAGCAGCAGCATAATGGTTAAAGAACATGTCAGAAGAGGTGCGCTGCTGGCCAACCACTGGAGCTACTACGCGTGCAGTCGGCTCACTGAGCACTGTATTAGCTGCTGCCTGTAAACAGCCACATCAGTACAGGACATAATATAATATATCTGCATGAATGAAAACATAGTTCATAAGTTCAGTGTGAAACGACAGCTATTATAGTAACATCTTATCTTTCAAGATTCTGATGGCAGTGACTGCGCAAATAAAAACGACTGTATGGATCAGCTGTATGACAAGTCCGTCCACTGCCTGAAGTATGGCGACAGAGTTGCAGTCCGACTACACCCAAGGCTATTGCTGAAAGGTGGGAGTCAAACTGACATATTATCAGGAAGATTGATTGACTGGGATTTAATGGCACTTTCATCGAACAGTACGTTGTAGCTAAAAATTGAAATTACTAAGAAAGTTGAAAATGCTGCACGTCGGAAATATGCAAAATGAAACCCTTGTATTAAATAACTCTTCAATCTGGTCTGTGCATGGGAAACATTAGATATGATGAGAGTTGTCTTCCCAGCCAATATTTTGGCTAATGTACTAACAAACAAAATTGAATAATACAGGAAAATACACAACTCAATAAACCTATACAACCAAACACAATAAACAAACACAAGAAGCTAACTCTGAAATAGTCGCCTCTAACGACCCTCAATCAGGAAACGAGGTGATCCGGCCCACATATTCTACCAATCCCGGGCACCACATTATCAGAAAATTACAGGATGTTTCATATCATGGTGTTGCCAGGGAGGAAAATTTGATTCAGACAAGAAGTACCCAGCAGGATACATTCATGGCAAGCCAGTTTAAAGCAGATGGGGCTCCAGTGCAGTATGAACTGTGTGTAACCGTCACTGACTGTTTTTTTTAGAAACTTTTGAAGACCCATCTCCTCAACTGTTCCCTTCCCCTGTAGTGCTCGCGGTGTTACTGTCATTTAGGACACTATAATCGATCTCTTTACTTACTTAATTATCTCCTGCACAAAGCCACTGAGGTTTGTCTCAAAACCACAAAATGCGGTAGGGTTCTGACCTCCGCAAGGTATATACCTCGCCATACGTGCTTCACAGCATCAACAACATGGGTTTCATTACAGTACAAGTGAAAAGCACTACCATGGATGGTATTTGATCACGTGCTGTGGTTACACTGAACGATGGATCGTGCTGATAAGATGTGCTGTCAGTTCTAGCACGATCATCTACAATGCACATGACATCATATAAAACGTGTGCATGGCAATGGGGTACAAGAATGTTTCTAAAAGTGGTACAGCTCAAATCGAGTAACACGAGCAACAGGAACAAATGACCGAAACAACATACTGGTTGTGTGAAGAAACAGACTTTGCACAGACACTGGAAGTCAATACTGCACGAGACAGACTCAATTAAGCCAATATAACCACACTGGCTAGCACAGCTAACAGCCAGTGTCTTTAACTAACCAAGAAAATATGCCAGCCATCTTGATAACATCACCATCATCATCATCATCATCCTTTTATTGCGCACAAGGCAGCACACAGAGCAAATACACTATACAAAGATACTCTACAATATACACTAATACAATAAAATCAGTCAAGAATCAGTTAAAAACTGCTATGCATATCCTCATGACAGACTGTCAGTGACGAAGCAAATGACTCCCAATTTTCAGCCAAACAAATACTGAATGAAGTAATACCATAGTGACTTCCAAGTTATTGAGGATGCTCCGCCTCCGAAATGACCTATTTTGTGTGGGGCGTTAAACTCTACTCACTCACTATTGAGGATGCATAGCAGCTGACAATATGGTTCAATATCACGCAGAACTCGACGCTTCTTCCCAAACAGTGACATTCTCCAGTATTTAAAATGCCCATAGCGGGATGACCAGGTTGAATTGGCCAGGGCAGTTGGTCACACAGAAAGATTATACAGCCACCGATCCCAATGATAAATCTGCAAACAAGATGGATTCTTCATATCTCAACAGACCATTTTGTCTTTCAGTTCTTTGACACCACTGGCTAGGTGGGCTATTACACTGTGAAAATCGTCATAGACAAAAAGAACTTTTATGCGTTGTAAACTTTGTAACCACTGCAATTAACAGCAGAAACATGACTGAACGCACCATTCTTCAGCTGTCGTCGGACAGACTCCGTCTGTTGTTCAATGACGCCAAGCTGTTGAACATATGCTTCAGTCCTTTCAGCACTTGAATCCAGCTTCGACATAATTCTTCTCCTGTCATCACAATTGTTGGCAGACGATGAATTTACTAATCAGCCATACACGCTTGGCCGTAAAATTTAAGCATTACTTCAAAGAGACGATGAGTAAGAGTAATGCAAAGAACAAACATAAAAGCTGTATGTCGCACCTCTTATCGTCGAGTTTTAGCAGCTTTTGATGCAAACGTTCCTCTTCAGAAGAAGAATGGCACTATTCACACACAGCCATAGCAACTTATCAATAGCCACGGACTGTTGCTGTCAACTGTTACAATGGAATAACGTTCTACCGCAATTGCACTGTATTTTGTTTTTCTATGCACATTAAGTACTGCACTGCAACCACTGCAACACTTTTAGTCCAAAATTTCGACTTACAGTAGCATATTTTGTTGGACTTTGCTAATATCAAAACCAAATTGAAATTATTATTGTTTCCTAATTTATTTATTTATATTTTATTTTATAAAGAATAAATAACTGGTTGCAACAGGTTAGCTGGCTGGGAACGTGTTCTGAAACGAGATTACATTAGTCCCCCTTTCGCAAAGACACTGATAATAGCTGGAACAGGTAGGTGGTCTCTCTGGAGTCTCCTGTGATGTTGGTTGCCCACTGTAATAATAATAATAATTATTATTATCACAGTTAAGTTTTAAGTGACACTGTCGCACAATTGTTGTTAGTGGCTCTTCGCATTAACATCGCTATGGATTGGACATTTCTGGCTACTAATGAAACAATCTGACAAATCAAGCTAGACCGGCAAACTATTAACAGTGGGAAAAAACTCACATGTCCACAGCTGCTGCGAACCAATTGTTTCACTGCACTTGCCAATGGATGCTTAAACAACTTCAGAATTTTGTAGACGCTACAACGACCACAACACGTTGGCTAATTAATGCAGACGTTTTTTAAAACCACAAATACACTGGGAAACAACAGCAGTCAAAGATGGGAGCTTCATTCAGCCACTATCGAATGATGCACAATTACACATACAAATAAATAAATCATCATGTTGTCAGCTTCTATGCATCCTCAATATATTTCAGAGCTTCCTTGATGAGTATGCATTCTGCAAAAGCTGCATATGATATCCACAGTTCACAAAGCTTATCACAAAGTGCCATTTTATTCAAGCATAAATACAACTTCTCAACATTAAAAGGGGTAACCTAAAAACTTGGATTCTTTAATTTTACAGAAAAATGGTTATAAATAAAACAAATGACAATCACTATTTCTCTTAAACAAGTTTAAATGGGCAACAGAGCACCGATATCAAATGCTAAGTATGGTAATAAATAAAACCAAATGACAAGCATTATTTCTCTTAAACAAGTTTAAACGGGCAACAGTGCACCTATATCAAATGCTAACGACACACACACCTCTAATAACAGTTTTAATAATCAACAATGACGATTCACAAAATGACCAAGACAGGGTAAACACAACAGACCTTCTCAGCTCATACAATACGACTACGTTCTTCAGGTTTCCATCACACAACACTCCCGAGACAGAATGCCTACAACAAATTATTCAGTAAAAAAAAACAGAAACATGTTGGCTGGTAAAACAGCGCTCTTCGTTCCACTTCTACACACTTTGGTTGCAAGTTCATTCGTGCAAACGAGTGGTCTACGTCTCATAGCCTAGTGGCCTGAACAGTCTTCCAATGCTACCCAAGTCAGAATCAAGTCCCTTCATAAATAGTCACTACATTCCCGGAACTGCAACATATATGCTTTTGACGCTTAGACCTAATCTCAGTGCCCTCAAGTTCTCCTCTTGACCTTTAAGCATTATGCTTAAGCAGTGGTCAAATTGTAAAATCAGAAGAAGGAAACGATTGGGAGGGGGGAGGTAGTGGGAGGGTGAGCGGAAACGTTGCTCGAGTAGAGGCACTGAGGGGCAGATGTGTGAAAGGGCTGTGCTCCTCCCAGAAATTTTTAGGGGTTTTTATGTTTCGAAAGGGCTGGTTTTGGTGCATTCTGGCTTGTTTTTTAAAGTAATATAATATCTGTAGTTAGCAGCAGTGTAAAGCCACTATGTGTGCAAAATGAGGGGACAAAGCCATTATTGCCCCCTTGGATTAAAAATGAGGGGGCCATGACCACAGCCAAGGGATGGCATTACTCCTCGGAAATCAAAAGGGAAACGCCTTTCCCCCTGCATTCCCCTCAATTTGAGCACTGTTCCCATTCTACTGGTATTACCTCAGTTTCAGCGTTCTACAAACTCTGTCTTCACAGACTGACACTAATATTATTCATATAAACTCCAGCATCACAATGTCAATGTAATGTCACTTAAGTCCACTGTCAATCTGGCTATCGAAAAGTGCCTACTGCAATCACTATGATCATTCTTATAATACTAGGTACAATGAAAGCAAGCTCCAAATCTTGTCCAGCAGGATTAAAAGATCTTTTCATTCTCAGTTATTTTCATTAATAAAAAATTATCTTGGTAGACAAAGACAGTGTGAAGTTTAGACCCATTTGCCACAACAGTCGCAAATTTTAATTGCAGTAGTTACAATGATGATAAGCAAAGAATTGAAATCCACAGACACAGAGTTCATCAAACCTCGCCAGAGCAGAAAGTACACTTCTATGCTCTCCAACTGTCAGCATACACTTCGGCAGGTTGACACATCCTTGTTCACGCAACTGTAGTGTAAAACAGTAAACCACTGAATAAAAGGGGACAAGTAACAAAAAGATAAATGCATGTAGTATCTGCCAATGTTGACCAACAATCGTAAATGTGTCTACTTATTTATTCACAAAACCCCATAATTTGCTCGGTGCGCTAATATATGGTGCAAACATAAGTACTTTAGCAATGGCCTGAAAGCAGATTCGGTGGCATTCAGGTTGTAAACAGCACCTGGGAGGCTGTTCCATGCTGACGGACCAGAAACAGCAAAAGCTGGCGGCAGAAGGTACTGTAATGGTGCCATGTCACGTGTACCGTGATCAGCACGAGTATTCCCAGTGCCTCTTTAGCCGCCCAATGGCATTACGGCGCTTGCATTAATATAATTATAACACCAAGGCCATCTCTACAGTTAGGCTTTTTTCTGCTATTTGCACAGCCAATGTTCTCAATAAATCTTTATGAAAATAATAATTTTGAGTCCAAGCATTTAGTTCAAGCACCCTCTCCTTTGTGACCACTTGGGGCAATGCTTGACAACACCCTCCAGTGACTTGCGCAAAACATGGTATTTGTTACAATCACTCTCGCTGATCACATAAATATTATAATTTGATATTTATACACGAGAATTTCATCCTCACTGATTAAAAACTGGACCACCAGTCATCCCAACTTGGCTTTGGGTCGTTCACTTTTAGCCCTTGGGGTCTTTACTACTGATGACGACAAATATAACAACAAACAAAACCCAGGTTAGTCCAAGCATGGTACAAAAAGGTCGACAATCACATCTGAAACAAAAAAACCAACCCATATACCTTCATTCTCACAACATCTTCATCCCACAGCAAAGCAGACACCTCGGCAGACGTAACATATCTTTTGCGAATGTCAAATGGCAGCACGATTACATGAAAGCCACAGTTGTCAGTAAGTTCAACGCTACAAATGAACAAAGTACACTGTATACAGCAATTTAGAAAACTACTGTGTGACAGCATCAGTCAGCTGTTGTTATAGAACATAATACAACAAACAGATTTTAAGTCATAAGGAAACATATTTATAAAACAAACCTTACAAAAGCACTAGATATCCAGCTGCATTTCAGTCAGAATGGAAACTGACAGCCTTGATTAGAAACCAGCATTTTAAGTACTAAGCCAGAACTTAAATACAGCTCTACAGCTGGGTAAACTATATGGAGAACTACACATTTATACCCCATACAAATGTAAGTCGACAGACTTACATTTAAAAGACAGATCTGATATCTATTGCAATATATCTATTATCCACTAGTCGTTAGGATGCTGGACTTGCGATTGGACATTGCGGGTTCAATCACAGCTGCAGCACTGCTGAATGTGACCTTTAGCAAGTTGTTCACATACATTTCCTCACGTCACAAAGCAGACACGCAGGTTCAATGTGCACAGTCCTGCAGCTTCAGCTGGTCCCAAGCTGAGTGTCATTGAACTGGAGATCAGTGCTGCACTAGGGCCAAATGACTTAGGAAGGACTTTACATTTTTTACTACACACCACGGACAGTTACATACAATGTGACTTGTGGCTGATCGGTTTCCTCTTCAGCAGTATCCGTCACAGCATCCTCTTCATCATTCAGCCTGACACATACACAGCAATTGCCAGTCTCAACAATTACAGGTGTAGACCAAACATATGCGGTGGAAAATAACAAGTAAAACACACGCGATTCTTGTGTAGATATATGCTCAATTATAGTTTTATTTCTGAAATCATCAAAACATGGACTACCAAAACAAATAACTTCTTGCAAAGAATGATTTCGATGGCAAAACATGTTCTAAATATAATGCACGTGTGTGGCAACTTTTCTGAATCTCAATAATGATGCTCAAAAGAGTTATATTACTTTCTGCGAATAACATAATTGCTACGTAAGTGCATGGTAAATATAAACTAATGAGGCACAGAATTTATTATCAAGACAATAGTGACCAAAATTCAGGATCTTTTCAGCACTTTTTCAGGCCAATTTCAGGACTTCACAAGGCCCGAAACAACTCTGACCAGTCAGAACCCTGAAAGTCAACTCAGCATCTAAAAC
>Ga0056115_1001009_pt1 | contig 12853 bp, 4 predicted proteins | sample WorMetOlspDAHAB1_FD_77007 | JGI IMG/M metagenome (GOLD analysis project Ga0056115, IMG submission 77007) | Marine gutless worms symbiont microbial communities from Max Planck institute for Marine Microbiology, Germany - Olavius sp. DAHAB.1 ... | reverse complement strand
GTTTATTACGCCACGCAGGCAGCACATAGTCACATACACAAGACACTAAAACCATAAAAAAAACATAAAAAGACAAACTACTAATATTACTACTACTACTACGAGAACATAAAACGTAAAACACGGAAAATACAAAATGTAGCCTACAAAAAATAAAATCACATCGTGAGAGCATGTTGTGTCGCGTGAGTTGCATCGTACGGGCACAGACCTTATTTAGAGCGTAAAGCATTGCACTAATTTCTTTTAAGATATGCCAAGGTTTCTAGCACACTGCTTTCCGATTGACTAATTTGTTGCCAAAAATCATTTTTCGTTGATCAATTAAGTGCACAATTGACATTGTTTTGCAGAAAAACTGAAGAGGTGTAGTGCTCTCACGCCAGCAACAAAAAAATACGCCGAAAACAGTGTTGTTCCATGCAACGCTGATGGCGTGCAAACTGTTATCAGTCAATGTCCAGGTTTCACATCCATGCATGAGAGTAGGTAGACAGTAAGTTTTCGTCAGATGTACAGCGGCCATTTCATTTGAGCATTTACCAAGCACAGATAAAGTACTATTAAACTGTCCATAAAACTTTCTGTGTGTGTGTGTGTGTGTGTGTGTAGAAAGAAAGCTGGCTGCCGGTACGCTGTTGTGCTGTGGATAAAGCGGTTTTGGATGGAAAAGGTCTGGTAACGAACCCTTAATTCAAACAGTCAATTCTCCGTGGTAACAGTTAATTTCCATATATATATATATATATATAAAAAAACCCCACGGACATTTAACCCATGCATCTACAGTCTTCTTATCGAGCAAACATCACAAAGAACCAATACCCAGGACAAAAACATCAGCAGTTTCCCTAGATTAACTGGGGAAGCCAGCGTCATCCAAAACTAATAGACCCTCACTTTGATAGTCGACGTATGAACCAAGAGTTTTTACTGACCTTTCCGCACAAAGTCCACCACCGCTTGTTGCTCTTCATCGGTCTCTATAACAACGACATGAGATTGCGGGTGGCGTCCTCGACAGTAAGATGTCGCATCATCCCAGTTCAGTTTCTTTGGATTTATACCGTAGTAGCTTCAACGTAATAAACCACAGACGGCAGTCGCTACCGCTCATCTGCTGCACTGACTATAGAAGATGCGTCGAATCACAAACAATCAGTATTTTCCGTGCGCCCAAAAGTTGACCAGACAGCTGGCCAACTTAGTCTCCGGCACGTGAGGAATAACTAAAACATTGGCCTATAGAAATAGAACCAAAACATAAAAACCGATGAGCAAATAAATCCAGGAAACGGTTTAGAGCCATAAGATCTGTCCGACAGACGGAAACACAGTAAGCCAGTACTTTGGCTTGTATATCTAATTGTCTATTGTCATTGCAGGACCCCTACACGGTTTCATCGAAAGATGAATCGTCAGCTAAAATTAAAATGCACATGAAGCGGTCGTGCACATACCAATGCGAACGTCTACACTCTACATTTGCATTGCGCTCGGTAGTATAGATTCGGAGGGCTAAAATCTAAGTTAAATACTGCAACAGCTACATTTCATGCAACTTTGTGGCTTACTTCATAAACTATCAAATGCTAAAGTAGCTTTCACCGGTTTTTCTGGCACAGTACAGCGATCAGATGATATTTATGATAGAAGCAATTAAAAATGTATGTTTGAAGTTGAAAATTCAAAGTCATCAGTCCGAGTGTACATGTACACGTATAGGCCATAGGGCTATCCATTATAAAGCCAATATGCAGGCACCATTTTCACAGTGCAAAAAGTAAGCTAAAATTTAAATATTTAGTCTCCCAATTAAACTAGGATTCCCTGGGCCATCATCACCGTTATCATCAGTAATCATTTGAAGGCATCACAAGAAGTACACACGAGCACTACATCTGTCTACGGTAAAAAAAGTAAAACCCCCAAAATAAAATTAAAATACGGAAAAATAAAAAAAGACAAAAAATAAAATAAAATGATGGTTAGATGAAAATTTCCATATATACAGTTCATAGTTAAAGGGTAGACAGAACAGAAATGTATTGAGTTAACGTTTGAAGCAGTTATGACTCTTGACGAATGTTTTCCTAACCAGAAGATTTATGTTCAAAATAATAAATCCAGAGTAGAGCACGCATCACACCGAAAATTGCAAACTTTTAAGATTCATATATCTTTTGTTAAATTTTGAAAACCAGTTCTGAAACATTCATTCAAATAGTTTCTTTTTGTACGAATTAGTACCTCGTAAATAATAAAAAGGGAAACTACTTTTTCATTGGACAAAGTTCAGTGTTTTGTAAATTTCCTGAGTCATTTTTGTACGAGCTTTAGGACTTAAGGAATCAGACGTTGTGTTACATAAAACAATTGTTGGCGATGTTGACTTACGTTTCGGAAATCGTAAGATTTGCACGGTTGCGCTGCTGCACCCGAGGAATATCCACACGCTGGAATTCAGGAGGAATACCTGTAGTACATTACTTTCACTATGTTCTTATTAGCAGTAAGCTTTAATGTGTATTACATAAGCTAGTCTCGACACGCCACGACACGACTTGACAAGTGGAGTCGAAGACACGACTCGGACATGTGAGATACGGTACGTGTGGGACCAGCGTGTTTAGATGAGTATAGGTAACAACCATAAATGAGCAGCATTATAGCACCACGTAATTAACTCACTCGATGTATACATGTATAATTGAAGCCATTAGTAGTAAAGTGATTCCGTGAGTGGTGCCAGCTTTTTGCTATAACTTATTAGATATATGTTTGTTATTTGGTATTACATTTTGAAAAAAAATATGACACTACTATATAATCGTCGTACAACATTATCGACGCGGGTTTAGTAAAGGCATTGGACTGAAACCGAAACTTTGTGGAGGAAAAGTATTAATAACCTAACTGACGTTGTGCATGTTGGGATATGATTTTAACACGACACAACAAGTTGTGTCGTGAGTGTCGAGACGAGATAATGGAATGTGGACCTAACAGTGAATGCTGTTGATATAGGTTGCCACATCGCGGAAAAAAATGAAGCAATACATATACTATTTCTTTAAATGATATAGGCCCAGCTTTCGATAGTCGGATATGACTTGCGCAGTAGGCCTACAGTACATTTTAGTAATAAGGCTGTACACACAATCTACAGCAAGAACAGTGCAATGGATAGCATTGGTGCAGCAGTTGTCACAAAATCCTGTCGAACCTTATACCGAAGCACGGTTCTGCTGAAACAGTCCATAACAAAGACCTAGCAAAAAGCAATCTATTTATAGGTTTGTGGTCCGTAACACGTACTCACCGCTTCTATTCCGGGACTGCGTTGTCCACGGGAAAGCCACCAAGACGCAGAAGAACAGTCGCGGTGCTACGAACTGCATTATAGAGCTATCTTCTTTCTGTATCACACATCCATACACTGCTAGATTTCGAGAACAGCCAATGTGCATGCATTTGTAATCTCTCATTGTAACTAAAAGCAACAAATCCGATGAGTTCTCGAATTAGGTCTGTTCTGCATGGGGCCCATCTGGGAAAGTTATGTTTGGGTATTTCCGGGGACTTAATAACTTATTCTAAATGCATGTATCAGAGAAGCCAATCGTTTGCAGCTATAGGCTCGACATACAAACTGTACATAGGCGTAAGCCCCATGTCAACATCAACAACTGATCGATGCCACGACAAGCAACTCACGTTACGTTTTCCAACAACAAATCTGCAAATCTTGTCCAATATGAGCCACGTATCGAGTTATGCGTCGCAGCTGTAGGCCTACTCTTATATAGTAGGTGCAGAGACGACCGCTTACAAGGTACCTGCTAAACCCACGTCGCAATTATTGCACCTGACAACGTGATCTGTTTGCGTGCACCCTGCGACCCCGAAAACACATTTATACTTACCCGATAAACTTTCGATAACCTTCCGTAATATTCTGATAACTAAATTCTACTAATTACTCTTTTAAACATAAGAATTCAAACAAAACTCTTAAGTTTAATCAACCGGAAATAGTAATAACTCTCCCGAAACTAAAATTTAACTCAGCTTAAAACTTAAGCCTCCCAGCACTTAGTTCACTATAGGGCTCCCCTACCCGGGTGGTCCATTACATGGTGGTCTGTCTATACGTGTGTGGTCTGCGTTGGGGTCCCTTCGTGAGGAGTCTTGCTGTTGGCGTCGGCCGCCCTTTGGTCTTGCCACACAGTTGGCCTTTGAAGTAACCGCCGCTTCTGAGAACCGCCCACACATTCTCGGGAGTGGTAAGGCCCTCTTCCACGAAAGACGAGTTCTGTCGGCGGAATAACTAGACCCGCCGACGGTGGCTCTGCCTCTTCCTCTCGCGTTTAAGGGTTAGTGGAGACATTTAATTGATTACAGTAAAAGTATATAGCACGTGCGAATACCTTTCGGTAATTAAAAAGTGTTTTTGGGACTAAACTAAGTGCGTTCAGCAATCGGAAGTTGACTGTAGCCCGGCCATAGCTAAATGAGCGTCCTCGTCACGACGTTGGCTAGGTTGGTCACGATTATTTCGGTATGTCGCCAAGTCGATTATAGTATCGGCTTGGCAAATGGAGCTCAGGCTCCGCCCAAGGGTAAGTGGGCCCAGAGTTTATTCCTGGGCCACGTACGTCCCTAGGGAGTAGAAAATCAGAAACTAAATCTGTAGGCCGGTGCTCGCGACGGCCGCTATGGCTGACTCGGGGGCGGGGAAAGTTTTCCCAGTGCCTCCCCCGTCCAAGGCGGTGGTACACAGAGCTTCTCCCCCTCTGTAGCAGAGTCAGGGGAGGGAGGTGAGGGCTCCTCGCCCACCCCCCCCCCGACAACACGGCCGCCCAGGGGGACCACATCCAGCCACGATGAAAGCGCATTTGCTCATGCCAGGGAGAGATTGTGCGAATCGGGGCAAATGTCGGGCACCCTCAACATGGAAATAGACGAGCCACCGGTTTCTACACCGCACACGTCTGTGGTTGACCTCATTCATTCATTCATTCATTCATTTGCTCAGCAAGTAACACATGTAAAGCCTTTGGTTAAAGCATATATACTGCAAAATGAGCTTAACAACAAGGCAAACTGCTCTTATTGTTACTCATGATTAAAAACAAAGAAATAAAAACAGCGAAACATGTAACGTGTACATACTAGAAACAAATGCACTGTGTTCCAGAAACGGGCACCCTTTTTTAGTTTTGCGATTATTATGTGTGTTATTGACCGATGTCTTAAAATATTTGTCAGTATTTTAGCAACGAAAATTTGCAACAAAACACATTTCAAATTTTATATTAATGCATGGTGTTTAATTATAACCAAAGCAGAAAAAAACGCCAATTTGGCCACTGTTGACTTACGCATAACGCAGCAAAATCCGACGCCAAAGTTATTAATTCGAAATGAACGCAAACCACTGTAAAAGACTACGTTCATAAAGTTTTCCACTAGCTTTCACACACGCTCATCAGTGAAAAATATGAAAAATATAAAATAATGGTCAATATAAGTTGTATCATCCTTAAACCTCCTGCCACTGTCTACACTGTGTGATCAGTATCCACTTCTCAAGTCGTTCTTCGAGTCATTATTCTGCATACCTTCCTACCTGCCTCGTCCGCACCAGCAGAGAGGGTGTTCTCGAAGAGCGGCCTGCTAATGCGGCCACATCGGGCTCGCATGTCGGATGACACATTGGAAATGCTGGTGCTTCTGGCTTGTAACAATTGGATATAAACTGCAGATGATGCCAAGGATATTTATATTTTAACGATGACTAGTATTTAAATACTATTGCAATGTAATGTTTAACTTTCGTAGTTAAAATGCTATGTTACACTGTCTTGCTCTTGCAAACACTTGGCCTTGGCTTTGGCCTGGCTTTAAGACAAATTGATAGTCCTTCTTGGCATTGGCCTTGATACTAATGGCTTTATTAACATCACTGTCGAAAGTTCGAAAACTCCGAAGAGAACGTAAACGGTCAGTGTCAACTGCAGTGTCTAGTGCCGGTCAAACGATGACGAAACCAGAAAAGTCTTCAGATCTCAGCGAATCAGCAGTGACGGTGCGTCTCGAGTCTGACAGCTGCCGACAGACTGTTAAATGCGTATTTTCAGTCATTTGTAGTGCCGTAACACACAGACCAAAAGTGCGTGGTGCTCGCTGTGCTACAGTATAATGCTACGCCAAAGAAAATTAACAGAAACAGGTTTTAAGGTAGTAACAAAAATAATTATGTAAAAAATAAATTATACTAAAATTTAATGATATAACGGTCCAATCCGCTAAGTCAGTTGATAAAACTTGCTAGCTTAACGACTCAGCAGTTTAAGTGGCTAAGTCAGTTGTTAGTGCTCCAAACCAGTTAAGGCATTAACGACTGGCTTCGGGGTCTACAGAGAGACTGGCAAAGTTAACGGAGGTGGGTAAGCTGTTCAACACCATAACAGGTGCTGTAGTTGCAATATGATTTGTACAGTTTATATGCATAGCCTCTTGTATTAGATACACGAATAAATTCAAAAAAAGTCAGACAAATTAACATCTACCAAGCCAAAACCGATTTTATAGCAATATAGGCCTATTAGGTCAAACTGTAAGCGACGCAATTCTAAACTGGGCAGGCCGAGGAAGCAGTCGGTCCTTATATGGTAAAGATCTAAGTCCATGCAGCCTCTTCGTAAATCGCCGCTGCACTTTTCTATTTGTTCAGTATCCTGTTTTAAGCACTGGAACAGTACTCAACAAGTGGTACCACGTAAACAGTAAATGCGCGCGCTAACGCACTTAACGCCGCGACAATATCTTCAAACGCTTTAACCTGATAGCGCTAACGAAGCACACGCAGCATCTTCCGCATACATACAGGGTGGCTCAAAAATACTCCACCAGATATAATGCAATTTCTCGACAAACCGTGTGAAATTTTCGTATCTCAATTTTCTCATTTGTATCAAATTGTATGGCAGAAATCCTGCTACAAATCTGGAAAATTTTTAAGAATTAGTTAAGCTTTTACCAAAGTTAGCCTATGGCTGTTTAAATACTCTGTGCCCGCGAGTTTGTTTCGCCTGGTGGGAAATGGCATGCGATGTACACAGGGGACCTAGAGGGACCTTACATTACGGCATTACGACACGCTGTTTAGACGAACCACTTACCTACACAATATCGTTCAGTAGTGCTAATCCTTGTAAACATAGGCATGTACACGCCGTACATAGAAAGGGTAAAGGAAATAGGCTTAAAGGCCCAAGTTACTAAATTTACCATGCGGGTCAAGTCGTCGCTACTGTGTTCGTACGCTGTGCTATGAAGGGTTAATGTGATTAATGCAACTGCACCATAGACTCGCCGGCATGTGTTTTCCTCGGTAAATGTCGGCATCTTCTAAATTAGCAGTTGGAATTGTGAAAACAGATGAATTATTGCAACAGATGTTCATACGCAATATCCTTTCACCTTCGTGCACCTTCTTCTATTAATGAACAACGTACTTTAAAAATAGGCCTATATATCAGGCTTGTCCATGGATTGGATTGGATCGGAGCCAGCTTTGATGGGCAGTTGCTTTCTGGTTTCCGGCTATTCTGGCGAATAAATATCGTTGTTGTTGGATTGGGTGTAAAACCCATTTTCAAAAAAATGTTACTTTCTTTTCAAATATGCATCGACCAAACTATAATACCTTATATTAGGGACCTGCGAAGCTTCGTGATTCGATTCGATTTCGAATCGTACGTCCGATTCGAGATTCGATTCGAACTAAAAAACGATTCGCAGGTCCCTACCTTATATTTGAACTTTATTTTGGATCAAAACGAAATGATTATTGCATGTTTTCGTGGTTTGAGTTGTCGGACTGCATATGATTTGAATCATTGGTATATCAACTGCGGTTTTCATTTCTGTCTTGAAACTGGCGGCTTGTCAACGGTCGGGTGGAAATGGATTGGATTGGGTCAGCAAGTTGTTGGATTGCGTTAAATCCAGAAAATTGTATACACGGACAACTCTGTTACATTAGGCCTATTTATTATTTGATTTATACAAGCGGTGTAATTATAACGTGGGAGAACTTCAACGTGTACAGCTTTTACATGGTCCTAATTCTATATGTTCTGTAGATGGACTGAATTACTAATTCCAGTTCGAGTACTGTCCGTCATGTAGAGAATGTGCGAACACGTCGCGAACACTGTTGTGTGCTCCCCTGCAGCGAATAGCATTCAGAGCTATTACATTTTGTCACGTGCATGTATCATAGCTTTTCATGTTTACAGGCGTAAAATCTGTTTTTTTTTCTCAATCTTCCAAATTTTCACTTTGTTGACCGTTGCAGAAAACCGGAAGTAAAAAAAATACTGTCACTTGTCTCTGACACACTGTTTATTCAGCGGCAATGTCAATGTCACGAAAACAACGGTTATATTCAAAAGTTCTTGCCATCTGTTGAAACACATTTCGTTTTCGCCCTCCAACATTAGTAACTTAAACACACACTACATTCAAGTACGCTATACGAGAAGCAGGGCGACTGTGAAGGCAGAATCAACTCTCCATCCACTATGGTTCATGCCGCAAGTGCTATGAGAGAATAGCCAGCAGTTTGCGTTCCACATGCCTCCGCCGACCTACCAACAACAACTATTATAGCACATCATTAGTATATGCACACTCAGCTCTTGCACGGCCATATTTAGCGGGAGGGTACTGTCGGGACTGCCAAGATCGGTCGTTGTGAATGCGGGCAGTGGTTATAGTCACAAAGACGCAGGCGAACGGTAAGCGGGACGCTATGGCGACGGAATGTGGGTTGACTCTACACAGTTATAATGCGAGATGAAAACATTTTTAAATTTAAAACGCCAGTCAGAGCGATAGAGCAAAGCTTTGGCCACATCCAAACTGGAGTACCACATACGTTACCAGAAAAAAAAACATTGGCCGTAGCGCCTGTGACTACAGCAGGGCAGTTCCACAGCAATAAAACCGCGTCCCAGCCACGATTCAACAGTTCCACGCCTTTAATTTTTAACTGTAACCACTGAATGCGGGTGATTATGCCCAAGAGCGCGTGTCTTCGCTTCTTGACAAGGGACATATCCTATGTAGACCCCGGCAGGTTCGGGGCGGAGCCGTCGGCCGACAAATGGTTTCCATAGATATAAATATGGCTTCTCTTAACATGTTCATGTAAAGAATATATGTTCTACAACGAGCACAAGTTGGCCCTGTAATCTTCATTCTCGGCGGGTGACAAGTGTGATTTTGGGCGGGTGAATTGGGTTAAAATGAGGGTGTTACCCACTGTAGGTGTGTGAGAAGAGTTTAGTGCCCACCCGACACAATAATTGTAGGTAATTTTAGGCAAAGCTTTGGTACTATGGGTGACGCAGTACTCGGGCCTGGTAGGCCCCTAACTATATGAACAACAAAAATTGTCCACCAAATAAAATAACAAGCATAGGTATGCCTATCGTACAACAGTAACAGACTAATAGCAAATTTTCGTGAGTGACAAGCCCGCAGTTTGAGCTAAGCAACCGATTCTACACTACAGCCTTAAGGCCAGGAGTCTTGTCTGAACTGAAGTACTTAATAAATCATAAGCCTAGCTAATATGTACGGCGAAAAGAAATAAAGCGTGTCATTCTATCAATTAGGCCTATACTGGTAAACGACATTCTCGTTCCATATGCGCAATACAGTGTTTCACATAATTATAGGCTATAGCAACATTTGGTCGTAGACAACAACTAGTAGTTAGGTGTGCAAATTAATGACACGTGGCTCATCTACTGGCTTTCAATTATGCTAATTATTGCATGTTAAATATTCTTCGCAAATGATGACATCATCAAAAAACGTCAATGAGACGGTCGATCAGCTATTGTTGAACCCTTTAATTTGGCTGCCCTTAAATTTGGCGATTTCATATGTAAAATTGTTTTGGCGCCCTTTATTTTGGCGACTTCAAACCTCACAAAAATGTGCTGAATTGTAGTAAGCAACAACTACAGTACTGTATAGCTTATTGAAGTATCAGTCTTCACGAAGAAAAACAATATGCTTAACTAATAACAGACCATGACTTGTTGTCCCAAATTGCACCACGTAGTAGAATACTGTACTCCAAAATAACGACAAAAGCAAGTCAAATTGATATCAAGAGTTCATAGTCCTCTATAGGCCTTCTGATCCATACGAGCAAGAACGTCAAAGATGCCATCTCTGCTGGCGAGTTCTTGTCCAACAGACACATTAAGATCTTGTTGACAGTGGCATCAGCCAGTCTATCGTGCACAGCTTAGTGATGGGCAAATTGCAGTTTTTCAGTAGCGATCCTCAACGACGGGTAGTATCGTAATTCGCGCCCTTTAATTTGGCGCTTTCGTCTACCTCGCGAAATAAAGGGCACGCAAACATTAAGGGTTTTACAGTAAGCGTGAGAGACGAGACAATCACGCCGTCGCTGTCGTCTACAAATAGTCTAAACCACAACTCGTTTAATTTAATTACATGATACGGTGGGGGATGTACTGCAGCATAAGCGGCGCCAGTAAAGTGGCAGGGGAGGGCAGGTGCCCGTCCCCCTGTGCTCTGTGCCTTGGTCCCTCCAATGCAGTTGTCGTGGGTGACATTATGTGCCCTTCGATCCAGCCAATGGTCACTGTTGATCACTAACAGGATCTTGCTTTAGAATTCTCAGAGAGTGAATTCTCGTAACTGCTTAGTACGTCCATACACGGTAGACCGCGTTCAGCAACAGTTGCGCCCTAACTTAAACTTTTTCAGTTCTCAACCAACTATACCACGACGTAGACGACAGCAGCGTTAGATTAACATAGAGTCGTCCATGTACAATGACTGTGGGAATCGTCGTTCGATATCATGTCTTTAATTGTCTGTTGATGTTCTGTATGTCGTTCTATGTTATAGCACAAGTATAGTCATCGATGCAAAAAAACTGTATGTTACCGTTGCAAAGTCCTTCATCCTCATCAGATCCATCGCGACAGTCCAGATCTCCATCACAGAGCCACTCACGTGGTATACAGTCACTCCCAGAAGGACAGGGCTGCCATCCTGGCATCTCACACTCCACGTCTTCTGTGTTCGTGTACACACAAAAGTAAGTAAGAAAGAAAGTATGGTCAAACATGCTAATGCATTAGAGTTGAAACCACGATAACGGGGTCGCGGATCCAGAAATAAATTTGGACCGAGGTCACGACTCACGAGAAAAGATCGGTTAAATACTAAACTCAGCTGCTGAAAAAAACAACATAGTTCTTGTTTCTTCTAAAAAGTGTCAAATAATAACCCATATAAAACAAGTGTCAAAATGACCCCAGTTTAATCCCGTGAGAAAGTTTACAGGTACCCGTTGAACCCAGTGATCCGACACTGGACAATAAATTGATGACAAGCTCAATCGGACTCAAATAGTCGCCAAAACGCACGAAACCGACGACGTGAAACACACGGACACGTAAACCTTAAAGAGGTTTGGCGCGAATGTAGAACATAGGTAAATTACAACAGTGAAAAACATGATGGAATCTGTGAGTCGGTGTTGAGCTGGACTCGCCGTCAACAGGTCGCAGGTTCGACTCTCGTCAACTGCGTTGCAGAGTACCACCGTATGAGGCCGTTTTCATGCACGTGTCTGCCACAATACAGTGATTACTGACCACCAAAGGACAGTGACACTCTGCTAATGGTAAAGTAACGGCAGTCCACTCCGGGTGGTTACCTAGCTGTCTGCGATCTACCTAGAGCGAGATCAAATTCGATCCCGACGTTCATACGTGCAGTATTGGACTGCCTTTATTTTTTTATTTTTTAATAATAAAACATTCGAAATAGTTTAAATCTCGCAATCTAAGTAAGTAAGTAAGTAAGTGGGTGATTCTACAGTAACTGTGCATCTTAGTTACGTCAAAGCAAAGAAACTCAAAGTATGATCCAGCAGGTTACCATCATTGTTTCTAATACAGCACAACATTATAAAAATGAAATCAATAAACTGCAACCTCAATGCAGCCCACATATGATTAATTTTGCCTGCATTTCAGCATTTCAATCACAATGTTGTCACTGCTGTTACCGACATACAATATGCAAATCCAAAGCAATGACAATTAAATATATAAATAATAGGCCTACTGGTATCAGATGTTTATGCAAGTGTCCCTTTAAAAACATGAATGATAACAGCAGTGTAACAGAAATCTGCATGCAAATGATGTTATGTGAAGTCTAGACTAGAAAACTTACATACGACTAGCAGAAATTTACTCCACAAATAGTTGACAAAAAATCAGATGAAAACTGCATCTGTTGAATAAGTTGCATATGGTTACTGAACAAAACCAACACCAAAGATTTTGCCAGGCAAGAAAAGTAAAGTTACAATAACAGTAATACTCCTGGTAACAGCAGTGACGGAAAAATTAATCTCACATAACATTCACTATGACGACTACTTAAGCAACATCTGAATGTTGTTCCACAATGAGGGATTAACCCTAAAGTGACTGTATGCACGACCATGGTCAGACAGTCTCTCTGGTTCTGGAATAAGGTTCGAGATATCACTATAGTCATACGAGCATATATCTTTCACCCTGTCTGGCCAAAAGAACCGGTTCGAGTCGTACTTTGTTCCAATGCAATGAATGCACTCGACAGTAATGTTAGTTTCATTCATAGCTAGAATCTTGCCTGGATATGCCTTGTTGTTGTATTTCACAACACAGAATTGTCCCACTAAGTGTGAATCATTATCTGAAATAATAGGCAGCAAACTGCTCTGCACTAC